>Ga0308395_1000594_pt1 | contig 27834 bp, 23 predicted proteins | sample Hotspr20SampleP4_FD_202097 | JGI IMG/M metagenome (GOLD analysis project Ga0308395, IMG submission 202097) | Hot spring phototrophic mat microbial communities from Mushroom Spring, Yellowstone National Park, Wyoming, United States - 20050930_P4 ...
CCGGCTTAATGGGACATCCATCGGCACATCGCCTCACAACTCCAGGATCTCACGCTCTTTTGCCTTACCGATCTCATCCACCAACGCAATGTATTTGTCTGTGAGTTTCTGAAGCTCTTCCTTGCCGGTGAAGAAATCGTCCTCTGAGATTTGTTTTTCTTTCTCCAGCCCCTTCAGGTCTTCGAGAGCATCGCGCCGACAATTGCGCACTGCCACCCGCGCTTCCTCCACCCGTTTAGCCACCACTTTGGTGAGCTCACGACGACGCTCCTCGGTGAGCGGTGGGATGCTCAGGCGGATGAGCTTGCCATCATTGATGGGTGTCAAGCCCAGGTCGGATTGCAGGATGGCGCGCTCAATCTCCTTCAGAGCACTGGCATCCCACGGGCGGATGGTGAGCAGCTGGGGCTCCGGTGCCGAGATGGAAGCCAGCTCGGCCAGGTTGGTGGGTGTCCCGTAATAGTTCACGCGCACGCGTTCCACCAATGCCGGCGAAGCGCGTCCGGTGCGAATGCCGCGCAAGTCCACTTGCAGCGCCTCGATGGCCTTCTTCATCCGTTCTTCCGTTTCCCGAAGCACTTGCTTGAGCACAGTTTATAACCCCCTTTCTGCCGAGATGCTGAGGAGATCTTTCCTTATGGGCCGATCAAGGTGCCGACGGGTTGGCCGAGCACTGCTCGTTCGATGCTGCCATCTTCCCAAAGATTAAGCACAATGATGGGCAGGTGGTTCTCCTTGCAGAGCGAGATCGCTGTGGCGTCCAGCACTTTGACCCCCAGGTTGAGCGCATCGAGATAGCTCAGGTTCTCGAAGCGTTGTGCCTGCGGATTCAGCATGGGGTCTTCGGTGTACACGCCATCTACTTTGGTGGCTTTGATCAGCAATTCAGCGTCGATCTCGAGCGCGCGCAGGGCAGCCGCGGTATCGGTGGTGAAATAAGGGTTGCCGGTGCCGGCCCCCAAGATCACCACGCGCCCTTTTTCCAAGTGACGGACAGCACGTCCACGAATGTACGGCTCGGCGACAGCGCGCATTTCAATCGCCGTCTGCACGCGCGTCTCCAGGCCGAGTCGCCCCAACGCATCTGCCAACGCCAAAGCGTTCATAACCGTGGCCAACATACCCATATGATCGGCCGTGGTGCGGTCCATCCCATGCTCCAATCCGTCGCGACCACGCCACAGGTTCCCGGCACCCAATACTACAGCCACCTCCACACCATAAGCGCGCACCGCCGCGATCTTGCCGGCCAGGATATCCGCCTGATGGGGATCGATTCCGAAGCCTTGAGGGCCGGCCAGTGCCTCGCCCCCAACTTTGAGCAATACGCGATGATATTTCGCTTGAGGCATCGTTTCCTCTTTAACAATGGCCATTCAGAACGAGGCCAGAACTTGCTACGGTCCCGGCCTCGTCCCTCTCACTCACCCATGCCCAATTCGTAGCGCACGAAGCGCTCCACGGTCAGCGGTGTTCCTAATTGCTTGCTTTTCTGTTCGAGGAGATCCGCAACCCGCAGCGCATCATCCTTGATGAAGGGTTGCCGCAACAGACACACTGTCTCGTACCACTTGTCCAGCTTGCCGGCAATGATGCGCTCCTTGATCGGCTCGGGCTTTTTCTCATCGGCGATTTGCGCCCGATAGATCGCGCGTTCTGCCTCCAGCACCTCCGACGGGATATCGGTCGGGGCGACATACCTGGGTGCCGCCGCAGCCACTTGCAGGGCCAGGTCGTGTACCAGCTCGCGGAATGCGGTGCTCTCCGCCACGCGGGGATCACCGGCGGAGGCGTGGAGGATCACCCCGATGCGATCGCCTGGATGGAGATAGCCCTCGATCCAGCCAATCCCATCGCGCTGCAGGCGTGCAAAGCGGCGGATAATGATGTTCTCCCCCAGCTTGGCCACGAGCGCGGTGAGCTGTTGGCCTATCGTGACATTCTGGTCGAGCACAAAGGGACGTTCCAGCAGCGTTGCCACGTCTGGGACGGCGGGTTCGTCACATAACTGCTGTAACAATGCCCTGGTAAAAGCGCGGAAATCCTCGGTACGCGCCACAAAATCTGTCTCGCAATTGACTTCCAGGATGACCCCCCATTGGCCCTGCGCATCCACTTGCAGGCTCACCAGCCCGTCTTTGGCTTCACGGCTGGCTTTCTTGGCCGCGGTGGCCAATCCTCTCTCCCGCAGAAAAAGGATGGCCTTCTCAAAATCGCCACTCGAAGCCTCCAGCGCTTTCTTGCACTCCAGCACGCCGGCGCCTGTCTCTTCGCGTAACTGCTTGATCATGTCGGTGGTGATAGCCACAATTCCTTGCCTCCTTCAAAGACAATTCTCAGCAAACGAAGCAAATAGTCTGTTTTGGAAAAGGGGGATTGCTCATCAATCCTTGTCCTCTTCCTCGTCTCCTTCGTCTCCTTCGTCTTCTTCGTACGCCTCTTCGTCTTCTTCCTCGTCATCCGGTTCGAAGACACGTCCCGCAGCGGGAGATGCGCTCACCTTTTCAGCTGCACGCCGCCGCATATAGGTTGCTCTGGCGCGCAGGGCGTCTTCGTCCTCTTCCAATTCTTCCAGTTCCTCCAGCTCCTCCCATTCCTCTTCTTTCTCAACGCGCGCCGCAGCTCGCAGCCTGGCCAATATGGATGGCCCGAGGTAACGTTCCTGGCCCTCTTCTGCGACGGCCAGGCCCTCTTCCTCCAGCTCGGCCGCCATCGTCTCGCGCAAACGCAGTCCCTCGATAGCGGCATCGGCGATCTTGCTGGCGATCAGACGAATGGCGCGTATGGCATCATCGTTGGAGGGAATAACATAATCGATAGGTGTGGGGTCGCAATTGGTATCCACCATCGCGATCACCGGGATGCCCAGCGTGTTCGCCTCGCGCACGGCATTGGCCTCGCGGCGCACGTCCACGACGAAGAGAAGATCGGGCAGGCGCAGCATTTCCTTAAGACCGCCGAAGCGACGATTGAGGCGTGCGATCTCATACTCGAGCTTCGCCACCTCTTTCTTGGGCAGGTGCGCAAACTCACCGCGCATCTGTTTCTTTTCCAGGTCGAGCAGGTAGTCAATGCGCTGACGGATGGTGCGCCAATTGGTAAGCGTGCCGCCCAACCAGCGCTGGTTGACATAAGGCATTTCGCAACGGCGTGCTTCCTCGGCGAGCGCGTCCTGGGCCTGTTTTTTGGTGCCGACAAACAGTATCGTGCCCCCTTTGGCCACCGTATCGCGCACCAAGTCGTACGCTTGCTGCAAGCGAGCAAGCGTTTGCTGCAGATCGAGGATGTGAATCCCATTGCGCTCGGTGAAAATGTAGGGTTTCATCCGTGGGTGCCAGCGGCGGGTACGATGACCAAAGTGGACGCCTGCTTCCAGCAGGGCTTTCATCGTTTCAACGGCCATTTTTGATGAACTCTCCTTTAGCTAAGTGTTTGATACCTCCGCTTCCTTCATCCCCATCAGGAACTCCGCCGTAGAGCGGAGCACGGCCCGATGAGTCCAGAAGCGTGCGAGATGGAATGCAACTGACCAAGCGTTCATTATAACACATCCCTCGAAGTGGGGCAAACCAGCGCAGTACCTGCCTCAGGAGAGCGCCACCAGGTGACCGAGGAATCTTAACGCAAGGCGATACCCCACAGTCTGAGGCAAAAGAAGAGATCGGCTGCTGCCGTCAGCCGATCTCTCAAGAGGAGGAGAAGAGGAGATTGCTTTCACGAATGGATTTGTGTTGCAACCCTTACCAGCTGCCTTACACCCTCAGGAGGATCGTATGGGCTACCTTAATTCCCTAGCCATCTTAGCATAATTCGTTCCTCCTTGCCGTACGCTCACCCTACGAATGGCATACGTTGGATCAGGGAGAATGGCTGAGCAACCCCAAGCGATCGGCCCATTTAACGACCGACATTCGGTCAGCTCACCATTCTACCAGTTGATCGAGGAAACGGGCGGCTTGTTCAGCTCCGTTTTGTCCCTGGCGCAGGACGCGTGGCAATGTCAGGATCTCAGGAAGGCGGACCAGCCAATCACCGGTGTCGAAACTCTCGTCCAGGAGGATGCCGGGCATTTCTTGGGCTATGAACTGTACCAGCGCTTGGGACTCGCGAAAGTGGGGGCGCGATACGTATCCAAACGGCACACCGGCCCAATACACTTCCGCGACCGTGCTGTAGCCCACCTTGCCGATGACGGCATCGCTGGCATTGACCAAATCCGGATGGAAAAAGCGCGAACGGTGCGGCAGAGCTATGAGATTAGCAGGCATAGTCCGTGTTGTGCCCATCTTTTCCCACGCTTCCGAAGCTCCGGGCACCACGAAGAAGACCCCCGGGTATTCCCCCAATGTCTCTAAGAAGCGATATTCCCAGGAGAATCCACCCATCGTGATCAACACCATCCGTGCGCCATCCGGTATTCCGAGCTGCTGGCGGATGTGAGATGGCGCTGTACGGGGCATACGACTCACCGGAGCTGTGGTCAGCTGACACGGTGCACGCTGGCACACCGGCTCCGTCTGAATGCGATAGTCCACTGAAGCGTACAACGCGCGCATGCGCTCTATGGGATCGCGGAAGCGTCCATCCTTTTCCAGATAGCCTTCGTAGATGTAATCCCACGTGAAGTTCTCGATCAGCACGCTGGGGATGCCCGCGGCGTGTGCGACCGCAATGCCCAAGGGAGCGATGTCGCACACCACCAGACGACACTCGCTGGACCGCAGATATTCTGCCAGCCGGTGGATAATCACCGGGTCAAAAGCGAGGAAACGATCCAGCTGGTGCAACGTCTCTTCCAAATCCTCATCCAGCGCTGTGCGCTGAACCATGCCGATATCCGTCAAAACATTGTGAAGTACGAAGGTGCTGCCCAACGTGTCTTCGAAGAACCAGGCCGGCACGCGGGTGAAAATCTCAAAATGCACGTCCGGAGAGAGTCTGCGCCACGCGGCCATCACCGCTGCGGCGCGCGCGGCGTGACCATACCCATGCGGGGTGATAAAAAAGGCCACACAACGTCGATATCGGTTATGTGATACGACTTCCATATCTCGCTTACAGGAGACCCAGCATGCGCGCCAATCGTGCTACGGTGAAGCGGTTGCGAAGATAGTGGGAACAACACATTGCCAGCTCAACCTCTTGATTGCTGAATCCCAACGTGCCCGGTCGATTCGGAGCCCCCGCAGCGGCCAACAGCCCTTCGATCTGTTCCGCTGGAGGTACAGTGGCGGCAATCTCTTGAATCGCATCCCAGCTGTCCAGCACACGTTGCTGAAGAGAGGCATAACCGGTTGCATCCATATTGAGGAAGGTGCTTTGCTCGGCAATAATGGCCTCGGCGATAGGGCCATAGACCTGGCGGATGATCTGAATCTCGACAGCGCGTTCCGGCATCGGTATGTGTGCCATGCGTTCCGCCGCCTGCGCGCGCGAGAGCCGTTTGATCTGATCATAAAGCGAGGCCACCAGAACAGTTGCCACGCCCACTTTAGCGCCGTGCAATTGGGAGGGGCGGTGTTCCCACAACAGCTTCATCTCCCAAAAATGGGAGACATGATGTTCCGCACCTGAGGCCAGGGTCGTCTTCCCGAATTCCAACATGCACAGACCCGATTCGATAAGCGCTTCCATCAAGCGTCGCACGGCGGTCGGCTCTGCGCGTCCGATTGCAGCAGCGTCATGCACACACGAATCAAGCGCACGGCGTACGCGTTGATCCAGGGTGGCGTCATATTCTTCATCGTAGATCACGTGGCCCAGGTGCCAATCGGCCAGCGAGGTGAACTTGCCCAAGATGTCACCAAAGCCGGCCGCGATCAGACGATGGGGGGCGGCACACAAGGTCGGCAGATCCGCAAAGACGGCACACGGAGGTTGCGCAATCAGGGTGCGCTTAACCCGGTCCAGCACCAGAGGTGCTCCGATGGAAGTATAACCGTCCACGGAGGGGGCTGTCGGCAACGAGATAAAGGGCAATCGCGCACGGTGACTGACAAAGCGCACCAGGTCGGTGATTGTGCCGGCACCAACCGCCAGAAAGACGCGCTCGCTCGCGTCCATGTGCTCCAGCAATTGCACAATGGCGCGTTCGTCGGCGACGATCTCTTCGCCACGCAACACGATCCTTTGCACGTCGTATCCACGAGTTCGCAACACGTGTTCGGCAGCTTGCCCCAACGCAGCATAGGTGTTCTGATCGGCCACCAATGTCAGAGCGCGCACGTTCTGAGCGGCACAATAATCGAGCAGGCGCGCCAGAGCATCATCTCCGACATAGATGGGAATGTCGTAATGCATATCTTCCACCTGTCCCATATTGTGAACCCTATTGTAACATCAAAGACCCGCCCCCACGAGTTTCTTTAATCGGGTAGATGGCCATCGCGGATCAGTTGCCACAATCGCGCCGGCCGATAGAGCCGATTGAGCAGGACAAAGGCGACAAGTGCCAGGAATCCCAGCACCTCCCACACCCACAGCTCTGGGCGCTGCGTAAATGCGTACCAATAGGCGCGTTGGATATCCTTTTGCTCACTACCCTGCTTGCGCCATACATGAAAGCGCCAGCCGCGCAAGGGCCACCAGAAGGTGTTACGAAATAACCACAGACGATCCTGCAGGCCGTGCATGAGAAAGGCCAGTGCATAGGGCCAGTGCTGTGGCATCTTGGTGAGGGTGAAATAGACGACGAGCAGCTGGGTCAACAGAGTGTGCGCGAACAACATGGCGGACTTGAAACGGCGGTAGAAATACAGCGCCGCAAGGGGCTTATCCACGAGGTCAGGGAGGCTGGTGGCCAGTGCCACCAACCGCATGTCCACGCGATTGAGCTGTGGAAAGCGGCGGCGTGCTAAGTCAAAGGCAAATAAGGTCAGCGCGATATGGCTGTGTGGCAACATCGTGTGCTGCTCCGAAAAGATGGGGTATAGAAAGGCCAACATCGCGATCGATTCATAATCGTGAAGGACACCCGGCGAGCATCTTCTCCTGACAGAGATAGTGGAGCACGGCACGGCTGACCACTCGATTGCCTGCTTCATTGTAATGTCCACCTGGGGCGAAGTATCCGGTGAAGTCCGCACTGCCTCGGTTGGCCGCGACAAACTCAGGTGTAAGGTCCAGCACCGGGATATCCCGCTGGCGCAGCCGATCCATCAGCGCTTGATACATCGGTGGATCGCCCGCAGCATATGCTTCAAAAGTCGGACGATAGGCACACACCATAACCAAAGGGATCGCTCCGTTCTGTCGCACGGTCTGCGCAAATAGGGTGAGCAGGCGTAAGGTCACTTCGACTTGGAAAGGGTTCTGATACGAGTCCTGCCAGCTGGTCAGATAAGGCAGGGCGCCTTGATAACGGATCTCGAAGGCGAGCGTGCGCAACACCCGGGAGCTGAACAGCCTGTCCGTCGGTAACGGCTCATAGCGCTCGCGCACACAGAAGAAATCGTGTGGGCATACGCGATCCAAAAAATGGGAGGGATTCTCTAGAGCGGTATGCCGCAACGCGGCCAATGAGCGAAACGGATTCTCCAGGAGTGCCAGCCCTTCTCCATCAGGAATGAAAACCGGCTTCGTGAGCGGCAGCTTGGTTTCCGGATGGACAAAAGGGCGATACCGATTGACATTACGACGCAGGTTATCCTCTTCATAGACGATGATCACGATGTGGGGGTTATAGGCAACTCCCTGAGTTATATAACGCAAGAATGCCTGGTCAGTTCCATAACCTCCCACCCCCCAGTTCATCACTTCCAAATCCGGTCGGCTGTTTTCCAGCAGGTAGGGCCAGGAATCGGACAGGGCGACATCATCGGCGTGGGCAAACGAAGGGCCGAAAACGGCGATGCGCGTTACACCTGGTGGGGGTGTTGGGTCATAAGAACGGGTTGCGCGCACCCCGATTTCGTTCGATTCATAAGGCGTGCCCTCTTCAACAACGAAGCTGTTGGGCCGTATGCTCCATCCCAAGGTGGCATCGAATTGATCGAAGTTTTTTCCTTCGCGTTCGCGTTGCTCGAAAATGTCCAGCACGTGACGCTGCTCTGCAGTCAGGATGGGGTGGGGCAACAGGCAAAGCGTTCGATCCTGCAGCAGCAGACATTCACGCTGCCACCACACTAGACGCGCGCTGAGCTCCAACAGCACAACCGTGATCAGCACCATGCCGGCCACTTGTAAAGCGAGGCGCAGCCACCTGGACGATTGCGCTGGGGGCATTTGAACAATACTGCTCATGGGTTCGCTGTGATGCATTGTCAACGTCCAGGCATTATACTTTCCAGGGAAGCCAGAGCAAGTTTGCCGCGTTCTGATGGCCCAGGACTTGCTTCATAGCAGCACCCGAGTGATACTGGTGCTCCGGGTGAGGGGGCTCGACCGATGCGGGTGATCGCTGGCAGCGCTAAAGGACACCGTCTGTATACCGTGCCGGGAGGGGAGACGCGTCCCATCACGGACCGTGTCAAGGAGTCCCTTTTCAACATCTTGGGGGACTGGATTGTCGGGGCATGGGTGCTGGATTTGTTTGCCGGTACCGGGGCAGTGGGGATTGAGGCGCTGAGCCGGGGAGCCGCCTATGCGGTCTTCGTGGATAAATCGTCGGCGGCGTTGCGAACGGTACGTCGTAATCTCGAGCACACCCGCCTGATCGAGCGCGCCACGCTCGTCCAGGCGGACGTATTCCGTTATCTGGCCGGTCCGATCGAGCGACCGTTTCATTTCATCTACGTGGCGCCTCCCCAGTACCGCGGATGGTGGATGCGGGTCATCAAGCTGCTGGATGAGCATCCTGGATGGCTCCTGCCCCTCTCCACCGCTACCAGCTTGGTGGTTGCCCAAATGCATCCACGCGAGTACCAGACGATGCCATTATCCCACTTGAGTGTGCATGATATCCGTCGTTATGGAAGCACCCTGTTGTGCTTCTACACGTTGGGCTCCGCACGCACGACTTGAGAGACCGGCTGGGGATATTCGGAGACGGACATGATCGGATAGGCAGAGGAAAGTTCGGGGAAGATATCAGGCGCCAGACGTCGCTCCGGCGGCACGTTTGCCGCATCTTTCGTCCTTCGTCTTGACCTGAGGCCTGCTTCCCACAATCCCATTCCACCGACATAGGCGAACCCAGCGGTGTAGAGCAATAAAGAGGGGATAATATGGAGATAGCCATTGCGCCATGCCACCAACATGCTGGCCAAGGCGTAAAGAGCCAATGCAAGTTCTCCCAACGTGACCACATCCACGTCCAGCACATACGGATTGTTCTGCCATTTGCCTTTGCCGCCCTCAAGGCCGAATTTGGGAGTGCGAAGGAACTCGTTATGGGTGCCGAACAGCGCTTCGAGCACGCCACGCGTATTGTTCAGAGCAATTCCAATTCCCAACAACACGAGTAAAGGTGAACTGGCATAGTGTTTCAGCCAGTTCCTGCCATAAAGCGCGATCTGTCCGACCGCATACATCAGGAGCGGGGAGGTCGTGAGCATTCCCACAATTCCTGGGGAAACAGGCAGAGGAGGAGGGGTCAGCAACATAGGCAAAGTGGCCAGCACGGAGAACAGCAGGAGTGGATGTACCAGGTAGGCGCTCATGTGGATGAGCGCCATGGCGCGCACATACCAGGGCTTGCTGGAAGTTGCCACCCGCTTTCCCAGTTTAAGCAGACACTGGATAGTCCCCTTTGACCAACGAAATTGTTGGCGTTTGAGCGCGGCTAATTGTGGTGGGATCTCGGACGGAGTGGTGATGTCCGGCAGGTAAAGACACTCCCAACCTGCCAGCTGGGCACGGAAGCTGAGATCCATGTCCTCACACAATGTATCACTCTGCCAGCCGCCGGATTGCTCAATACATGCACGCCGCCAGATGCCGGCAGTGCCATTAAAGCTAAACAAAAGGCCGGAGCGCTGTCGAGCGGTTTGCTCGACCATAAAATGTCCATCCAGCGCGATCGCCTGCGCCCGGGTCAGCAAGGAGTGCTCCCGATTGAGGTGTGACCAGCGCGTCTGGAGCATACCCAATCGCGGACGACTGAGGAAGTAAGGCACCGTCTTCTGCAACCAGTCGCGTCCGGGCACAAAGTCGGCATCGAAGACGGCGATGAGCTCGCCGGTAGCGTGCTGCAACCCCATCTGCAAGGCGCCCGCTTTGAAGCCCTCACGTCCCTCACGGCGCAGCAGCTGGATATCAAAACCCTTAGACTGATAGTATTCCACCCACATCTGGGCAAGCGATGTCGTATCGTCGGTGGAATCATCCAGCACCTGAATCTCCAGTCGCTCGCGCGGCCAATCGAGGCGGGTGACCGCGTGAATAAGGCGCTCGACCACCATCGCCTCGTTATAAATCGGCAGTTGCACCGTAACGCGGGGATAATAGGTCAGAGGGGCACACTCGCACCCTTTGGAGCGGTGCCACAGATAAAGGATTGTCAATACCAGCGCGCTGAGCGCATACGCCGCCAGCAACAGAGTGGCGGTGGTGAACACAATGCTGGCTGCTACTGTCAATGATTGTCTCCTGAGCGCAGAGCACGGTGATGTATGTGGGCTGAGTATACTCCCCGTGAGGCTGACAGACCAAATTTACCCGGTATGCTCTTATCGCGATTTTCATCGCCACAGGTGCCTCACCGATATGTGACAAAACAGGCCACTGTGCCTATAATGAGCCAATCCACTTGGCGGCGCAATGGATGACGAGACGACTTCCAGCTACTACGTGACGATGCGCGATGTGCCGGCAGAGGAACGGCCCCGTGAACGCCTGGCACGCTACGGCGCCGCCGCTTTGTCCACCGCCGAATTGCTGGCCATTTTGTTGCGCACCGGCCGGCGCGGTGAGAACGTGCTTGCGATGGCGCAACGGCTGTTGGCCGACTGCGGCGGGCTGGTGGGATTGGCACGCATCAGCTTTGCCGAGTTACAGGCACGCAGAGGGCTTGGTGCCGCGAAGGCCGCCCAAATCCAAGCCGGCATCGAGCTTGGCCGCCGCATCGCGGTCGCCTCGCCGGAGGAACGCCCTCAGGTCACCTCGCCCGCTGCAGCGGCAGCACTGCTGATGGCCGAGATGGCCTGGCTGGAGCAAGAGCATCTGCGCGTGCTGCTGCTCGACACCAAGAATCGCGTGCTGGCAACTCCCACGGTCTACATCGGGAATGTGAACACCACGGTGGTGCGCATCGCGGAGCTCTTCCGCGAGGCGGTTCGCTATAACAGCACCGCGCTTATCGTCGCGCATAACCATCCCTCGGGCGATCCCTCGCCATCCCCGGAAGACGTTCAGATGACGCGTCAGATCGTCCAGGCAGGGCAGTTGCTCGGCATCGAAGTGCTCGATCACATCATCATTGGCCACAACCGCTTCGTCTCACTCAAAGAACGTGGTCTTGGATTTAACTGACAGCGATGGCTCCAGAAGGTATGGCGTGGTATATGTATCTGGCCGGCATCGCGGCGGGGTTCGTCTGCGGATGGGTCAATGTGCTGGCCGGCAGCGGCTCTCTGGTCACCCTGCCGGTGCTGCTGGCGATGGGGCTGCCGGCCAATGTCGCCAACGGCACCAACCGCATCGCGATCGTGCTACAAAACGTCATCGGTGCCAGCAGCTTTTACCAAAAGCGGATGCTGGACTGGCGCGGAGGCATCTTGCTCTCCCTTCCCACCCTGAGTGGCTCTCTGGTTGGCGCTCACATCGCACTCAACCTGGATGAACAGATGATGCGGCGCACCATCGGCGCCCTGATGGTGCTGATGCTCATCACTGTCCTAGTTGATCCGAAGCGCTGGCTGCAGGGATGCCCGGACAAAGTCCATCGCTCGCTCAATTGGTGGCAGGTGCTTCTGTTCTTTGCCATCGGCATCTATGGGGGCTTCATCCAGGCGGGCATCGGTGTCTTCCTGCTGGCCGGTCTCGTGTTGGGGGTCGGTTATGACCTGGTGCGCGGGAATGCCGTGAAGGTGCTGATCATCCTGGCTCAATCCTTCGTGGCGCTCGCGGTCTTTGGCCTGAACGATCAGGTTGTGTGGGAAATTGGGGTCCTAATTGCGTTGGGCACGATGCCGGGTGCCTGGGTCGCGACGCACATGGCAGTGGAACGCGGTGCCGTATTCGTACGCGGCGTGTTGATCGCCGTGGTGGTGGTCTCGAGCCTCGACCTTTTCGGCGTGCTCGCGCTGATCGCCGAGCTGGCGGGCCATCTTTTGTAACGCTCCGCCCTGCTCCTTTACGGCAAGACCTGGATACCCTCGCCTGCCACTACTTCTCCGATCACCCAATAGGGCTCTCCTACCGCTTGGAAGCGGTCTTCAAGACGGGGGAGCTGCTCCGCCGGGAGTGCAACCAGCAATCCGCCGGACGTCTCCGGGGTGAAGAGCAGCATCCGCATCGCCTCGGAGATCTGCGGCGCGAAGTCCACGGCGACCTCGTACATCCGCTGATTACTGCATGTCCCGCCAGGGAAGATCTGTTGCTCGGCATACGCAACCGCACCCTCCAGTAGGGGTAGGCGTTCTATGTAGATGCGTAACCGCACCCCGCTCTTCTGCGCCATTTCCATTCCATGGCCGAGCAAGGCAAAGCCGGTGATGTCGGTGCAGGCGTGCACGTCGAGCTCGCGGAGCAACTGCGCGGCTGTGCGGTTGAGCTTTTTCATACTGACCACTGCCTGGGCCACATGGGCGGGCTGCGCGACCGAACGCTTGAGCGCGGTGGTGATGACCCCCACACCCAACGGTTTGGTCAGCATCAGACGATCCCCTGGGCGGGCGCCCGCTTTGGTCAGCACGCGCTGGGGAGGCACCACTCCCATGACGGCGAGGCCGTATTTGGGCTCATTGTCACGCACCGTGTGCCCGCCGACCAACACCGCGCCCGCCTCGGCCACCTTATCGGCGCCGCCGCGCAGGATCTCCGCGATAATGTTCTGCGGCAGGTTGTCTGGAAATCCGCAGATATTCATAGCGAGCACCGCTTCGCCGCCCATCGCATATACGTCGCTCAGGGAGTTCGCCGCCGCGATAGCGCCATAGTCGTAGGGATCATCCACGATGGGCGTGAAAAAATCCACCGTCTGGATGACCGCCACCTCTTCGCTGATCCGATAGACGGCAGCGTCATCCCCGTCTCCCAAGCCCACCAACAAGTCGGGATAGTGGCGGGGATCAAATCGGTTTTGCAGCGGACGCAGCACGTGCGCCAGGGCCTCCGGGCCCAGCTTGGACGCTCAGCCCGCTGCGCTGGCCATCGCGGTCAGGCGAATCGTCTCCTCGTCCATCTCAGTCACAACCCGAACTTCTCTAAAGATGATGGCGACAGGATAGCACGCTATTCAATTCCGGCCATCTTGCGTCCGGTTTCCAACAGTGCACTCACTCCGCAGGCATCAGGCGCCTCGGCATACACGCGCAACACCGGTTCGGTGCCACTGGGGCGGATGAGCAACCAGCTGTCATCCGCCATATGGTACTTCACTCCGTCCAACGTGTCAACCTTGACCACCCTCTGACCGTTCATCATCGGTGGCGCGGCGTCGGTCAACCGCGCGATCATGTCCGATTTCACCACAGGGTACGGCAGGCGCATGTCACAGCGCGCGTAGCAAGTCGGCCCCACCTGCTTCTGCAGGTCGGCGACCAGCTCATGCAGCGGCACGCCGGCGTCCGCCACAATCTCGAGCAGCAACAGCCCCATCAGAATGCCGTCGCCCTCGGGGATGTGCCCCTTGATACCGATGCCGCCTGATTCCTCACCGCCGATCAACACGTCGGTGCTCAACATCAGGTCAGCGATGTGGTTGAAGCCCACCGGCGTCTCGCGCAGCGGCAGGCCATACCGTGCCGCCAGGCGATCCACCATCATCGTGGTCGAGACGGTCTTGACCACCATGCCGCTCCAACCGCGCCGTTCGACTAGATAGCGGATGGCCAGGGCAAAGATATGGTGTGGATCAACGAAGTTGCCCAATGCATCCACCGCCCCGATGCGGTCGGCATCGCCGTCGGTAGCCAGGCCGACGTCGGCATGTTCCGCCTGCACGGCTGCAACCAGCGCTTGCAGGTAACGCGCGATGGGCTCTGGGTGAATGCCCCCAAAGCCGGGATTCATCTCACAACGAATCTCGGTCAGGTGGGTACGGGTGCGTGCCAGGATCTCACGAAAGCAGCCGCGCCCGGCGCCGTACATCGCATCGGCCACCACGCGCAGCTCACCCGCCGAGATCTTGTCCAGATCGACCAAGCGGCTGAGATGCTCATAGTACGCCCAGCTGGGGTCGAAGCGGCGGATCAGCTCGCGCTGCAGGGCCACCTGATAGTCAATCATATTCGGCCCACGCCCGCGCTCCTGGTTTTGCTCGAGGAAGCGCTCCACCATGCGCGCCTGATGCACCGAAACAGAGCCACCATAGGGTGCCTTGAGCTTCACCCCATTATAGCGCGGCGCGTTGTGGCTGGCGGTGATCATCACACCGGCCGCCGCTTTGCGGTGCACTACGTTGTAGGAGACAGCCGGCGTGGGCGCATCAGCGCGTGTCAGCCAGGCGATGATGTTGTTGCCGGCCAGCACGCGCGCCACCTCGACGGCGTATCGGTCGGACAGGAAGCGTGTGTCAAATCCGACGACCACTTCCGGTTGAGGGGTTGTGGCCACGTGGAGCACATAATCGGCGATCGCTTGGGAGACCAGTTGCAAATTGGCGAAGGTAAAAGTGTCGCTGATGACGGCACGCCAACCGTCGGTGCCGAAGCGGATGGTCATAGATTGGCTCCTTCCACATTCGATTATGGATCGGATCGGGATGCTGGGGAGCATCATAACACGCTGCGACGCGGATGTCCATTCGGCTTTTCCTTGTGTCGCCTCCAATATCCCCTCTTAGAGTTTTGAAATGGGATGTCAGAGGATGCTTGCCTTTTGTTATGATCTCCTCGCTTCACAACAGTCCCTTGGGCAAGGCATCTGCAGTGGTTGACCTCGGTGAGGCTATATGCTAGACTGGTGTTATGGTGAACTCCAGACATTTCCCTGCGCTTCGGCCATCCGGAGACGCCTTTTTATTGTTCGTCTTGCTGATAGCGCGCGTGCGCATTGACACTCTGGCTGAATGGGCGGCCATTCCCACGTCTATGCTCCAGCGCGACGTGGCAACTTTGCTGGACGGCATTGTGTCCGCACATAGCCTGATGCTCCTCTCGGATAGACAGACGACCGATCCCGTTACATTGCTGTTGATCAGCGTCGCTTTTGGCCTGTTCTTGATTTACCTGGTAGTAGATTGGCTGCGCGCGTGTTGGTCGCCCACGGTGATATTCCGCATCAAACTTGTTCTGGTATGCCTGATCGTAGGGATATTGGTATTTGGACAAGCAGGGCTTTTTATAGCGCTGCGCCATATCTCCACCCCGGCTGCCTACGCCCACGATGGCGGGGTCATTCAGACGGAGGTTACCATCCACTATCTATTGAAAGGGATCAACCCTTATGTGGCTGATTACCGGAGCACCCCGATGGCGGAGTGGGGCACCGAGTATCGCACTGCACTGGATCACTATCCCTACCTACCCTGGACGTTTCTTTTCTCAACCCCCTTTTATCTCGCCAGTTCCATTACGATCGGTTGGTTTGACCAGCGGTTTGTCTACCTTTTGCTGTTTGCCATAACGTTGGTGTTCTCCAGCCATCTGGTGCGCTCTGCTGAGGGGAAATTGGGCCTCCTCATTGTGTTGGGACTCAACCCGATCCTTGCCAGCGATGTCATCTTCGGCCAGAATGATTCATTCGTGCTTTTTTGGATCGTGTTGGGGGTCTGGCTGCTGCACCGGGCAACAGCCCATCACAAGGGCGGACGTAACCCGGAGCTATGGTGCTCATTGTCTATGGTGGCGTTTGGCCTGGCATGTGCCAGCAAACCGACCATCTGGTTCTTGGTGCCTTTCCTCATCGTGTATCGGTGGCGCACGTTCCTGCCGCACCCGGTGCATCCTGTGCCACGAAGGATCACCCGGATTCTCACCAATATGCGAGCAGTTGTTCAACATTTATGGCCGCTTGCGCTCACGTTTATTGTAATCACAGGACCGTGGTTTGCGTGGCATCCTGCCGCGATGATCGAGGACGTGTGGCACTGGAGTGCGGGCACGGCTGAGACTTCCTATCAAATCCGCGGTTGGGGATTCAGCAATTTCATTCTGGCGCTTGGGCTGGTACCCAGCCGTTTGGCCTATTGGCCCTTCTGGATGATCGAGTTGGTGATTGCAGTGCCTCTGTTGGCAGTGGGGATGTGGCGGTTGTGGCACAACCCGAGACTGACTGTCGCCTTACAAGGATACGCGATCCTGCTGCTCGGCTTCTTCTACGGTTCGCGTTTCCTTAATGAGAACTACGTGGGGTTCTTACTCGCAATTTTCACCATCGCGTTCTTCATGGTGGATGCCGGTCCTTCTAAGCCTCCGCCCGACGATTTGCACGTCGTGCCCAGAGATGCATCGGCCGAGACAGAGGACGGGTGATTGTGTTCTTCGAGGTGTATGGTATAATTTTCGACAATGGGAGCCAGGATCCGATCATTGCCTCTTGAGGGAAACCCTTCGATGGAAAGCACGTCACTACCGGCGCGGATCGAGCGGCTGAGACGCATCGCCTTTTTCCGGAATCTGCCATTCATCGTCGTGGCTGACCTGGCAACGCGCCTGCGCCATGAACGTTATCGCCAAGGCGAGACGGTTTTCGTTGAAGGGGGTCTGGGAGATTCTATGTACTTCATCGAGTCGGGGCAGGTCAAGATCTCGACCAGGAGTGGCAGCCAAGAACGGGTGCTGAATTACCTGGGGCCGGGCAACTTCTTCGGGGAAATGGCCGTTTTGTTGAACCAACGGCGTATGGCCACAGTGACGGTGGTGATCGACGCCGACCTGTGGGTGTTGCGCAAGGCGGATCTGGAATCGCTGCTGGAAAAATACCCGGCGGTCGCGCTTCAGATCACCGAGGAGCTCTCCCGTCGCCTCACCGACACGATCAAGAAGCCGGTCAAAGAAGACATCTACACCCCTGTCGCCGTCTTTGGAGATGAACCATGGGTTTTGGCCGAGGCGCTCAAGCGCTTGACCGGCGAGCGCATCGCTCTCCTGGACATGTCGGGCAGCGGCATGATCCAGCACAGCAAGTATCTGCCGATCGAGCTGGTAATTGAATCGATCTCTCCGCGTGCTACCGCCCAAGAGGTCACCGAGAAGATGAGTCTACTGGCCGGTACGCATGATCGCGTGTTGGTCTGGTTGCCGCCTGAGGGGTTTGAAGCGTGCGTGAAAGCGATCCAATTGTGTGAGGCGATCGTTTTCATTGACGCCCCGGCATATGGCTGGGTGAATCAGTTCGCTTTCAAGCCGACTTGGCATATTGCACAGACTCTAGGAGAAATCGGGCGGGTTGCGCGGTATCTGGCCCATCGGGTGGTCGGGTTGGCGCTCTCAAGTGGGGGAGCACGCGGGCTGGCCCATGTCGGTGTGCTTAAGGTGTTAAAGCGCGAAGGCATACCCGTTGACATGGTCGCCGGTACCAGTGCCGGCGCCTTGTTCGGTGGTCTGTTCGCTGCGGGTCGCTCTATCGAAATGATTGAGGACTTTGCGCTGAACTTTCATAAACAGTTGAGTGTGTGGAATCTGCTGGATCTGGCGGTGCCGCCGCGTACCGGCCTGATACGGGGTCAGCGTCTCCTAAAATACTTGCGCGAGTTGTATCAGGACGCTGTGTTCGAACAGTTGGAAATCCCCTTCTACGCCGTCGCGGCGGATGTGCTGACCGGCGAAGAAATCGTGCTGGATAAGGGCTCCGTGGCGGACGCGGTACGAGCCAGCACGTCCATCGTGGGCATCCTGATGCCCCATCATCTCAACAATCGTTACCTGGTGGACGGTGGGGCGGTGAATCCTCTGCCGGCCAGTGTGTTGGCGGAGCGGGGTGCCGACATCATTATCGCCTCGTGCGTGATCCCCTCTATGGAGGAGGAAAAGGAATATCGCCGGGCCTCGCGCGGCAGCGGTCAGATGGACCTCATTGCTCTGGTGAGCAACTTTCAGAGCATCATGGAACGCGAAATTATCCAGCATCGGCAAAGTTGCGTGGATGTGATGATTGCTCCTAAGGTGGCTGCGTATCGACCAACAGACTACCTCCCTGCCGCTGAGTTGATCCGCTTAGGCGAAGAAGCGACAGAGCGTGCCCTTTCTGCCATCAGGGCACAGTTGTCTCCCCGCATCTCAGGAGTGGGGGTGAAACGATGACACCTGTCCAGAACGACCAAGAGGTCGATGCCTTACTGCGTGAGGTGAGGCGTCTCCAACAACACAATTGCAGCGTGGATGAACACCTTTCGGCGGCGCAGATCATTCAGTGCGTCGCACATTCATTGGTCTCCGAAGGAAGCCTGGACGAGCTGCTGGAAAAGATTCTGGGTTGCGCGGTGCGGGTGGCACATGCGTCGGCGGGTGCATTGTTGCTGTTGGACCAGGCGACCGGCGAGTTAGTGTTTGAGGTGATTGAAGGCGGGGCAGGCGCGTCGTTAAAGAAAATGCGCATGCCGGCCGATAAGGGCATTGCCGGATGGGTGATCACCCACGGTAAGCCGCTCATCGTCCACGATGTCACCCAAGATGAGCGTTTCTATCCCTGTATTTCCCAGGAATTCAATTTCCCGACCCGCTCGATTCTGTGCGTGCCGTTGATGGTGCGTGGGAATGTCATCGGTGCGTTGGAGGTGCTCAACAAGGCCGGCGATGCCCAGTTCACCACCGAAGATCGTGATCTGTTGACGATTCTGGCCGCGCAGTCGGCGGTGGCCATTGAGAACGCGCGGCTGTATCAAAACCTGCGTGAAGAACATAACCGCCTGATTGCCGTCGAGGCGGAAGTCCGTCATCGCTTAGCGCGCGACATTCACGATGGCCCTGCCCAGATGTTAGCTTCGATGATTATGAACGCCTATTTCGTACGTGAGGCACTCGCGCGTGGCAACGCCGAAGTCGCTCTGAACGAAATGGATGAAGTGGTGTCATTGGCCGAGAAGGCGCTGCGCCAGATCCGCACGTTGCTTTTCAATCTACGACCCGTGACGCTTGAGATGAAAGGGCTTGTCCCTGCCCTTGAGATCTATGCCAGCATGCTGCAGCAGAACGAGCGCTTCGCGGTCGTGTTGCAGATTGAAAACGAGATTGCCCATCTGAATCGGGAGGCGGAATTGGCCATCTTTGCCGTGATTCAGGAGGCGATCAGCAACGTGCGTAAACATGCCGAGGCCAAGCAGGCGGTCATCCGTCTCGCGGTGACCGAAGACGGCTATTTGGAGGTCAGCGTGAAAGACGACGGTGTGGGTTTTGATCCTGCCACTGTCTACCAGGCCTGTGCTGAGCGCGGGAGCTTAGGGGTCCTGACGATGCAAGAGCGGGCACAGAGCTTGCAAGGTAGTTTGTCCATCCACTCACATCCTGGCGCAGGCACTGAGGTCCGGTTACGCCTGCCGTTAGCACCCAACCTGGCTGGTGCGGCGGAGGCGGCTTCTGCAGTATAATCATTTTGCAACGCCGAGCGCACAATTGAGTCTCTAGGTCCATTATTGTGCCATGCGATTCGGATAGGGTGCCTATGACCATTGCAGTGACCGGCTCGATGGCTTATGATTATATCATGTCCTTTCCCGGGCGCTTTGTGGAGCACATTTTGCCCGATCAGTTGCATGTGCTCTCGGTGAGCTTCCTGGTCGATTCGATGCGCCGCGAGCGCGGCGGCTGTGCGGGAAACATTGCACACAACCTGGCACTGCTGGGCCAAGAGCCTCTCTTGATCGCCACGGTGGGACAGGACGCACATGAGTATATTGCCTTGTTGCAGGCACAAGGAGTGGACGTATCCGGGGTGATGGTTGTGTCGGATGAATTCACCGCTTCCTTCTTTGTCAGCACCGACCGCGATAATAACCAGATTGCCAGCTTCTACACCGGAGCGATGTCCCGGGCGGCGCAGCTCTCTCTATGCGATCACCACCCGGAGAGCATTGAGCTGGCCATCATCTCTCCCAATGATCCGGCGGCTATGGTAAAGTATGTGCGGGAATGCCAGGAGCTGGGCATTCCCTATGTGTATGACCCCAGCCAGCAAATCCCCCGCCTGACCGCCGAGCAGCTGCTCGAGGGCATACGGGGCGCTGAGGTGCTCATCGTGAACGATTATGAGTTCGGCATGATCCGCCGCCGCACGGGTTTGGATGAAAATGCGATCGGGCGTATGGTGAAGACTCTGGTGATCACACGGGGTGAGCATGGTTCCCAGATCCGCACCCGGGAGGGCATATGGGATATTCCGGCCGTGCCGCCAGCGCGTCTGGTGGATCCAACCGGTGTGGGCGATGGCTATCGCGCCGGCCTGATCACCGGCATCCGTTACGGCTTGCCGTGGGAGGTAGCGGGCCGCATGGGCAGCTTGGCGGCCACCTATGTGTTAGAAGAACACGGCACCCAGCGCCACTACTACACGGTGGAAAGTTTCATCCGCCGTTATGCAGAATGCTTCGGGGACAGCGCACCTTTGAACGTGTTGTATGAAAAAGCCGGTGCTACCTACAGCCCTACCTCAAGACAATCCACCACCATCCGACCAAGGAGCTGAAATTGGCAAGCAAAGGTTACGACGTCAAGGATCTCACTTTGGCCCGACAGGGTCTCGATCGAATCGAATGGGCCGCTCAGGAAATGCCGGTGTTGCGCATCATCAAAGAGCGCTTTGAGGCGAGCAAGCCGCTTAAGGGGATTCGCATGGCCGGCTGCCTGCATATCACCACCGAGACGGCCAACCTGGCGCGCGTTCTGGTGGCGGGCGGGGCGGATTTGGTGTTGTGTGCCAGCAATCCGCTCAGCACCCAGGACGACGTGGCCGCTGCACTGGTGCAATACTTTGAAATACCGACTTTCGCCATCAAGGGCGAAGATCACGCAACCTACTATGCCCATCTGCGCGCCGCTTTGGACCACCATCCGCATATCACGATGGACGATGGAGCCGACTTGGTAAGCACATTGCATAAAGAACGCGCGTCACAACTCGGTGAAGTCATTGCCGGCACCGAGGAGACAACCACCGGAGTGATCCGCCTCAGGGCAATGGCGCGTCAAGGCACCCTGCGCTTCCCTGTGCTCGCCGTCAACGACGCGATGACCAAACATCTCTTCGACAATCGTTACGGCACCGGGCAATCAACGATGGATGGGGTGATTCGCGCAACCAACCTGCTCATCGCCGGCAAAACGGTTGTGGTGGCCGGCTACGGCTGGTGCAGCCGGGGGATCGCGATGCGGGCGAAGGGTCTGGGAGCGAATGTGATCGTCACCGAGGTGAATCCGCTCAAGGCACTCGAAGCGGTCATGGACGGCTACCGCGTGATGCCTATGATGGAAGCGGCGCCGATCGGAGACATCTTCATCACTGCCACGGGTGACATCAATGTGCTCGACCAGCACCATTTTGAAGTCATGAAAGATGGCGCCGTAATGGCCAACGCGGGGCATTTCAACGTCGAGATCAATATTCCTGCGCTGGAAGAGATGGCCGTCGAGAAACGACAGCCGCGCCCGTTCGTGGAACAGTACATCATGCCGGACGGCCGCCGTCTGCACCTGCTGGCCGAGGGCCGTCTGGTCAACCTGGCAGCCGCAGAGGGTCATCCGGCCAGCGTGATGGATATGTCCTTTGCGAACCAGGCGCTGGGCGCCGTCTATATGCTGCGCAACGCTGAGCGCCTCGAAAAGAGGGTCTATGTGATCCCCGAGGAGGTGGATCAGGAGATTGCGCGCCTGAAGCTCGAGGCGATGGGCGTGCAAATCGACACGCTTACCGAGGAGCAAGAGCAGTATTTGGCCTCCTGGGAAGAGGGCACATAACAAAGAGCGCCTTTTTTGAGATTTTAACAAGGCGATGTTCGGTTCAAAATGGGCATATGACCTCATTCCCTCCCCTTCCTGCTAGAGAAAGAGGTGAGGGATGAGAGATATCATCTTCCAATGACAAGGAGATATTGCGCTGATGAGCAATCTCACATTTATGAGCTCGCCTCAAGTCTTCCTGACCTCGGAGTCGGTGACAGAGGGTCACCCCGACAAGATGTGCGACCAGATCAGCGATGCGGTGCTGGACGCCATCATTGCGCAGGATATGTGTGCTCGCGTGGCGTGCGAGTGCGCCACGACGACGGGACTGATCGTGGTGATGGGCGAGATCACCACAAATGCCTACGTGGACATAGCCGGCGTCGTGCGCGATACCGTACGGGATATCGGCTATACCGAGGCAGCTTATGGCTTTGATTATAAGACCTGCGGCGTCATCGTCTCGATCAAAGAGCAAAGCGCCGATATCGCGATGGGTGTGGACTGCGCCTACGAAGCGCGCATGGGTGAGATGTCGGAGGATGAAATAGAAGCCATCGGTGCAGGCGATCAGGGTATGATGATCGGTTTCGCCTGCAATGAGACACCCGAATTGATGCCCATGCCCATCGTGTTGGCGCACAAGCTCACCAAACGCCTTGCCCACGCGCGCAAGGCGGGCATTCTACCTTATCTACGTCCCGACGGGAAGAGCCAGGTGACGGTGGAATACGCGTATGGCAAGCCCAAACGGGTGGATACCATCGTGGTCTCCACCCAACACGCGCCCGAGGTGGATCAGTCCACCATCTACGAAGATGTCCGCGAGCACATCATCAAAGCGGTGGTGCCGGATGCTATGTTAGATGCCAAGACGAAGATCTTCGTCAACCCCACCGGCCGCTTTGTGACCGGCGGCCCTATGGGCGACGCCGGGCTCACCGGGCGCAAGATCATCGTAGACACCTATGGGGGGGCTGCACGTCACGGTGGGGGCGCTTTCTCCGGCAAGGATCCGACCAAAGTAGATCGTTCCGCTGCCTATATGGCGCGCTACATTGCCAAGAATCTGGTGGCAGCCGGCATCGCCGATCGGCTCGAGCTCCAGGTGAGCTATGCGATCGGCGTAGCGCGCCCGTTGTCGCTCATGGTGGAAACTTATGGCACCGGCAAAATCCCCGACGAGCGCATCGTGGCCTTGATCCGCGAGCATTTTGATATGCGACCGGCGGCGATCATCCGCGATCTGCGCCTGCGGCGGCCCATTTACAAGGCGACGGCAGCGTATGGACACTTTGGGCGCGATGACATTGATGCTCCATGGGAGCTGACAGACAAGGCGGATATGCTGCGCCGCGCTGCGGGTTTGGCATAACGGTCGGGCGAGCGAGTCATTACCCGGCCTGTCAGCAATGAGATGAATGCTCGCCAAACGGCGAGGTGAGTTGAGCGAGGAAGTCCACTGTCAGTGCCGCTGGATGAATACGCATTGCGCATCCTGGAGAAATACCTCAAGCCGGCCATTCCACCGGACAGGGAGGGTTCGATAGCCTTCTCTGTATCGTTTGTAGGGGATGAAGAATATTATGGTGTGCGACATTTGTGGTCAAGAAGGCGCGCGTATTCGCTACGTGACTCGCAGTTACGGCAAAGGCGACAATCTGCTGATCATCGAGAACATCCCGCTGGTAAGTTGTCCCTACTGCGGCGAAAGTTATTTCACGGCGGAGACATTGCATCAGATTGAGCGCATCAAACTCCACCGTCAGAGTTTAGCCACGAAACGGCAGGTAGCAATAGCGGAGTTTGCATAATCCCGCAAAGGCAACACCTGACACGCTCATCCACCTGACAGCTTCGCCTTGCCGCGCCGTTCGCCCCAGACGATGCGCAGGCCACCAGACGGCGCGGCCGGGTAGAGCACCTGTTTGAAGGGACGTCACACGTCCAGATTTCTCACCTGACGCGCGTGGGTCTGGATAAAGCGGCGGCGCGGCGCAACGACACTGCCCATCAACATGTCAAAGGTCTTATCCGCTGCCGCCGCATCCTCGATTGTCACCTGCAACAGCGTACGTCTTTGGGGATCCATGGTGGTTTCCCAGAGCTGCTCTGGATTCATCTCACCCAGTCCTTTGTAACGTTGTAACGTGACGTGATCGTCCTCGTTCAACGCACGCAGAAAAGCTTCTTTCTGCTCCTCGGTGTAGAAATAGTACACCTGCTTCTTATATTCGGCGCGGTAAAGCGGTGGCTGGGCAATATACAGGTGCCCTGCTTCGATAAGCGGTTGCATGTAACGGAAGAAAAAGGTGAGCAACAGCGTGCGGATGTGCGAGCCATCTACGTCCGCGTCGCACATGATAATGATGCGATGATAGCGCAAGTTCCCCAGATCGAAATCCTCACCCACGCCGGTGCCCAGAGCGGTGATGATGGCCTTGACCTCTTCATTGCTCAGAATCTTGTCCAATCGGGCCCGTTCGGTGTTCAGGATTTTGCCGCGCAACGGTAAGATGGCTTGAAAACGGCGGTCGCGCCCTTGTTTGGCGCTGCCGCCGGCGCTGTCGCCCTCCACGATGTAGAGCTCGGCGAGCCTGGGATCGCGTTCGGCGCAGTCGGCCAGCTTGCCGGGAAGCGCCATCGAGTCCAGGGCGCTCTTGCGGATGACCAGCTCACGCGCACGCCGTGCCGCTTCGCGGGCGCGCGAGGCGGTCAGACACTTTTCCACAATAGCGCGCGCTTCGCGCGGGTTCTCCTCCAGATAGGCGCCGAAGTGCTCTCCCACAAGGGATTCGACCAGACCTTTGACCTCAGCATTCATGAGCTTCACCTTGGTCTGGCTTTCGAACTGCGGATCCGGATGTTTGATCGAAACGATGGCGGTCAGCCCCTCGCGTGTATCATCGCCGCTGAAATTGGGCTCATTTTCTTTCAGGAGTCCCTGCTTGCGTGCATAGTCGTTGATCGTGCGCGTGAGCGCAGCGCGCAGGCCGGTCAGGTGGGTGCCACCGTCCACCGTGTGGATTGTGTTCGCAAAGCTGTACACGCTCTCGGTGTAGGCATCACTGTATTGCACCGCCACTTCGATGCCCACTCCATCTATGTCCCTGGCAATGTAAAAGACGGGATGCAATGGGTTGCGGTTGCGGTTGAGGTAACGGACGAAGGAGACGATGCCGCCTTCGAAATAAAAGGTCATCTCACGCGGAGGGGTTTCGCGTTCGTCGCGACAGCAAATGGTGATGCCCCTGGTCACGAAGGCCATTTCGCGGAAGCGCTGTGTCAGGGTATCGAAACGATACCCTTCCACCTCCTTGAAGATGGTCGGGTCATATCGAAAAGTGGTGCGCGTTCCGGTCTCGGTCGCGCGTTCAGGCGGCAGCTCGGCCACCATTTCCACTGGGCCACACGGCACGCCACGCTCGTACCGCTGGCGAAAGACCTTGCCTTCGCGCTTGACCGTCACCTCCATCCATTCACTGAGGGCATTGACCGCCGAAACACCCACTCCGTGCAAGCCGCCGGAGACCTTGTAGCCGCCGCCGTTAAACTTGCCCCCGGCATGCAGGGTGGTCATCACCAATTGAAGGGTTGAGATCTGTTTGACGGGGTGCGGTGCAACCGGAATGCCGCGCCCGTTGTCCTCCACGGTCACGCTTTGGTCGGGGTGGATGATCACATCAATGCGCGTACACGCTCCGACGAGCGCTTCATCAATCGAGTTATCAACAACCTCGTAGATCAGGTGATGCAGCGCCTTGAGGTCGGTGCCACCGACATACATGCCTGGACGTCGGCGGACTGCTTCCAATCCCTCCAGGACGTGGATATCTTCAGCCTCGTAACGGGGCAGGTTCTTATCGTTTGCCATAACGCGCCAATTGCTGAATCCATTTTCGCGGGTCGGTTGTTTCACATATCAGCGGTTCATTCTACCATCTTTCGGGGTGGCGGCCAAAACTTTTCGGGTCTGAGTTGCGCAGTCATGAGGATGTGATAGAATACGTCCACCAATGCGCATGGCCCTTGAAGCGCGGCGCCTGATTCGATGCACCGGTAAATCTATGCTGAAGGATAAGGAGGTGATTGATTCCGGAGTCAGAAGACCATTAATCTTTAAAAAACCGATAGCATATGGTTTCCAGAGATGGAAAACGTGCAAAATCCAAAAGAAACGAGGCCAGGAAGGAGAAGAGCAATGCAGAACGAAAAGTTACATCCGGGGGTTCCTTACCTTCAGGAGCAATTGCGGAAGGGCAAGATTTCACGGCGTGAGTTCATCCGTTATGCTGTTTTGTTGGGCACCTCGCTGGCAACTGCCAGCACCCTGGCCGCTATGCCACAACCCGACACTGACGTCCTCTCCACAATCAGCGCCAAACCCGCCCCGCGCAAAGCGGTCACCCCCGTGCGTGGTGGCACGCTGAAAATCGCCAGTCGCGTGCACAAGGTCACCCATCCCGCCCAGTTCTCTTGGGTTGCCCCTTCCAACCAGCTGCGCCAAGTCGCGGAATACCTGACCCAGACCGATGAGAACAACATCACCCATCCCCTGTTGCTGGAGAAGTGGGAGGCCAGCGAGGACCTGAAGACCTGGACGCTCTATTTGCGCAAGGGTGTTAAGCACAACAACGGGGATGCGTTCAACGCTGACGACGTGGTCTTCACCTTCGGGCAGTGGCTGGACGAGGATGTCGGTTCCTCGATGCTAGGGCTGATGAGCTACCTGCGGCCCGAAAATGTGGAAAAGGTGGATGATTACACGGTGAAGCTCCATCTCGACCGTCCGGAGATCGCCGTGCCCGAGCACCTGTTCCATTATCCTGCCCTAGTGCTGAATCACCGCACCTTCGAGGGTGACTTCCTCAAGGCACCCCACGGGACCGGGCCCTACACATTGGTGGAATACAGCGAGGGTGGCCGTGTCCTGCTTAAACGCCGCGAGGACTACTGGCAGAAAGGCGAGGATGGCCAGCCATTGCCCTATCTGGATGTCATGGAATGGATTGACATGGGCGAGGACTTCACCGCCTGGATGGCAGCGATCCGCGCCGGCGAAGTGGACGTGCTGGATATGGGCGACCTGGGCGGCATTGACGCTTACCTGGGATTGAAGGATGACCCCAACATCACGTTGTTGCAAGCTGCCACGGCCCAGGTGCGCGTGCTGCGCATGCGGGTGGACATGGAGCCTTGGAGCGACAACAACGTGCGCATGGCGCTGAAGCTGTGCCAGAATCGCGAAAAGATCATGAACCTGGCGTACTTCGGACAGGGCTTGCTGGGCGCCGACTTCCACGTCTATCCCAAGCACCCCGAATACTGCGAGAAACCGATTCCCAAGTATGATCCCGAAAGGGCCAAGCAGCTGCTGGCCGAGGCGGGGTATCCGAACGGACTGGAGGTCAACATAGCGGTCGGCACCGGCTGGCCGGATGTGGTCTCCTATGCCGAGGTGCTCAAGGAGGATGCCGCAGCAGCCGGCTTCAAGATCAACATCAACACGATGCCCAACGCGCAGTATTGGGAGAAGTGGACAGAGGTGGATCTGGGCATCACACCCTGGACGCATCGCCCGCTGGGCACCATGGTGCTCAACCTGGGCTACACCGCTGACGCAGACGGCAATCCTGTCCCGTGGAATGAGACGCGTTGGGTGGATGATGAATTCAACCAGCTGCTCATCCAGGCAAATGGCACCCTGGATGTGGAAGAGCGCCGCAAGATCTTCTGCGATCTTGAGCAGATTATGATGGACCGCGGGCCGATCGGGATTGCCTGGTGGCAAAACATTCACATCCCGTTCCGCAAGATCGTACACGGTGTGCCCCCTCATCCCACGGCGTATGCCCTCTTCAACCAGGTATGGAAGGAGAAGGCATAGCCCTGTTGGCTGTCACTTCCTGGCGGCGCGAGC
>Ga0308395_1000599_pt1 | contig 27731 bp, 23 predicted proteins | sample Hotspr20SampleP4_FD_202097 | JGI IMG/M metagenome (GOLD analysis project Ga0308395, IMG submission 202097) | Hot spring phototrophic mat microbial communities from Mushroom Spring, Yellowstone National Park, Wyoming, United States - 20050930_P4 ...
CGCGGCGGGCGAGGTGCCGGACGAAGAATATCTCATCCCGTTGGGCAAGGGTGTCATCCGGCGCGAAGGACGCGATGTGACGATCGTCGGCAAGCTGCTCACCGTCTATCGCGCGCTGGAAGCGGCCGAGCGTCTGGCTCAGGAGGGCATCGAGGCCGAAGTCATCGACCCCCGCACGTTGGTGCCCCTGGACAAGGAGCTGATTCTGGAATCGGTGCGCAAGACCGGGCGTCTGGTAATCGTGGAGGAGGACAACCTGACTGGGGGATGGGCCGGCGAGGTTGCTGCCATCGTGGCAGAAGAAGCATTCTATTGGCTCGACGCGCCCATCAAGCGCGTCTCCGCACCGGACACCCCGCCGCCGTTCGCGCCGGTTATGGAGGATTTCTACGTGCCCAGCGTCGAGCGAGTAGTGCAGGCAGTGAAGGCGTTGTTTTAATAATCCTCGTGCTTCCCCAGAAACGGCTTGTCGTGTATAATGGCCTTGTCCGGTCCGTCCGGTCGCAATTTGTTTCTCACTTCTGCTACATAGGCCCTGAGCTATGATTATTCCTTAACATTGAGTTCAATAGCACACTATTGTCTGACACGTCTCTGAGAAGGCCAAGGCAGCAAACCTGTTAGCCGGTTGTACACTGTGGTCCGGGAGAAGGGAACACATGGAAAACACAATCGCGGTTATTGTGCGCTGGATAATCGTCCCCGGTGTAATGTTGGTGTTGTTCTTCTTCGCATTGAGCATTGCGGCCAAAAGTGCCCCTGAATTTAGAAGGTCAGCCTGGGCCGGAATTTGGGCTGGTTTGTTAGTCCTAGTTATTTACATAGTCAGCCACTCAGGCGATCTGGGGAGTTCGGAGCTTGACTTCTCAACACTGCCAGGTCTACAGGTTTCACCTCTTTTAATCGGTTTAGTAGCAGGCTTTATATTCCTCCTGATGGTGAGATTCCTGGCACATACCCCTGTAGTGGGATTCATAACGCTGCTGCTGTCTGCCACCAGCACATCTGCTCTATTTTCATACATATTCATAGATAGCTTGCGTCTCTCGGTGATGTACGGTTCGTTGGGTGCCGCATTAGGGATCCTCTTACACATTGTGATATTGCCATCTTCGGTCAAAGAAACCTCTTGATGTAAAACACCAAGGTATTATGTGAAGTGTTATGACCAAAACTTTAGCGGAATTGGAGCAACGTTTCATCCGCTACGCACGGATCGACACCCAAAGCAAAGACGGTGCCCCGGATTTCCCTTCCACGCCGGGGCAGTGGGAGCTGTTGCGCCTGCTGGCGGATGAGCTCCGCGGTCTGGGCGCGCGGGATGTGACGCTCACCGAGTGGGGCTATGTTCTGGCAACCATACCGGCCACTGTGCCGGCGTCCGATCTGCCCACCGTCGCCTTTCTGGCCCATGTGGACACCGCGCCCGACTATCCCGGCGCCAACGTGCGGCCGATCGTTCACCGCAACTACCGCGGCGGTCCCATCGTCCTGCCGGACGACCCACGCCAGGTCTTGAACTGGGAAAACGCCCCTGAGCTGCGCGATAAGATCGGCGAGGACATTATCACGGCCAGCGGCACCACCCTGTTGGGCGCGGACGACAAGGCCGGCGTGGCAATATTGATGACGCTGGCAGCGCGTCTGCTGGCCGACTCACACATCCCCCATCCGTCGCTCCGCCTTTGCTTCACCCCAGATGAGGAGGTGGGCCGCGGGGTAGATCACCTATCGCTCACCGAGTTGGCCGCCAATGTGGCCTACACCCTGGACGGCGAGGGCGCGGGCGAGATCGTCTATGAGAACTTCTGCGCCGATCGCGCGATCGTGACCATCACCGGCGTGCCCATCCACCCTGGCAATGCCAAGGGGCGTATGGTGAACGCGGTGCGCCTGGCAACACGGCTGGCCGAGATGCTTCCGCGCGACCACGACACGCCGGAGACGACCGAAGGGCGGGAAGGTTATATCCACCTGTACGACATCCACGGCACCGTCGCACAGGTGCAGATGCGCATCTTGCTGCGCGATTTTGAGGAGGAAGGTTTGCGTGCGCGGGTCCAACTGGTGCGTTCGCTTTGTGAGCAGCTGCAGCGCACCGAGCCGCGGGCGCATATCGAATGCGTCATCGAGCGCCAGTACCGCAATATGCGCTACTGGCTGGAAAAGGATATGCGCCCTGTGCATTTGGCTGAGGAGGCCATCCGTCGCACCGGATTACGGCCGGTCAGCGTGCCGACCCGCGGCGGCACCGACGGCGCTCGCCTCACCGAATGCGGACTGCCCACGCCCAACCTCTTCGTGGGCACCCACAACCCCCACGGCCCGACGGAATGGATCAGCCTGCAGGATATGGCGCGGTCTTTGGAGACATGCTTACATCTGGTCCAATTGTGGGCCGAGCATGGCCATGGCTATCATGGTTGGCGAGGAGCATAAGCGATGCCGTATCGAGCAATCGACCTGACCCAAGTGCGCACTTATCCGCTGCCACAGCGCCAGAATCTGGTGGCATTGGAGAATCTGGTGCATCCCGGACATCCATTGCCTCCTTACGATAACCCGGAGCTGGTGGAAGTCGCCGCGCGCATCGTGGCGGCACGTCGTGCCGGGCGACCGGTCATTTGGATGATTGGCGCCCATGTGGTCAAGCGCGGGCTGGCGCCGCTGCTCATTGACCTGATGCAACGCGGCGTCATCACCCACCTGGCCGGCAACGGCGCCACCACCATCCATGACTTCGAGATCGCGCTGCAGGGCCACACCAGCGAGGACGTGGCGCGCAGCCTGGAGGACGGCTCATTCGGCATGGCCGAGGAGACCGGCGCCCTGATGAACGGGGCAATCCGCGCCGGCGCCCGCGACGGCATCGGCATGGGTGAGGCGTTGGGACGCTTCATCGCCACCGACGAACGCTTCCGTTACCGCCAATATAGCCTGCTCTACAATACCTACCGACTGGGCATCCCATACACCGTGCACGTCGCCATCGGCACCGACATCATCCATCAGCATCCTCAGGCAGACTTCGCCGCGATCGGCTGGACAACCGGGCAGGACTTCAAGGTCTTCTGTGCCGCGGTGAGCGAGTTGGAGGGCGGTGTATTCTGCAACTTCGGATCGGCGGTGATGGGGCCGGAGGTCTTCCTCAAGGCGCTTTCCATCGTGCGCAACCTGGGTTATCCGGTGCGGGTGTTCACCACGGCCAATTTTGACCTGATCCCGCTGGGGGATTATCGGCGACCGCTCAAAGACGATGTGCCCGATTACTACTATCGGCCGCGCAAGAACGTCGTCAACCGCCCAGTGTCGTTGGGGGGTAAGGGCTTTCACATCGTGGGCGATCACGCGGTGACGGTGCCACACATCCACCATTACGTCACCCAGCAGCTTGAGCCAATCCCGGTGTGCAGCCAGCGGCTGGAGGATCCCTGGCACGTCGGTGACACCGCTCCACTTGAGGACGACGCGCCGGCTGCAGCGGTGCTTCTGCGGCGCTGGCTGGAACGCAACCCGGCGCCGCATACGCTGGCCGAGTCGATCCGTCAGGCCTTCCGTGCCCTGCAGCACAGCCTCTACAACGGCGGGACGCTCTTCCTGGCCGGCAACGGCGGCAGTATGGCCGATGCACTACACATCAGCGGCGAGCTGCTGAAGTCCTTCAAGCGGCCACGTCCGCTTCCCGAAGCGCATCAGCTGCGGCTGAAATCCCTGCCCCATGGCGAGGCATTGGCGCAGCACCTGCAAAGGGGGTTGCGAGCCGTGGTGTTGGGCGCAAACCTCTCCCTGCGCTCGGCAATGGACAACGACAGCCCGCTGCCCAATCTCGCACTGGCGCAGGAGCTCTATGCCCTGGCACGGCTGGGCGACGTGTTCATGGGCATCAGCACCAGCGGCGATGCGCGCAATGTGCTCTATGCCGCCAGCGTGGCGCGCGCTTTAGGCCTGACCGTCATCGGCCTGACCGGCGCCCATGGCGGTGCGCTCGCCCCGCTTTGTGACGTGGCCGTCAGGGTGCCGGCGAGCGAGACAGACGTGGTGCAAACGTGGCACCAGCAGGTGTATCATCTCCTGTGTGACATGCTTGAGGCACAGATGGTCGGATAGTCAGAGTTTTCCTTATCGCCTTGGAGCAAATCGTGTGTCACCGACTCACCCGCCCTGCCCAGATGGTCGGGTCGGGGTGACGAGCACCTTGTCCACGCGGCGCCCGTCCATATCCATCACTTCGAAGCGCAAGCCGCCCCAGGAGAACTGATCCGCGGGCACCGGTATGCGTCCCAGGCAGGTCATCACAAATCCGCCCACCGTCTGGTAGATATCGCGCTCCTCGCCCGGCAAGCGCTTGAGGTTGAAAATCTCCTTGAAATCCTGGATGGGCAGCATACCATCCACCAGCCAGGAGCCATCTTTGCGCCGTGTCGCCTGAGGACGAGTCATCACAATGTCACCGACAATCTCCTCCACCACATTGTGGATCGTCACCAACCCTTGTAAGCCACCATACTCGTCCATCACAAAGGCCATGTGCACGGGCGATTTGCGCAATAGCTCCAGCGCCTTCGAAGCGAGCATCGTTTCAGGGATGAAAAGCGGTGGATGTGCCAATGCCCGCAGGTCGAGCGGCTCACCCGCCAGGCAGCGCGATAGGAGATCGCGCGCCCGCACCACCCCGATGACGTTGTCAAGCGAACCCTCGCAGACCGGGTACTGATCATACGGCGAGGCGGCGATGTGCGCCCGAATCTCCTCGGCGGTGGCATCGTGATCCAGCCACTCAATCTCGGTGCGTGGTATCGCAAGCACGCTGACACGACGATTGTTGAGGCGCAAAATCCCTTCGACCATGTCCTGCTCCACTTCGCGGAACACTCCAGCCTGGGTCGCCTGGCGCAACAACACGCCGATCTCCTCCGGAGTGACGAGTGCTTCTGCCAGGCTGCGCACGCCCACCAGGCGCAACATGGCATCGGTGGAGACGCTCAACAGGTGTACCACCGGCGCCGTAGCCAGCGAGAGGGTGCGCATCAACGCGGCGACGGCACACGCAATGCGTTCAGGGGCATGGAGCGCCAGGCGTTTGGGCACCAATTCGCCCAACACCAGCGTCAGATAGGTGATCCATACCACGGTGATGCCCACGCTCAGCGCGCGGCTGTAGGGCGCCAGCCAGGTGATGCGCCCTAATCCGGCTGCCATACGCTCGGCGATCGTGGCACCGCCGAAGGCGCCTGCCAAGACGCCCACCAGCGTAATGCCGATCTGCACCGTCGAGAGGAAACGGTTGGGCATACGCACCAGCTCCAATGCCTGTTGTGCCCTGTTGTCTCCCTCGTTGGCCCACTGCTGCAAACGCGACTTGCGCGCCGAGACCAGCGCCATCTCCGCCATAGCAAAGAACCCGTTGCCGATCAGCAAAAGCAGGATGACCAGGATCTCCAGACTGAGCGAGGCCATCACACAGCCTCCCGAGGTTCAAGCTCTCAGGAGCTCGGTGCGTCGGCGCAACCATTTCTCAAATTCGACGATGGCATACACCAGCACGCTGAAACCCAAGATGAGCGCCCATGCTGTCCCATCAATGGGAGCGCTGCCAAGCACCAAGTGCATAAACGGCACATAGGTGAACAGCAGCTGCAATGCCGCCATGATGATCACGCCGACGACCACCCAACGATTGGAAAACACCCCAATTTTGAACATGGTATCGCGAAACGAACGACAGGCGAGCAGATAGAAGACCTCGACGAACACCACGACATTGACCGCCACGGTGCGCGCTTGTTCCACCGGGGCACCCCGCCGCAATTCCAGCTCGTAGAGCACAAAGCTGCCGATCAGGATCAACATACCGACCAAGACAACGCGCCCTATCATCTCCGCGCTCAAAATTGGCGCGTTGGGGTCGCGCGGTGGCCGCTTCATAATGCCCGCTTCTTTCACCTCCACCGCCAACACGGAACCCAGCACCACACTGGTGGTCATATTGATCCACAGAATCTGGATGGGCAACACCGGTAACGCGATCCCGGCGATGATGGCCGCGAGGATGATCAACCCTTCGCCCAAGTTGGTGGGCAGAATCCAGCCGATGATCTTGGTCAGATTATCGTAGACGCCGCGCCCCTCTTCGACCGCTGCCTCAATCGTGGCGAAGTTGTCATCCGTGATGATCATATCGGAAGCTTCCTTCGCCACGTCGGTGCCACTCAGCCCCATGGCGATGCCGACATCCGCCTGTTTGAGCGCTGGCCCGTCATTGACTCCATCACCTGTCATCGCCACAACTTCGCCGCGCGCCTGCAACGCTTCGACCAGCCGCAACTTCTGTTCCGGCGAAACGCGCGCGAACACCGCAGCGTCGCGCGCCACGGCGATCAGCTCTTCATCGCTGTACTCGGCCAACATTTTGCCCGATACCACACCGGGCGTGCCCGGGTGCAACTCCTGAGGATCGAGCAATCCGATCTGTTGCGCGATAGCCGCGGCAGTGATGCTGTGGTCTCCGGTGATCATCTTGACGTGGATGCCGGCTTCTTGGCACGAGCGGATCGCGGCAATCGCTTCCTCGCGCGGCGGATCAAGCATGCCTTGCACGCCCAGAAATGTCAGTCCGCCGGTGATATCGTCGTGGGTGATCCTGGATGTGCCGGGTGGGAGCTCGGCCCTCGCGAAGGCGAGCACACGCAGGCCGGTGGCAGCCAGCTGAGCGACTTGGGTGTAGATCTCGTCAACTTCCAGTGCGATCCTCTGACCGTGGGCATCTTGAGCCGCCACGCAGCGTTCCACCAACACCTCTGCGGCACCTTTCACATAGACGATGCGCGCTTGCTCTGCGCCGGCATCGTGGAGAGTGGCCATGTACTGATGTTGCGATTCGAATGGGATCACATCCAGCCGGGGCAGCTTGCGCTCCGCATCCTCGCGTCGGATGCCCGCTTTGAGGGCCGCGACGATCAACGCCACTTCGGTGGGATCTCCCTGTGCCTGGTAGTGACCATCGTGTTCGATCAAAGCGCTGTCGTTGCACAGGGCGCCGGCGGTGAGGAGCTCCACAACGCCCGGTAAAGCATGCACGTCAATTGTCTGATCATCCTGTCGGAAGTCACCGCGAGGCGCATACCCTGAGCCGGTCACCTGGATGACGCTGCCGTTCACCGCGACGGCCTGCACCGTCATTTGATTTTGGGTCAGGGTGCCGGTCTTGTCCGAACAGATTACGGTGACGGAGCCGAGCGTCTCCACGGCAGGCAGATTGCGTATAATGGCACGGCGACGTGCCATGCGGGATACACCGATCGCCAATGCGACGGTCACGGCCACCGGCAACCCCTCAGGGATCATCGCCACGGCCAGGGCGACCCCTGCGATGAAGACGTCCACAAACGGTTGACCACGCAAGATCCCGATGAGTGTCGTCACCGCTGCCAGCGCCAAGATCACATACAGCACCATTTTGCTGAAGCGGGCCAGCTTGCGCGTCAGCGGTGTTTCGATCTGTTGAGCGGTGGAGATCAGTTCCGAGATGCGTCCCACCTCGGTGTTGTCGCCAGTGGCGACGACGACGCCAGTCGCCTGTCCATACGTGACCAGCGTCGAAGCATAGGCCATGTTGCGCCGTTCAGCGAGGACCGTTTCGGGCGGAAGAACCCCATCCGCCGTTTTCTGGACAGGCAGCGATTCGCCTGTCAACGCTGCCTCTTCCACTTGCAGGTCACGCACCTGAATCAGTCGCAAATCCGCAGGCACCTTGTCACCCGCTTTAATCACCACGAGATCGCCTGGCACGATCTCAGACGCGGCAATGCGCAGGGTCTTCCCGGCACGCACCACGGTCGCTTCCGTTGTCATCGCCGTCGAGAGCGCGCGGATCGCCTGCTCTGCCCGCGATTCTTGAATAAAGCCCACGATCGCGTTGAGGAGCACCACGCCGAAGATCACACTGGCATCCACCAGATCCTTGACCACGGCGGTCACAACGGTGGAGACCAATAGGATGAGAATGAGCGGATTGTTGAACTGGTCCAGGAAGCGCTGTAATGGGGTCTTGCCATGGCGCGCTGTCAGCACATTGTGCCCGAAGTGTTTCAGACGATGTTGCACTTCGAAGATGTCCAATCCACGTTTTGGATCGGTCTCCAGGAGCTGAATAACCTCTTCTGCGGGAAGGTGATGCCAATGTCTGCTCAGAATGATTTCCATTGTGCGATGTTCCTTGCAATACCGGCTAGGTTGATATGGGGGTGCTAAATGGGCAGAGACGCCCAAATGTGTTTAGAGGAAAGTGGCGATTTCATCCAATGTTTTGCGCTTCAGCACGGGCACGGTGGCGCCCTCGGCAGGGTATCCCACAACCAGGATCAAAAGCGGCCGTTCATTCACAGGGCGTCCCAAGAGCTGGTTGAGAAACCCCATCGGGCTGGGCGTGTGAGTCAGCGTCGCCAGTCCGGCGTGGTGCAACGCGGTGATCAAGATGCCGGTGGCGATGGCGACCGATTCAAGGGCATAATAATACTTCACGATTTGACCGTCGGGCTTGCGTTCATAGCTTTTCACAAACACGACGATCAGGTAAGGCGCGATCTCCAGAAAGGGCTTATGTTCGTCGGTGCCCAGCGGCTCTAACATTTCGCGCCATTCTGGCGGCGCGCGCCGGCCATAGAACTCGCGCTCCGTTGCCTCGGCCGCTTCACGAATGCGACGCTTGGTTTCCGGGTCGGAGACGACCACGAAGTGCCACGGTTGTAGGTTGGCGCCGCTGGGCGCCGTGCCTGCCGCGCGCAGACAATCCTCGATGATCTCGCGCGCCACCGGACGGTCGGAGAAGCTGCGCACGCTGCGCCGGCGCCTCATCTCGGCATAAAACGCCGCAGCGCGCTCGCGCATCTCCTCCGGGGGATATTCAACGAACTCGTCAAGCAGCTTGAAGCCGGCCGAATCCATATGCACCGTCCTTGCCTGCCAACGTCAATCCCCCACACCCGCTCACGCACGTGGGTGGATGGCGACTGACGTGGCGACATAGGAACATATCGTGTTCCTATCACATCCCCAGCTCGGCGCGCGTGCGCACATAGCGCAAAATCTGTTCGCGTGAGAGCAGCCCCAGTATCTCATCGCCCACGGTGACCGGTATCTGGTTCACCTGGGCATTGTCCATCATCTTCAGCGCTGTGATCAGCTCCGTCTGAGGGTCAACTCGCAGCAAGCGATCGAAGGGCACCATCGCTTCCTCTGTCTTAACGATGTTCCACTTCTCACGCGGCACCTGGGTGAAGTCGCGCAAGGAGAGCATTCCGAGCAATTTGCCGTTGTCCGCCACGAAGAAACAGCGCTGGCCAGCACCTAGGACGCGGTCCTCCACTAGCTCGGCGATAGACATATCGGCCGGCACGCGGATGCATTCGCGGCTCATCAGCTGCCCCACCTTGACGCCGCGCAACGAGTGCTGCAGATTGGCCTGCGCGTAGCTGCTGGCTGCGGCATTCTGCAGGAACCAGCCTATGAAAACCAACCAGATGCCGTTGAAGAAGCTGCCGGTGAGCACGACCAACAGCCCGAGCCCGATGAAAGCGAAGGCGACCGCCTGACCGGCATAGGCCGCCACCTGGGTGCCGCGGTAGTAACTCCTCGTCCAGCTCCACACTGCGGCGCGCAACACCCGCCCGCCATCCAGCGGAAAACCGGGGATGAGGTTGAAGAAGGCAAGCATCAGGTTGATGCGCATCAGCCAGAGGCTGGGCGCCGCCAAGTACGGGATCTGCTGATCCAGCAGGTACACGATGCCGAACACGATGGCCAACAAGAGACTTGAAACGGGGCCGGCGATAGCGATGCGGAACTCATCCCGCGCCGACTTGGGCTCCTCGCCGATCTGGGCCACGCCGCCGAAGATGAAGAGCGAGATCTCGCGTACTGGGATGCCGTGGCGCAGCGCGACGATGGAATGGGCCAGCTCGTGCACCACCACCGAGGCGAAAAAGAGGACACTGGTAACAGCGCCCAGCAGCCAGTAAGCCGCCACCGGAATGTCGGGATACTCGGCCGGGAAGTAGCCGGTTGCGAGCGACCAGGTCACCAAGATGAAGATGACAAACCAGCTGACGTGTAGCCCGACAGGAATTCCCCAGATGTGTGCGATGCGAATGTTGGCTGACATATTTGGTAATCTCCCCTGTTCAAAATACCCGCTTGCCTGTGTTCCCTCTCTTGCATGCGATGATAAAAGGACAGGAGCAAGAAGTGCCTGCTTCGACCTCGCCTGTGAGCCTCGGTGACAAAAATCTGCGAAAACAGGTCTCTAGTATAAAGTATAACACAGCTCGGTTAGAGCGACAAGGGGTGGGGTTGCCTCGCCTTAAACGGGAGGAAGATGGCTACTGGATGGCCAAACGCCCCAGCTTGCCTGGTCACAGTCGTCAAGGCGAGACGAAAGAAAAAAGGAGAGCATTGAAAAAGCACGCTGAAAAGAGTTATGCTGCCTTGGCAGCGCATTCATAGGCTTCAATCAGCCCGGATGATCCGTCCCATCCGGTGTCCCTCTGCCCATCTTTTGACCTCCTGGTGCCCTTTCTCCATCCCCCTTTTGCTCCTCAGGCAGACTGCACCCTGGGTCAGGCCACCGCGGGAGCACGTCTGCGAAACGGCACACTCGTCAGCCAGCGCACCAACCGCTTGAGGTTGAGCACCAGTGTCGTCAGATATGCCGGCAAGGTGCCGCGCAGCCAGCCCACATAGCGACATCGCCGCAGCCCGTGATACGCCTTGGCCTCACCATCCTTGCGCTCCATCTTGTAGCGCTCCTCCTGCCCCGCCTGGTATTGCGGCGTCACCTGTAACGCCCTCCACACCTCATTGTTCCCGTCGCGAGCTTCCCCGTGCGCGTGCGCTGCAACCGAATGGCCCAACCCATAGTGGTTCTCCGTGTCGTCATACCCCCGATCTGCCGCATAGGTCTCCACCGCCAACCCCTGGGCACGGGCACGCGCCACCAATCGCGCAAACGGCTCATCCTCCGGCGCATTTCCCGCCGTCACCACCACGCCGGTGATCATCTCCGCCTTCGCGTTTGGACGGCGCCTGGCCCGGTGCGCTTCCTTCTCTTCTTCGCCACGTTCCCATGCCCCACCACGTGGGCTACCCACAATCTGCACCGTGCCAAAGTGTACCTCAAGCGCCTACGCCTGCCGGATGACGATTACATGGATCATGTGCTGGCTATGCCGTTCATGTTCTTGATCGAGGTAGGCACGGAAAGCGCCGAAGCCCCTAAGCCAGGGTGAAAGGGGCACGCGTTCTCGACCTAGGGGCTTAGTCCGCTATTGTCCGGAGCCCGGCATTACCAGTCTCTCTCCTTAACGTAAGGTGCGCTCCATAAAGCTACTTGCAGCACCACTGATTTGAACCAAGCTTGATGTATCTTGCCTCAGTGTTATGCCCCCTTTTTCGCTAGAAAAGGCTCTGCCCATCCAACTCACTGTCGGCCAGTAACACCCAACGCCCCTTGCGCGTATAACGCCGTGCCGCACGCCGCAGCCCCGCCAGAAACACGCTGTCACTTCCCGGACCACGCCCTTGTCGCCAAGCCAAAATGAACTGCGAGCGCGCTCCTGCCACATAGACCTCCTCGCGGAATTCACGCCGTACCCGCCCACTGCGGCTGCGCCAACAGGCGCTCGCCTGAGTGGTGGTAACTAAGTTTGATGTAGAATACCCACAACACACAGACGGCCAATTGGAACAGGCTGTAGCAGTGCAGAATCTTGATATGAGGTTAACATGGCAGCGTTTCCCGGACGGGGATGCTTACAGCGGAGCAGGCGATTGTGGCAGGCTTTGAACGGCGATGGGCCTTAGCCCATTCTGAGGCAACGCGAGGGCATCGAATAAGAGAAAACGATAGCGCGGTAGCACTTCCGTCCTCACCGAGTAACCGAACGTTTGGCGCAGGAATACATAAGACGAGGAGAAAATGAGGGCATTCCACTCTGCATGCCAATGCACGCACAATGGATTATTCTGCCTGAAGACTAGCAATCTCGTCGGCGCACGCCGATCCCATGCGAGAAACGTAAAATCACCGTTGAGCAACTGTAGACGTTGGGCAATGCTCTGGAGATAGGTGTCGTCTGGCATAGGCGTGATCTCTGCCAAAAGTTGGAAGATAATTTCACTATCCACCTCAGCCTGACGTGTATATCCATAGCGTGCAAAGAGCTCGTCGTCGTTATGAATATGGCCATTGTGAACGCCCCACACCGGACCTACGTGAAGTGGATGATTGTTAGCATTGTCCAGTGGGTCGCCTTTGGTGGGCAAACGGGTATGCCCCAGCACGATGGTTGTTCGTGCGTCCATGCGCGCCAATAATGCACGGTACTCGGCCGTCCGGACAAATTGAGTAGCCGAGAGCGGCATTTTATGTACGGCGATCTGTCCATCCCATTGCAGGAGAGCAAATCCGGTGGCGACGGGACCGCGCACTTCATTGTGGATCAAATTGCGTGTGAAAAGCGTGGCAATCTCATGCCACTGTCTTGATGACCGTTCCTGGGGATGGAGCAAAAGCGCGGCGATACCACACATCAGCTAACTCGTGAAGACAAGCGTGCCCTGCCGCATATCCCACCGTAAACCGCGCAAGGCGCGCAAGCGCTTCAGGCGATGCTCCAGCTCTTGAGGGGTAAGAAAGAGCTCATGCGCGGCATGCCATTGCCATGCCTCTAACGAGGGCAAGCCCGTCCACGTACCCAGATCAATATGCTGCATCAACCGCTGATCTAGCGAATCAAACTCGCCCTGCCGATCCGTACGAATACGTTGCGCCAGATATGCTTCAATATCGCACCAATCATAACCCGCGCAACGCAGGAGCGATATGGGTGTCTCCGCAAGGACCAACAACACATCCAATGGTGCCTGTTCATCAAATCGTTCGAAGACCGGCGCCAGCAAGTCCAACAGCTCCCGTGCACCCACACGCAGTTCCTCGATGATTTCGTCCGTGACGGCACGTGTGTCACTCGTCGCCAGGTTACCATCGTTGTTGCTCAGCATATCGAGAAGCGCAACTTTACGACGCCACTCTGCGATCTTGCCGACGTGGATGACCCCATATTGGCTCATATCCACCGCTTTGAGCGTCATTGCCATGAAAAGGAACGTTTTCGCCGTGATCGAAAGCGCACACAAATCCGCATCCGGAAAACGAAATTCAAGGTGGAACGGCAATACATCGCCTTGTTCATCAAAGCCGAGATGCTGCAGATTGAGGAAGTTCTGATGTTCCGGGACGATCCGGCTCTCTTTGAGAAGCGTGTAAATCTCTTGCATACGCATAGTGCCGGGGGAATGACGCACCATCTCCAGGTGACTGCAATAGTTGCGCCGGCGACACAACGCTTCGCGACTGGATCCTGCGCTTGTGATGAAACGCAACTCAGGCGCATAACGCCGCGTCAGATTCCACAAATTGGCCAGGATGATCTCGGGAACCGCCTCAGCGAGGCTGGGCGTCAGCAGGTGAAAATGCAACCCACACGTGGCGCGCGGTCTTGCCCCCCTGTCCAACAGCAACGTCGTGATCGTCTTATACTGCTTGTGCAGCGCGGAAAAGTAAGGTTGACGTCCGATGACGCGGATCTCTATACCGGCATGTTCGGGAATGACATCCAAAACGCCGTTCGCGCCGATACGCTCGACGCTGCCAGAGGGTTGCAGGGCCTCTCGAATTTCCGCCTCAAAGTCCGGACGCGCCACCAGTTTGGGAGGTGCAACCTCAATCTCCGTCCCAATCTTGATGGTACGATAGAGCAAGTCCTTCCAGTATTTTGCCGCCTCCAGACTCAGCGGGCGAGGATGCCGGAAGAAGATAGGGTCTTTCATCCACCCGATCACTCAAAAACAAAAACTGGAAAATCCAAGAAGCGCTTTCCTCCATACTTCATAAAGCGAAGATGGGAAAAGCGCTTCTTTGCCCGACCGTGGATGGACGAGGGTCACATGTGTGCGACCAGGACGTTTTCCAATGCCCTCCCCATCACTGATGAATTCATCGGTCTAGGCTTTAGTAAACGTGATAATCTCACCGCCTCCTTCCTGCCACTTGGCAATATCGGTGCGCATCTTATAACCCATCCGGCGAAGAGCAGCGACGGCCACGTTCATAACGGGGCAGATGTAAGGCTTGGGAACACCGGCCGCGAGCAACCTATCCGAGAAAGCCCGGTTAATACAATTTGTCACCCGCAGCTCGATTTGATTGCCATCGTTTGACACGGTGGTTTTGATGTCCTGAGCAAAACCGAACTCATCCACGAAGATACGCCCGATCTCGTTGATCACCGCTTCGGGAGATTCGCCGGCGATTTCCAGCCCCATTTCCTTCTCGAACATCTCGAGAATTTGATCCCCCATCGAAGAACTCAGCGCAAAGGACGTTTCTCCCAGAGTATCCCAAACCGCTACGGACAAACTCCACAGCGCAATTTGGGTTAGACGTAACATATTTTGCTTCTTTTTTTCCTCTGTTGCCATTTTTGCCTCCTGATCGTAACAAATCGAAACAACCGGCTGCACCATCAGCGCGGAATAGCCTCCCATAGTTGATCGGCATATTCATTCATCAGAACACGGACTGCCCCTAGAACCGCATTGCGTGAGACTGCCAAACCCCAATAATAGGTGCCATCGCCCAGAAAACGCGTGAGGATAAAGGTTTTGTCCGTCGTCACCAGAAGGTCATCCACTGCCCCGATCCCGATTTTGTTGGACACCTGCGCGGCGAGTTTCATCACCATCGCAAAACGCGCGGCGGACTCCGTGGAATCGAAATCCGGGTTGATCGAACCGCCTGCGATGGAGATCCCATCCATTCCCACCACATCGGTCGCAATGAAATCGCCTCCCAATGCGGTGCGCACCTCTTGAAGCAGCTGCTCGAGTCTTGTCATCGTTCCGTCTCCTTATGGAAGTATGGGACAGATTGGGGATTTGCTTTACTTGGGCATCGCCTTGGCAACGCGCTCGGTGAGCAATCGGCTGATGAGGCGCATATTGCCCAAATTCGCGTTTCTGTGGTCAGCCACGATGATCAAATAAAACTCATGGTTCTCGAGAAAATGTGCGAGAACATATGCGCTTTCGGTGGTGAGCAGAACGTCTTCAATCACTCCTGCGCCCAGTTTATCCAGCGAGGTGCTCACGAGTTTTATTAAGAGAGTCATTTGTGCATCAACGCTCTCAATATCCACTTTTTTCGACCGTGTAAATTGGCTTAAGGCAATGCCATCCATTCCGACGACGCTGGCGGCAAGAAAGCCATTGACTTGATCGGCAGCTTCTTTCAGAATACCATCGATTTCCATTTCTTTCACCTCCGAGTGAGTCAGTGGTTCTAATTCTGAGGCCTCATTGCTTGGCGGGTAGCGCTTTTCATCAATTCGTCGCGCCCCCTCTAACAACAACCCGGTCCATGGACGCTGGATGGTTGTAAGCGGTGCGGCAATGCCCGGCTCGAGTTCGAATTGCCCCCTCGTCCATTCGAGCACTTCATAGACGACCTCCTCCCCCTGGAGATCACCCAGGGCGGCATGGGCCACATGGCCCTCCGCGAAGAAAAGCGTGGCTTCTTTGTCCCCGGTACGGACGACCAGACGTGCGGTCTTGCGCGCTTGGCAATTTTGCTGAATCAAATCCGCAACGGTGATGTCTTCCAGATTTCCTTGTACACTCATCGCCTATGCCTGCCACAACTGTTGAATCGCGTGAATCGTGCGCGTCGTCAGTCGCCGATAGGGATGGTTCCGATTGGGCACGATGACAGCTAAAACCATCGTTTGTTCGCCCACTTGAAATGGGCGACAGACCCAGCGCGTCCCGTTTACATCGAACAGGGAGAATTCATCGGTCTCGGCCATCCCCAGCTGGCTTTGCACCTGCACAAACGCGCGCTGCAGGAGCGCAGCGGCCACAGATTGCGCCTCAGAGGATTGTTCATCATCGGTCACCGCCGCAATCAGAAGGCCATCGCGGTCCGCCAATACTGCCATTGAAAAATTGCCTTCGGAAATCATCTCACGCAATAATTGGACCAATCGGGTTGGACTGGGTTCATGGGGTACGATCATGCGAGTTCCCTTGCCTCAACTGAGACTGCATCGCATTGAGCACGCTGCCCACAATCGCCTTGAGAGTCTCGAAAACCCCTATGCCCTGAATCGCGATCGCTTCATAGGCCGGCTGGTCATCAAGTTGCAATGCATCCTTGAGATAACGGAGCGGCATAGCACTCGGCAGATCGCGTTTGTTGTACTGAATCACAACCGGCAGGGTGGACATAGGGATTTGCAACGCAGCAAGATTATATTTGAGGTTTTCCAATGACTCGATGTTTTCTTTCAAGCGATCAGCACTTGAGTCGGCAACGAAAACGATGCCATCCACACCCCGCAGGACAATACGCCGGCTGGCTTCATAATATACCTGTCCTGGCACCGTGTACAGCTGCACTCTGGGGATCAAGCCGGCAATCTTGCCCAGCTCCAGCTGGAGGAAATCGAAATAAAGCGTGCGATCCTCATGGGTCTTGAGCAGAACGAGCTCGCTGCGTCGGCGTGGGTCAACACGGGCATAGATCTGTTCCAGATTCGTCGTCTTGCCACTCAGCGCAGGCCCGTAATAAACGATCTTCAGATTGAGCTCGCGCAATTGCCAATTAACAAACATCGAAACCTTCAGTCCAGATTGAGTCGAGAGAGTCGCTGGCCAGCTGACCGAACTTTTCGAATTCATCTGAATCCTCGGAGGCGATGGGGGTGTTGGATTGGACGACCTGTGCCATACGCTGCGCGACTTCGAGCGTGACCATACGCGCCCAACCCAGTGGGGTCTGGCTGCTCACCTGAACCAACAAAGCAAACTCGTCGCCCACCTCGGCGATGAGCGTATGGACTTGTCGGCCCTGACGCAAAACAAGTTGACATTCTTCATACGCGCCGGTCACACGCGCGATCTCGCGGGATGCGACAAGGTCGCCGGCAATCAACGCCCCCAGCACGTGGGGGTCAATGTGCTGCGTTTCTCCAGCGGATGCGACCACATGCCCGCTCACCTGCGCCAGCAATGCCAGACGCGCAGGTAGCTTTTCGATCAGCCCGCTGAGCAACCGGTTGATCTCCCCAAGCTGTTGAGGATACAGGACGAGACTTCCCCGCAATTTCAACATCTTTTTATCCGTAAAAAATCACTTTTTGCCGATCCAATCATCCAGATTCACGAGCCCCAATGCACGCGCTTGCTCGTAGGTTAACACCGCGTTGGGATCCTCAAGGAGCGCGATATCTAAATCCAGGTCAGCCCCCGAGGCTTTACCATCCCCGGCCCCTTCTCCATCTTCGAAGAAAACATACGCTTCTTCCGCCAGAGAAGAGCGCGCTTGAAGACCATCATCCAACTCGGATCCTGTCACGGGATATGCAGGCTCTGCGGATTCCTCGGACGGAGTTCTTTCCGCGCCAGGCGTTTCGTGGGGATGAAGCACCTCATCCAACGCGCCTGCCAACTCCGTCGTCAGCGCTAAATTCGAAAATGCATCCGGAGCGCTTTGCGCTTGTTCGATCAAAGAGCATAGATCGGTTATGGCACGGCGCAGGTAAAGCCACACCATCCCGATTCGGCTGGCATTTTGCTGTTTTCGGATGAGCACCGAGAGAAATATGTTCGCACGCACCTGCGTTGCATATGCCTCGTAACTTTCGCCTTCATAGAAATACAGGTTGGAGGCTGTACTATCCCGTAGGATGCTGGAAACTTCGCTGGCGGCATTCATCGTATTGGCCAATAGCGCGCGAAATGCGATCATGTCGAACTCGCCTGCCTGCCCGCTTTGAGTCAGCAGCTGCCCCGATTGATCGAAGAGATAGACCCCTAGCGCTCCAGCATCCACACGCAAGCCTTCCAGCCGCTCGCGAATAGCGCGCAACCCCTCCTCGGAAAAAGCGATGAGATGGATCGCCGATCCTCCCGGCTGCTCATAGCACTTTTCCTTCTGGTAATCTGCTCCAGGCACGCTATTTTCATGACCCATTAGATCATACCACCCCCACCCGATGCACGGAAACATCCCAGCGGACGCGCCAACCAGTTAGGAACTTTCACATCTCGGCTAACCACAGCTTCTGTCTTCCGAAGCTCTAAACCTTCAAATTTACGTTCCCGTGACATAGTATTGTGACTCGGCCCTCCCCCTTGGAGAAACCCTCTGTAACCTTTAGTAAAATGGGGTTATGGCGCAAGGGGTTTTGTTTCAAGGGTTCTTTCTATAAATTTTATAGCAGAAAAAAAACCGATTCAATAGTACTGGAGTACCAAATAGTACCGTGTCACAAATCGAGAACGCCAAGCCGAGGAGAAAACCGGCGATGGAGGTTATAGACCAACCCCCCTGACCGCCAGCGCGCACTGCGCATGCAGCAACAAGGCACCCCATCGTCGAGCATGCAGGGATACACCCATCTGTTTGGGCTTGCGGACGCCTCATCTGCCATATAGCGGGCGTGCACTGCTCTCGAGCTTTGCGCGCCTCACAGTGCGACCGCCCTGCCCTGCTCGCCCAGGTGCATGGCGCGTCAGGATAAGGATACTACAGAACGGCAGGGATGGTTGCACACCCTCCTTATTTCCACACCAGCCGCAGGCGACTGCGCCGCACGCCGTCCAAAGAGGTGTACAGGAGCGTCGCGCCGTCCACGACCACCAGGTCGGCATGGCCCAGGCCAATGTTGCCCGGAAGGTCGCACAGGATGGGGTTGCCGGGATACTTCTCCCACGGGCCATCAATGCGCGCCGTGGTACTGCGCGCCAGCCCCAGCCCGAATTGGCTGTCGCCCGCGTCACCCGGGCCCGGGCCGCGAATCCCTTCGTACAGGGCATAATAGCGCCAGCCAATGCGCTGCACCTCCGCCGCGCTGATGGTGCGAAAGTCGAAGAAGGGATTTGCCTCACCACCGCGCACCGACAAAGGGCCATACTCGCGCGCGCCGCTGAACAGGGGGCTGTAGAAACAGCGGCGCAGGCGCAGCGCCGGCGCGTCCGCAGCCCCGTAATAACAACCCAGCCCACCCGGATTCTGCCCCATCGCCACAAAGACATATAACCAGCCGTTCTCCATATAGATGCCCGGCGGCCCGCCGAACAGGCAGTCATATTCATGTGCAACAAAGGGGTGCACCCCAATGCGCTCTGGCACCGTGCAGCGACGCCAATCCTCCGACCAGATGCCCGAAAACGGCAGCTCCTCGGGCGCACTCCAATGCAGCCCATCCTGGGAGCGCCGCAGCATGACACGTGCACGATACTCGTAGACCATGACGAAGCGCTCGCCATCGTGAAAGACACGCGGATATTGCTGCTGGTCAATGTGGTCGCGCTGCGAATCGCATGGGCACTGCTGACAGGGAAACAGGCAAACCGGCGGCTGCTCGTGGCGAAAGGTGTAGCCGCCATCCGTGCTGCGGTAGATGACCACGCAGCCGGGGAACTCCACCGGATTGCCACACCGATCCAGCGTGCCGGCAGAGCGATGGCTGGCGTGCACATAGGACCGGAACTCACCGTTCGGCATCACCAGCGTGTCCGATTCGCCCATCGGCAGGCCCGTGTCCGCAACTTCCACCACAAACTCCGCCCGCCCGTCCCAGAAATCGGCAAGGGTGGGATGCACCGTCTCGGCGAGGACGCGGGTGAAGGTGGGCTGTGGCGTGGGCGATGGCGATGGTGTCCAGGTGGGCGGATAGTGCCATGGCGACAGAGGGGCAGGCAGGGCAGCGGGTGTCGCGGAGGCAAGGGATGCCGCGCGCTCGAAGGATCGCGACAGCGTGGCAAGCAGCACCAGCGCTGCCACACACCCAAGTGCCAGCAGTGCGCCCAACGTGATCAAGAGGGCCTTTGTCCGGTCTCGGGCCGGGTCCACTCGGCTCACCATGCCTCACTCATCATGTCGCCCGATCGCTTCGTGGCAATGCGCGTTTGTCGGCGCATGGATGCCGCATCGTCCCGTCAGGCGCGATGCGGCTCGGCCGGCAACCACGCCACCAGGGGCAGGCATAACAGAGGTGCCACTGCAGTGCCGATGTATGCGATGCGCAACCCTACCCAATCACCCACTACCCCGATGGAGATGAGCGCGATCGGCTCTGCCACGAAGGTGATCGCCATAAAGAGGCCGTTTGCCAACGCCCGGTTGCTCGGGAAGCTCTCCTGCACCAACGCGAGCAACACCGGGAAGGTGCCCGATACGCTAAAGCCCAACAGGAGCAGGCACACCATGCGCACCGCCTGCGAGGTGGCCAGAAAGATCGCCATGAGCACCGTCGTCGTGGTCAGCGATGCCCATAATATGGTGCGTCGCCCCAGGCGATCGCTCCCGAGGCCGCTCAGCCATGCCCCGGCTATGCTGCCCACCTGGAAGATGGACAAGGAGGTGCCCGCCAACCAGAGGTCGGTGCCTTCGCGCGTGAGGAAAGTGGGCAGATAGGTGACCAGCGCGGCGACGACAAAAGCGCGCAGGATGACGATGCCGACGAGCGGTTTCATTGTAGCGCTCATCGCGTGCAACGCCGCGCGCCAGGGCAGAGGGCCCGCAACGCTGGGTGCGCGGTCGGGCACATCGCGCAGACGCACGAACAACACCGCGGACGCTAGGATTCCGATCAGCATCAGCCACGCAACGCCTTCCAGGCCCAGAAAGCGCACCGCGGTGACCACCACGATGGGGCCGACTGTATAGCCCAGCTCACCGCCCACCATCCAAAAACCCATCCCGTGCCCCAAGCGTCGTCCCGAAAAACGGCCCGCGATCACCGGCGCCACAGCGTGTAAGCTGGCCGTGCTGAACCCGACTACGATCAACATAAGCGCCATAACGGCATAGCCGGGCGCCCAACCCAATAAGCTCATAAACACCGCCGTGATTGCCGGCGCCATAATAACCAGATAGCGCAAGTCGCCCCGGTCGGCGAGATGGCCGATCAGCGGCTGGAGCAAGGAGGGCGATTGGAGGAAAAGGGCCAATGTGCCGGCCTGGGCAGTGGGCAGGGAAAGTTTGGCGATCAGGGCGGGCAGCAACGCAGGGAGAAAAGAGGTATAGAGATCATGCGCGGCATGCGCCACTGCGATGGTGATCACCTGGTCGGTTTGGAAAGGGGCATCCTCGGTGGGCGCTATAGCTGCGGCCTTGGCAGACATCACGGGCTCCTTGTCACGGGGTTCAACGTGTTTCCATGCAGAACATTGCTCTATCCTACCATAGGATGCGCATGTCGGCCAAACAACATGTGGAAACCATGTTGCGTTTTTGCAAAAGGTGCATAAGAATTGGGATGTGAGCGGGCGACGCCGCCGGAGTGCCATGATTGCGCCCGCGATTCGCGCGAGCAGGGGGTTGGTATCCCAGAGCGATGACCATTGATGATCTGATTCAATCGTTGCTCCACGCAGCGGATGGCGTGTTCGTTGTGGACAACGAACAGCGCATTGTCCACTGGAACGCGGCGGCCCAGCAATTGTTGGGCTACTCGTGCGTCGAGGCGGTCGGGCGTAATTGCTGGGAGCTGCTGGAATGCTGTGGCGGTGACAGCGCTCTGGAGACCGCACGCAATCGTCGCGCGGTGGCGGCCGCCCTAGCGGGCATGCCGGTGAGCAGCTACGACACGTGTGTGCGCACCCAGTGGGGCAAACCGCGCTGGATCAACCTCTCCTTGCTGACCTTGATGACCTCGCACAATCCGGAGACGTGGCTGGCAGCAGTGCTCTTCCGCGATGCCACACAGCACAAGCTCAACGAACAGTTTGTCACCCGCGTGCTGGAAGCGGTCGAGCGGCTGCGCGAGCGCGATATGACCATCTCCCCTCCGGTTGTCCCCCACGAGCCTCCTGGCGGTGGGCTAAGCCGCCGGGAGTACGAGATACTGGTGCTGCTGGCACGTGGGCACAGCACCCGCACAATTGCTGCCACATTGGCGCTCAGCCCTTCCACCGTGCGCAACCACATTCAGGGCATCCTCACCAAGCTGCACGTGCACAGCCGCGTGGAGGCCGTCGCCTACGCATTGGAGCACGGTCTGGTGGGGACGTGAAATCCATCACGACTAGTGCAAACGACCTAATAATTTAGTACATTTGCATCTTCCATCCTCTCCAAGCTTGATGTATAGTAAAGCTTGCGGCTGTTTTGGAGCGTGCAAAACGCTCAAAACGCGCAAAAAGTGCAATTTGCTAGCTCGAGTCTGGAGATTCCCCTACACTGAGTGACGAGCCGCTCTTGGCTCATGGAATATGGGCTGTTGCGCGATGCACAGGGACGGAAGGATCGGATAGGATGGATGGGAGGTCGCTCGCATGCTTCTGAGAAACCTGGAGGAAAAGGGTGATCGGTTGCTCACCCGCTCGGAAGTGGCGGAGCTCTTTCGCGTGTCGCCCAGCACGGTGACGCGGTGGGCCGAGGCGGGTCTGTTGCCCGTGGTGCGCACGCTCGGCGGGCATCGCCGCTACGAGGCCAAAGCCGTCCTGGAGCTGGCCAGACAATTGAGAATAAAGGGGGTAAGAATGGAGACAGCAGTGTTTGAATTACCACTTTTGTACGGCGACCATCATGTACTGGAGGTGCGGCGCATCCTGGAGGCGATCCCCGGCGTCGAGGACATCTATGCCAGCAGCGCCTTCCACGTCGTCGAGGTGACCTACGACCCAGCCAAGGTGAGCAAAGAGGACATCCAAAAACGGCTGGAAGAGGCGGGCTACATCGGGGATCTGCCCCTGCCCGTCGAGATCGGGACCGCCGTGACGGAGAACAGCGGCCAGAAGCCCTACTTCCGGCACACGGTCGCCTATGAGCAATCCAAACGGGTGATTAGCTTTGAGCAGCGCGTTAGTTACAGCGGTCGGCCATTATGGCCCTGTCCGGGGTTTGGTGTGTTGCGTAGACAAAATAGTCAGGAGGAATAGACAATGGCAAAGGAAATTGACGTAAGCAAGCGCAGCATTGATCCGGCGGCGCAACAGATGTTGCAGCGTGCCGAAGAGTTGGGCGTCAGCACCGCTTTCAGCCGCGCTGAAGCGATGGCGCCTTGCAATATCGGGGGCGCCGGCATGTGCTGCAAGATGTGCGGTATGGGGCCCTGTCGCCTCACCAAGGACGGCGCCACCGGCGTGTGTGGTGCCACGATTGATGTGATTCAGGCGCGCAACCTGGTGCGCATGATCGCCGCCGGCGCCGCCGCCCACTCGGATCACGGCCGCGGTATGGCGATGACCCTCAAAGCCACCGCGAATGGCCACGCCGAGGGATATTTCATCCGCGATGTGGCCAAGTTGCGCATATTGGCGGCGCACTATGGCATTCCGATCGAAGGACGCTCGCCCAATGAAATCGCCAATGACCTGGCTGACCTCTACATAGCGCAATTCGGTCAACAGGAGGGCGAGGTGGTATTGATCAGCCGCGCACCCGCCAAGCGCCAGAAGCTGTGGCGCGAGCTGGGCGTGGTGCCGCGCGGCATTGACCGCGAGGTGGTGGAATGTCTGCACCGCACGCATATCGGTGATGATCAAGATGTGGAACACCTGCTCAAGCAGGCGGTGCGCACCGCCCTGGCCGACGGTTGGGGTGGCAGCATGATGGGCACCGACATCTCTGACATCCTGTTCGGCACCCCCGCGCCCATCGTGGGACAGGCCAATCTGGGCGTGCTGCGCAAGGACATGGTCAACGTGGTCGTGCATGGTCACGAGCCGACGCTGAGCCAGATGATCGTCGCCGCCTCGATGGATCCGGAGATCATCGCCTATGCCCAGGCGGCCGGCGCCAAGGGTGTCAACCTGGCGGGCATCTGCTGCACCGCCAACGAGATCCTGATGCGCCAGGGCATTCCTGCGGCAGGCAACTTCTTGCAGCAGGAGCTGGCCATCCTCACCGGCGCGGTCGAGGCAATGGTGGTAGATGTGCAGTGCATTATGCAGGCGTTGGTGTCACTGGCACAGAAATTCCACACCGAGATCATCACCACCTCCCCCAAGGTGCAGATCAAGGGTGCCATCCACATCGAGTTCGACGAGAGCAAGGCGCTGACCATTGCCAAGCAGATCCTCAAGCGCGCCATTGACAACTATAAGAATCGCGGAGAACCGCGCATCCCGGATGTGCGTGAGGATCTGATCCCGGGCTTCTCACACGAGTACATCAACTATATGTTGGGTGGCACCTATCGCGCCTCCTTCCGCCCGCTGAACGATGCGATTATGGCCGGGCGCATCCGCGGTGCGGCGGCCATCGTCGGCTGCAACAACCCGCGCAGCCCGCACGACTATCTGCACACCTACGTGACCAAGGAGTTGCTCAAGCAGGATGTGCTGATCCTGGAGACCGGCTGCGGTGCCATTGCCAGTGCCAAAGCAGGGCTGATGGTGGGTGAAGCCGGCCTGGAGCACGTCGGCCCCGGGCTGCGTGAGGTGTGCGAGGCGGTGGGCATCCCGCCCGTGCTGCACGTCGGCTCCTGTGTGGACAACTCGCGCATCCTCAGCGTGCTCACCCAGATGGTCGCCGAAGGGGGACTGGGCGATGACATTGATCAGATCCCCGCGGTCGGCCTGGCGCCGGAGTGGATGAGCGAAAAGGCGCTGGCAATTGCCACCTATTGTGTGGCCTCGGGTGTCTATGTCATCTTCGGTGGCGCCTCGCCGGTGAGCGGGATGCCCGATCGTGTTTCGGACAGCGATCTGGTGCTGCGCTACCTCAGCGAAGGATGGGAGAGGTTGTACGGCGGCAAGCTGGAGTTCATCAACGACCCGGACGAGATGATCCGCCGCACGTTGGAACACATTGACAAGAAGCGCGCCGCGCTCAAACTGCCGGCGTATGATCCGAGCCGCTTCGGGCGCAGCGGCGATCGCCGTGTGCTCGAGCTGGAGGCGTTGCCATTGGCGCAGCGGCGCGCTGCTCTATATGGTGTGGAGGTGTAAGCTATGTCCCGATACATCGCGACGCGCGCGATGCGCGGTGCCCATGCATTGGTGACCGAAGCGGAGCTGATGTTGCAAAAAGCGCTGGCCGAGAAAGGCCCTGACACACCGGTCGCCTTCCCCAACACGGCCTATTATCTGCCGGTCATCTACGGCATGACCGGAATCGAGGTGACCAAACTCGGCCACCTGAAACCGGTGTTGCAACACGCCCGCTCTTTGCTGCATCCGCTGCCGGCCAGCAAACACTGGACGCCCTACCTGGGCGAGACGCTCGACAGCGGCATGGCAACCCTTTTGGCCGCCGAAGCGATCGAGGCGATCCGCTTTGTCTATAAGCTGGAGCCACAAAGGATACCGGGCTTCCGCCTGGCGGGGGGTACCCAGTACACGCCGGAGCAGCTGGGTGGCGAGGTGGATGGCCACCTCAATGGCCCGATTGACGACATCCAGCTGCGCAGCTGGGGCATCCAGCTGGTGGACGGCCGCATGCCTGGCTTCGCGGCGGTGGTCGGCTGTGCCAAAAGCAACGAGGTGGCGGTCAAGATCGTGCGCGAGCTGCAGCGGCGCAACATCCTGGTCTTCCTGTGCGGCAATGTCAACGGACGCAGCATCCTGCACCAGTTGATGGAAGAGGGGATCGAACTGGGTTACGACACCTACACCGTGCCGTTCGGCCTGGACACCATCAGTGCCATCTACGCGCTCGGATTCGCCACCCGCTCGGCGCTCACCTTCGGCGGCCTCAAGGGCGGTATGGCGCGGGACATCCTGCTGTACAACAAGGAGCGCGTCTTTGCCTTTGTGCTGGCACTGGGCGAGGTGGACGATCTCAAGTATGCCGCCGCGGCAGGGGCGATCAACTTCGGCTTCCCCATCATCGCCGATACTGTCATCCCTGAGATACTCCCCACCGGCATCACCACCTATGAGCACGTCATCTCGATGCCGTGGAACGAGATCCCCGGCAAGGATGATATGGAGAAGGCGGAACGGCTGGTGCAGAAGTGCATCGAGGTGCGCGGAGTCAAGGTGCGCGTGACCGAGGTGCCCATCCCGGTGCCCTATGGCTCCGCGTTCGAGGGCGAAGTGGTGCGCAAAGCGGATATGCGCGTCGAGTTCGGCGGCAAGCACAGCCGTGCCTTCGAATACCTGCGCATGGTGGACCTGGACCAGGTCGAGGACGGCAAGATCGAAGTCATCGGTCCTTCCTTCGACGATGTGCCGGTGGGCGGCGCAATGGATATGGGCATCCTGGTCGAGGTGGCCGGCCGCAAGATGCAGCAGGACTTCGAGCCCGTGTTGGAGCGCCAAATCCACTACTTCATCAATGGTGCTTCGGGAGTGCAACATATCGGTCAGCGCGACATCACCTGGATCCGCATCAGTAAGGTGGCCGCCGAGAAGGGGTTCACCCTGCGCCACTTCGGCGATATCCTGCACGCGCGCTTCCACGCCGACTTCGGCGCCATTGTGGATAAGGTGCAGGTGAAGATCATCACCGATCCGGCGCTGCACGCGGAGTGGCTCGAGAAGGCACGCGCCGCGTATATGTATCGCAACCAGCGCCTGGCCAACCTGACCGACGAGGCAGTGGACGAGTTCTACTCCTGCACGCTCTGCCAGAGCTTCGCGCCCAACCATGTCTGTGTGGTGACCCCACAGCGGCTTGGGCTATGCGGCGCGTACAACTGGCTCGACTGCAAGGCGAGCTACGAGATCAATCCCACCGGCCCCAACCAGCCCATCAAGAAGGGGCGCGTCATTGACCCGGTCAAGGGCTACTGGGAAGGCCCCAACGCCTTCGTCGAACAGGCGTCGCACGGCACGGTGCACGAAGTGGCCATGTACTCTATCACCGAGAACCCCATGACCGCGTGCGGTTGCTTCGAGTGCATCATGATGGTCATCCCGGAGGCAAATGGAGTGATGGTGGTATCGCGCGAGGATCCCAGCATGACACCGGCGGGCATGACCTTCAGCACCCTGGCGGGCATCGCCGGCGGTGGGCTGCAGACACCCGGTGTGATGGGCGTGGGCAAATACTTCCTCACCAGCCCCAAGTTCCTCTCCGCAGATGGCGGGTTCAAACGCGTGGTGTGGATGAGCAGCTTCCTCAAGCAGACCATGGCGGAGGAGCTCAGGGCGGTGGCGGAACGCGAAGGCGACCCGGATCTGATCAACAAGATCGCCGATGAGACGGTGTGCACCGATGTGGAGGGCTTGTTGGCCTGGATGGAACAGGTAGGGCATCCGGCCCTGACCATGGACCCCATGTTCTGATGATCTTGGAGCAGATTCTCTGCAGCAGCGGCGAGATGGAGGCATCCGATCGAGCAGCGTGCAAAGGGCAACTTCCCTCACCCCTCCGCACCCCCTCCCCTGGAAGATTTCGGGGGAGGGGGCTGCTCCCTCCTCGTGAACGAGGAGGGGTGAGGGCAATTGCACCGTGCGCACGCGACGCGCTGCGTTATAAGGCAGCGATCACTATCCCGTCGCGCAGACGGGCAGGAGACGAGAAACGGCCCAGAAGGGAGAGGGTGAGATGAGCGAAAAGCTGGTGCGGGATGTCATGCATCGCGGGGTGATCTCCTGTTGGGCGGACGAACCCTTGATTGACGTGGCGCGCAGATTGCGCGAATATTCCATCAATGCTATATTCGTCCTGGACGACAGCGGGCGCGCCGAAGGGGTGATCTCGCAGGTGGATCTGGCGC
>Ga0308395_1000603_pt1 | contig 27703 bp, 25 predicted proteins | sample Hotspr20SampleP4_FD_202097 | JGI IMG/M metagenome (GOLD analysis project Ga0308395, IMG submission 202097) | Hot spring phototrophic mat microbial communities from Mushroom Spring, Yellowstone National Park, Wyoming, United States - 20050930_P4 ...
GGGGCCTGGAACGCATCCGGCTTCACTGGGGGCAGACGAAAGAGTAGCCGCATCTCTCCTCCTCCCGCAAGAACGGATTGCCTCCAACATTATACCCCAATTTTACCAACAGGTGAACAATCACAATTTTGCGCGACTCTTGACTTTTGTCACAAACTGTCGGATAATGACAGTTGGCCAGAGGTGAACCAATCTGCTGTATAAAGGGGTACCATGCCGAGAACGATTGAGGGCGTAATAGACAGGGAGGGCAACATTCGCCTGCTGGAGCCCATACGCGTGCCGACGTTGCGCCGGGTGCTGGTGATTGTTCTGGATGACGAACCCCTCTTGAAGGTATCTGAGACCGCCCTGCTCAGTGAACCTGCCCTGGCTGAAGACTGGAATCGCCCGGAGGAGGACGAAGCGTGGTCGCACCTTCAGCAGGTGCCGTGGTCCTGATCCCCTTCCCGTTTTCCGACCTCTCCCAGGCCAAGTTGCGTCCGGCGGTTGTGCTGGCCGATGCCGGACGCGGGGACTGGATTCTATGCCAGATTACCAGCAGGCCATACGCTGATCCCTGGGCCATTATGCTGGATGATGCCAGTTTCGCTGCAGGTTCATTACACCTCGTCAGTTACGCGCGGCCTGGGAAATTGTTCACTGCCCATCACGACCTGATTGTGGCAGAGATTGGTCGACTGAAAGCGGGTCCCTTCAGGACCATCGTGGAAACTGTTGTAACCATCCTGCGGTCTGGCCTCACTCCCTGAAGTGTATTATACCCCTTTTGCATCGGACAAACACCCCGCGCGAATCTTATGCATTCGCGCGTTCGGATCATTCACACCGGAGGCTCTATGCACCGCATCTTCTACCCCCAGAGCATCGTCGTCATCGGCGTCTCGGAGAAACCCGACAACCTGGCCCGCACCATCATCCTCAACCTGCGCACCTTCGGCTACTCCGGTGCCCTCTACGCCGTGGGACGGGAGCGCGGGGAGGTCTACGGCGTCCCCATCGTCCCCTCGCTGGACGAAGTGCCCGACGGCGTGGACCTGGCGGTCATCCTGGTCCCCGCCCCTCTGGTCCCCGGCCTCATGGAGACCTGTGGACGAAAGGACATCCGCCACGTGGTCATTGAGTCTGGCGGCTTTTCCGAATTTTCGGAACAGGGCCGCCAACTGGAGGAACAACTCAAAGAGATTGCCCGCCGCTGGGGTATCCGCTTTGTCGGCCCCAACTGCATCAGCGTTGTCAACCTGGACGCCGGAGTCTGCCTGCCGTTTGCCCACATTGAGCGGGAGACGCTCCGCCTTGGCCCCGTGTCGGTGGTTGCCCAGAGCGGCGGCGTCTCCATCACCTACGCCGAAATGTTCTCCGCCGCCGGGCTGGGCGTCAACAAAGTCGTCAGCATCGGCAACAAGGCGGACCTGGACGAGGCGGACTATCTGGCGTACCTGCTGGAGGACCCCGGCACCCGCATCGTCTGCCTGTACCTGGAGTCGGTGGACGACGGCCGGGGGCTGATGTCGCTGGCCCGCCGGTCCGAGAAGCCCATCATCGTCCACAAGGCGAACCGGGGGACGGCCAGCCAGAGCATCGCCCGCTCCCATACGGCGGCGCTGGCCAACGACGACCGCGTCGTGGGCGCGGCGTTCCGTCAGGCGGGCATCCTGCGCGCCGACTCCTTCGGCGACGCGGTCTCCATGGCCCTGGGGCTGACGCTCCCGCCCGTCCGGGGGGACGACCTCGTCGTCATCTCCCGCTCCGGCGGGCACGCCGTCATCGCCGCCGATTTTGTGGAAAAGTACGGGTTCCGTCTGGCCCCGCTGCCGCCGCGTTTCACCGACGCGGTGCGGGCCCTCTTCCGCGCCGACGTCATCGCGCCCACCAACCCCCTGGACCTGGGGGTCATCTTTGACTTTGACCTCTATGCCCGCATCGTGGAGCAGACGCTGCGGATGCTGAAGCCGGACGCGGTCCTGCTCGTCAACACCTACAGCCGCTCCGAGGCGGCGGGAGCCCACCGACTGGCGAAGCAGGTGGACGCCATTGTCCGGGAGACGGGGATGCCCGTGGCCTTCTGCGCCTACGGGGAGGGTGGCGCCGCGCACGAACTGATCGGCCAGGTCTCTATACCGGTCTTCACGGACATAGAGGGCGCGGTACGGGGCCTGGCGGCCTCGCGGGAGTGGCACCGACGCCGGGCCCGGCGTCAGGCCCTGCCGGAGGACGCGCCCCCTGACCCGCGCCGTCTCCTGCCGCTGGGGGATATGGACGGCGCGCTGGCCCTCTGCCGGGAGTACGGCATCCCGGTGGCCCCCTGGGCAGTGGCGGATGACCCCAGCGGGGCGGCGGAGGCAGCGGACGGGCTGGGGTACCCGGTGGTCCTGAAGGCCCTCTCTGCTCGCGTGCTGCACAAGTCGGACGTGGGCGGGGTGGTGCTGGGGCTGAACGACGGAGCGGCAGTCCGGCGGGAGGCGGAGGCCATGCGGGCGCGGGTCCTCTCACAGGTACCGGATGCCACCGACCTGCGCTTCCTGGTCCAGCGAATGGTCAGCGGAGGCGTGGAGGTCATCCTGGGCGGCCGGCAGGACCCCAGTTTCGGGCCGGTGGTGATGTTTGGCCTGGGGGGCGTCTTTGTGGAGGTCTTCGGGGATGTGGCTTTCCGGGTCGCGCCGCTGACTCGCGCCGATGCGGAGGAGATGATCGCGGAGATTCGGGGACGGGCCCTGCTGGAGGGCGCGCGCGGCCGTCCCCCGGCGGACCGGGAGGCGCTGGTGGAGGCCATCCTGGCCTTCTCCCGCCTGCTGGTGGAGAACCCGGACATTGCGGAGATAGAGATCAACCCGCTGCTGGCCCTGCCCGAGGGCGTCGTCGCCGTAGACGCCCGTTGGTTATAGGCCTCACACAAAGACACAGAGAACACAAAGAAAAAATTTTCTTCTTCGTGCCTTTGTGTCTTTGTGTGAGGAAAAAGGAGTAAGGAGCATCAGGTCCGCCGAATTGGTCTTTCTTCGTGGCGACCGTTGCCCCCTTCGGTCAGTGCCATCTCCTGCTGCAGTGCGTTCAGTTGGCGGGTCAGGCGTTCGTTCTCCCGGGCCAGGCGGCGCATCTGGGCTCGCAATTCCTGCACTTCGGCGGAAGATTGCGTCCAAACGCGGCGCGCCTGGGCAATGATGCGGAAGGCGACAGCGATGAACAGGATGAGCAGGGCAAGATCAAGGATGGCCACGATCGTTGTGCCCGCCATACGCATCAGGAAGAGTTGGGTTTCCTGCCGGGCCTGGCGGTAAGCCCGCTCGTCGGCCTGTTGCTGTTCCAGGGCCCGGAGGCGCAGTTCCTGTTCCCGCTGGTAAGCCTGGAGATCAATCGTTTCCCGTTGGGACTGAAGGGCGGCCTCCTGCCGGACCCGTTCCGCTTCGGCCTGGCTGCGATAGGGGTTGACCAGGTCGCTATTAGAAAGGGCGAGTCCTACAACCAGACCAATAACAACCATTGCGAGAACCAGCAGGACCAGTGCTCCGGTAACAGAGTTGTTGACCATCATGGTTACCCTCCTACGGGCCTCTGGTGAAGAGGATCAGGACGCCGAGAGCCGTTGGCACACTGAAGAGGCCCAGGGTCAGTGTGCCCAGGTTGAGGAGTCGGCTGAATCGGCAATTGCGGTAAACCAGCCAGAACTGGGTCCCCAATACAGTGGCTTCGCCGAGGACGAAGGCCAGGACGAGGAGCAGTACGAACGGCCCGGATGTCATCTCGCACCCCCTGTGGCAGTGTTCTGATTTCATTTTACATCGGATATTCCTGCTCCCACTGCCATCTGAATGCCAGTTTGCTTGCCGGAGTCTTCGCCGGAGATAACTGTTGGCTTACAGGCTCCTCACAGCATCTCTGGTCATCACCTGATGGTAAGGGAGATTGATCAACGGCAAGTCTGTCAACGGGGCTCTCTTTTGCAAACGAAAAGTGCCGGGCGTTCTCGTCCGCCCGGCACTTTTGCCGAAGAAGTCTATCGCTGGACAGGTTTACCGGCTTCGCTGGATGCGGTTCGTCTGTAAGACCCTCATTCCTTCCAGCCGCAGGAGTTCGGGGAGGATGGCCCGGTAGACGGCGCAGTAGGGGGACGGGGCCGTCGGGGTGCCTCGCCGCCGCTGGGCCAGCAGCGGGCATCCCCCCGCGCAGACGTAGCGCCAGGGGCATTCCCTGCACTCCTCCTTCTCCTCCACCGGCGGGTTGCGGAAACCATCCTCTGCCCGCACCGCGGCCAGCGGGTCCTCCTCCCAGACCGTGCCGACGGTCCGCCCCATCTCCATATGGCAGCGGGCCAGTTCTCCCCCCGGACCGACCACGATGTAGGCGTGCCCGGCGCCGCAGGGGTAGCGGTGGGGGGCGCTCAGGTCGCAGCGGTCCAGCAGATTGCAGATGGCAGATTGCAGATTGCCGGTCGTGGATTGCAGACGGCGCTCCATCTCGGAGAGGGCACCCTGCAGGCCCGCGATGAGGCGCTCCGGGTCGGGGGTCAGGTCGGGGCGGCCGGGGGCCGGGCGGACAAAGTTCAGGTTGAAGGGGAGGCCCCGGTCCAGCGCGAAGGCCACCACCTCTGCCAGCCCGTCCACGTTGTGTGCGGTGACGGTCACAGAAAGGTGGGGGGTGAGGCCTGAGGCCTGCGCCTGCTCTATCCCCTCCGCGATGCGGGCAAAGGAACCGGCGCCGCTCTCCGATGCCCGCTGCCCGTCGTGGGCCGGGCCCAGGCCGTCCAGGGAGATGGCCAGACGGATGCCCTCGTCCCGCAGCCACTGGAGCAGGCCCGGGGTCAGGGTGGTGCCGTTGGTCAGGAGCACTTCCCGCAGGTCCAGGCCGGCCTCGGGGGCGCGCGCCCGCGCGTACCGGTGGACGGCGCGGAGAGTGGGGAGGTTCAGGGTGGGCTCGCCGCCGGCGTACTTGAGTTTCAGGGCCCGGAAGCCATGGGCGCGCGCGGAACGGATGGCCCCGTCCACCGCCGCCCTCCCGACCTCCGGGGGCATGTCGGCCTGGCCCCGGGGGGCATAGCAGTAGGCGCAGCGGAGGTTGCAGCGGGTGGTGAGGTGGAGCCAGACTGTGAAGACGTGAAACGTGAGGGCGTGAAACGTGAAGGCGTGAAACGTGAAGGCGTGAAACGTGAAGGCGTGAGGCGTATTGCGGGTTGCGTTTTCCGTTGCATGGGCCGGGGTTAGCAGGCCCAGGGCGGCCAGTTGGCGGGCGGTGGGGTCGGCCAGGGGGGCCGGGGCGGCGAAGGTGTCCAGGGCCCGCGCCGCCGGGCCGTTCATCACCACCACCCCGGCGGGGCCGGTGGGGCTGAAAGCCACCTGGTACCCGCCGGGGAGAGGGGCGCGGTAGAGAGCGGGGGCCAGCCCCCAGAGCCCACCCGCTGGCAGACCGGCCTGGATAGGGGCGGCGGCCGGCGCGCAGGCGCAGTCGGACTCGGATGGCTCAATGGCAGAGATGGCCGTGGAGAAATTCTCGCAAGCGCAATCGGATTCGCCGAGATTGCCAGAAAGTGGAGCATATACGATGAGGCAAGGGGGGGTCACGGCCTGCTCCTTGCTTCCAAAAATTGCAGCCCCAGGGCCATTTCTATCCAATCCCCTTCTTTCCGGCCCGTGGGCACGAAGCCGTGCTTCGTGAAAAGGCGTAGGGCCCGATAGTTATCCGCGCGGGTCGTCAATACCAACCGGGCCAATCCGCGCTCATGGGCCCAGGCGATGGCTTCAAGTAACATTTGTGTCCCCAGCCCGTGTCCTCTGGCAGTAGCGAGTAATCCGATACCCAGTTCAGCCTCTCCGTTGGCATCAGTAGGGAACAGGCGGCACCAGCCCACGACGGTTGCCCCCTCCACAGCCACCAGCAGGAGATGGCAGGGACAATCGGGCTGGGCCAGCGCGTGCTCCCAGGCCGGGGTGGGCTCAAAGCGGGGTGTGCGCATCATCCCCTCGGCGCAGACGGCGTTGATAGTCCCGATTAGGGAATTCTGATCGGCCATCCTGTACCGCCGGATCTTATGCGGCCAGGGTACTGAGAACATCGTAGGGACCAAACAGGATCTGCAACTGATGCCAGAAATACCATTCCTCGCGGTCTCTCCGATACATTGCAGCCACCTCGGAAACGGCATCATAAATGGCTTTCAACTCACGAGCATTGAGCCTCTTCAGGCGTTCGTGAATCACCCGGAGCGCCCGGCGCATGTCGCGGAAGTCATCCGCGATCAATTTGTCGTACTCCAGCGCCAGGGCGAATTCTTGTGCCGCGGCCTGCAGATCAGGATAGGGGGGGGCTTTCCCCGAGCGTTCAAAAGCGTCTATGGCCCGCACTCCTTTCAGCACGTGCATGCGGGCCAGTTGAGCGAAGATACCCAGGACTGTATCTTCCCGGACCTGAGGGAAGGAGGATGGAGTAATCAGGTAGGAAGCAAATTGTTGCCGGACCTCCTGTTCTATGGTCTGCAGGTGCTGGTCCAGAGCTGCATCCTGAGCATAATAGTACATCCAGGCCAGTCCCAGCGCTCCGTCCAGGTACTGCGCCCAGAAGCCGTTTTCCCGGGCCATTTCCATAGATTGCCGCAGCGCTTTTTCGGCTGCTACCCTGTGTGTCTGCAGGTCAACATCAGGGGATGGGAAACGACAGAACTCACGGTGGGTAATCCCTTTCTCATAGAGGGCGGCGACCAACCGTTCGGGTTCCCTCGGTTCTTGGGAGAAAATCTCAAAGGCCCTCTGGCTGTGCTCCAGGGATTTCTGCAGAAGGCGGACCCGCTCCTGCTCCGGGCAGGGGGGTTCGCTCATAAACCGGTAACATGCCGCCAGAGAGAGATGCGCCAGCCCTTCTCCTCGTGGGAATTGTGTTTGCTGGGCAATCGCCAATGCCTGAAGAGCATACGTTTCCGCTTCCCGGTATTCTCCAGCATAAATCTCTATCCCGGCGAGGGTATTCAACGTGAGGGCCACCCTGGCCGGTAATCCGTGTTTCTTACGGAGGCCCAGGGCATCCCGTGCGTGAATTCGGGCTGCAACGAATGCTCCCCTTAACATCAGAGCAAAAGCCAGGTTGGTCAGGGTGTTGGCCTGCTCCATTTCCATATTCAGGCCTCTCCAATAAGGGAGGGCCCGCCAGTACATCTCCGCTGCTGCGATAAATTGCCCCTGCACGCGCCGCAGGTATCCCAGGGTATTATACAGTTGGCCTCTGATGATCTTCCAGCGAATCGTGGCTTCTGATGAGGGAAGTGCCTCTACTTTCGCCTTTACCCGGGAAAGCAAATGCTCCGCCTCCTGCAGGTTCCCCTGATAGGTCATCAGGAGCGCTTCGGCCAGGTTCAGTTCGGTCACGGCTATCTCTCCGCCCTGTTCGATCAGGTCGCTGGCGTCCTCCCGCAGGCGGCGGGTCACTCTCAGGGCCTCTTCGTATTGTCCGGCGGCGATCAACCGCTTCACCCAGCGAACTGACGCGTCGGCCAGGAAATCGGCCCGTTGGATTCCATCTACAATAGCTTCCCGGTCCTGCGGGTCCCGTTCTCGCCAGAAGTCCAGCAACTCCGCCCTTAACTGGATGTCCAGCATTTCATCACCGATGGAGAGGGCTTCTTCCGCCAGCCGAAGGTATTCCTGGAAGCCCCCCTGGGCATTGTGCCGCAGAGTGTAATGGAGATTCTCAGCAAGGGTGTCCCGCAGGCGAGTTGAGGGCCCGTAAATCTCCCCAAAATCAGGGAGATTGGGCTCAGCCGATTTATAGATTCCAGCGATCTCTTCACGAATCCGATCTAACCGTTGAGAATAGTAGGCTTTCAAGGATCGGAATATTCTCAATGGAACGGCCTCACGGGGGTCGCGAAGCAAGGCGTACATCTCATCGTGCAGGAAGAGCCGCTGGTCGGCCGGGCGAGTTTTGACAAAAGATAGTTCCCGGGCCCACTTGCAGGCCTCTATGACTTCCGCCTCTTCTGCCTCCAAAAGCATCGCCAGCAATTCCGCATCAGCCCCTTTACGCAGCCAGCCCATCACCTCAATGAAGCCTCCGAGAGGAGAAAGGGACTGGCGAATCAGCGTCTGAACCCTTTGCAGCAATTCCCGCTGATTTCGTTGACGCTCTTCAGGGCTCAACTTTTGTGCTTCTGTCAGGGATTGTGCTGCCTGGAACGGTTCACCGCTGATGGCCAGATGGTCAATGGCCAGGGCCAGAAGAATCGGGCGGATCGTCCCGTCGTCCTTCAGCGCGTGGAAGAGCATCCGGCGAAATGTCTCATTCCACTGGTGGATCCGCTCCGCCACGAAGCGATCCCGGTGGTTGTCGCTGGCCTGGAGAGTGGATACCAACTTTTCAAAGTACTCCAGGGTTTCCTCTTCCGTCAGGCCGGAGAGGACGATGGAGCAAAAAGTACCTGTCCTGCCCAACTCTTGCTCCACAGGGATTGGAACCGGACGCCCGGCCAGGAGCACAGCGGTGTTCACCGCGCTGGGGAGAAACTCTTTCAGCAGCCAGTCATACACAAGAGCACGCGCTGTAGGAATCCCCAGGCGGGAGGCAACGGGATCCTCCTGCAAGAAGAGCCTCTCCACGGTGTCCAGTGCCAGCACGACCGGGGTCGCCCGGGAAATGCCATTCAAATCCTCCAGAAATGCCCGGATCACTTTGTTTCTTTGTTCCTGCCATTGGGCTCGTTCTTCCCGGGTGATTTGATACAATTTCTCACGCTCCTCCCGGTAGTGCTCAAACCCTGTTCCGTCCGGGGCCAGTACCTCCTGGATGGCTTGAATCAGCCCCTCCACTGTATGATTTACCGTGTGGTACATATCTACCGGCCTTGCGGCGACGCGCAGAGTGGGCTGCTCAGACAGTGTTTTAAGGAGGTGCTGGAGCAGCCGGGTCTTGCCAATGCCGCCCACACCGGTAATATAGACGATCGATCGCCCTCCCTTCCGGATGGTATCCAGGACCTGTGCAATCTCTTTTTCTCTTCCCACCAGTTCAGCAGTGGCGATGGGGCTCAGGTACTGCTCTTCTTGTGAGGCGATAGCGATGGGGGTCATAGTATCCTCCTGTCGGCCGCGCTGATGTTTTCGGATCGCGAGGGAAGAGAGCCGTACTCCTGCAGGCGTTGCCGATGGTATTCCGCCTCTTCCAACCACCGTTCACGGGTTGCCGGATAATTGTTTGCCCACTGCTGGTATAGTTGATAAGCCGTTTGATGAAGACGACGCCACAATTCCGGCTTTTGCGTTTGGAGGTATCGCTCTATCAGTTGCCGGACGATCCGATCCATCACATAGCCGCGCTGCTCTGCATCCCAGCGCGCCAGTCCCCAGCGAATCAGTTCTTCCCGTACCCGTCGGGACCGGGCATACGTCCATTGGCGGTACGAATCGTCATCATAATACGTTGCCAGCATATCCGGGATTCGTTCCTCGTCAAAAGCGCGCAACACACAAAGTGCTTCCAAATATTCCCGTACCGTCCGCCGCCGCTCTTCAGGCACGGGTTCCAGCAATCCTTCCACTGCCTGATCCAGGCTGTAGGCGGCTACCAGGTAATTGGCGAGAGGGTTTCCGCCAGTGAGTTCATAAATTTCATCAGCGCGGTGGGCTTGCGATGGTGCCTGGCGTTTTAATTGATCTTTCGTAAACAGTGGGTCAAAAGGCTCCAACTCCGGTTTCCCCAGGGGAACTGCCAGGGTACTCAACTCCGGGTTCTTCCATGGGTAGAGCCTTCCTCGTCCGGTAAGGAGAAGCAGGACGCGCCGTTCCGCGGCGAGAGGCCCCAGAAGATAATCCTCCAATAAAGGAAGCAGAGCCCAGTCTGACTCATAGACATGATCTACGATCACGACCAATGGCTGCTGCTGGAGGAATTTCTGGAGATGCCGGAATACCGTCCGGCTCATCTCCGCCAGGTCTGCGCCAAGACGTTCCCTGGGGCCGCCGGTTTCTATGCTCACCCGCTGAAGGATGTCGGCGACAGCCCAGGCCGGGTCCTTTCCGGCGTATTCCTTCAGATCTAACCGGACAACGGGTATCCGCTCCTGGCTGAGTTGATGTTCAAAATGGGACCGAAGCCATGTCTTGCCGATTCCCCGCTCTCCCGAAAGGATCAGCACTCCATGCCCATCCCGGCCCTCCTTAAGGGCTTGCACCCTTTCTTCTAACATCTGCAATTCCTGTTCGCGATTAACGAAAAGTCTTGGCGAGTAAGGAAGCAACTGAACGGCGCTCATCGGGGGGCCCCCTTTCTTTTTTAAATTAATTACCGCGCGGTTCTGGTAAGCAGCAGGTTTCCTTGAGTATATTGTAAAATGGCTGCTTCTACGTCTTCGCCTGTCAGAAGTCCTTCAGCCCCTTCTCGCCGGACATGTTCTTCAATGACCTGTCGGGTGAGGACCAGCATTTCTCGCGGAAGGGGCATCACCGATCTGGCAAGAACGGTCTCCACATCTCGGAGCGCGGGGGAGGCCACCGCGTCCAAACTCCCGAAGTTCCCCCCACTGGCAACATAAACTCTGCGGCGTATGATTTCTGCCAGCAAGTCCGGCGTCCAATGAATCACTGCGACGTGGTCAGAGAGGAGAAGGGGGAACTGTTCAGCCAAAAGGGGGAAGGTTTCTGTGGGCAGAAATGCCTTCAAGAAGACGTTATCCTGGGCCCATTTTTCAGCCCGGTGCAATAGAGGCCTCATGCAATCCACAATCATCATCGGGTTGTCTATGGTCTCCGGCGCGCCGTCAAAACCGTCGGCCAGAATGTATACAGACGGGAAGCCCAGCATCTTGAGCACAGCCAGCAGATGGGCCCAACGCTCTGCAGGAGGCGGGGCAGGTTGAAACGCCAGAGCGGATTCCAATTCGTCACACCATTGCTGGAGTGTGACCTCATCGGGCGGATCGCGCATGACGAACGTCGGATCCAGTACCTCTCGGAGGGGAGAAATTTGGCGGCTCTGGCGGCATAGGTTGAGATATACGGAAAGGGGCCCGGAGAGGTTCCACTGGAAAAGGTTTGCTATATCTTGTCGCTCAGAAACGTCCAGCCGAAAGAACCAATGGGGCCGGTGGGCCATTGCCAGAAAGAGCGCCCTGGCGCCCGAGCGAGTCAGAGCCATCAGGTGCTCTTCTTCCGATGGACGCGCATGCCCCCAGGCGAGAAAGGGGGGCACGTAGGGGATAGGGAAGGGGCGGTTGGTCTCCTGACCAATCCAGCAGGTCTGCATCACGCTGATACGCAGGGCGGTCTTTCCACCGCCTGCCGGAGCAAAAACCCAGGAAATCCCTTCTCCCCAGACGCGCGCGAAGGCCTCGTGCCCGACCAGGTACTCGCTGAGGTGAGGGTCAGCGGCTGCATCCAACGGACCGAACGGGTCAAACCGAAATCCGGCCCACCTCAACCATTCGGGCACCGCAGACGAGTCCGGCATCTGGTGGAGAATAGGGGTTGAAGAAGCCATAGGAAGAAGAGGGGAAGCGAAGGATGGGGAAACGGGTGTTATACCGGACCCAATAGGGATGAGCCAGATAGCAAAAATGGCATGTTCTTGCTCCTGATTTTCTTGAGAGTGACAGCATTATGGCGCAATTCGGGCCCTTTGCACTTACAGTTTCTTATACATTTGCTTACAATCGCATTACAGATTTCTCACCAGCGGGCCTGGAGGACCACGCCGTGGCCCCGACGGGTGACGAGAAGTACCGGGGCGCTGGGATCCGGCTCTATCGCCTGCCGTAATCGCCAGAGGTTGGTATCTATGAGGCCGGTATATTCTTTAGGTGCTTCGTACTCCTTATCTCCCGGACGGGGAATCCGATCCAGCCCCCGGTATATCCGAAAATACAATTCGGCTTTGGTGACGACAGCACCGCTTCGCTGGTAGAGATAGCGGAGCATTTCGTACGCTTTTGCGGGCAGGTCTTCCAGGTTAACGCAGCGGCCTCCCACGATCACCCGACGTCGTTCGTCGTCCAGGTAGAGGCGCGGGGGACGTTGAAGCCGCAGCCTCTTCCAGATGTCCTCATCAATAGGCCTGTTCCGGGAATGAGTCGTGTAATACTCCACCAGTCCGGCCACCTGGTCCAGCCACTCCCGGGGGGAGGTACCCCCTACTTTCTCCAGCCATTCCGGCAATCCGGCAGCCGTGCAAAGTTCTTCCAGTGGAAAAGGCTCTCGCCCGAATGCCAGGGACAGGCGACGTTCTACCAATCGGCGGAGGGTTGGAGAGTCCCAACGAATGTGGATACCCTCTACACGCCGCCGTGCCCGCGCCAGACCCCCGGCATGGCTGAGCGCTGGTTCTAACTCAGAGGGGAGGCATATTTTGTATATCAGGCCGAACGGGTCAAAAAGTGAGAGGGTAGATAGAAATGCTTTCAGGCCAGCACACAGACGATCAAAAGCCATCTCTGCCCAACCCTCCAGTCCGTCCGTCAGGATCCAGATGCCATCCATCTCCAGTGCTTTCAGCGCGCTGACCAGTTCCGAGATCACATACTCGGGCGGCGCATCTGCATAGAGGATGTCATCCACAGGCCCGCTGAGAATTTGGCGAACCAGGGGAGCGCCGGGGCTGTCTCCCTCTACCAGTGGCCCCCAGCGGAGCATGGGATTGCCCCGAGTATAGCGATGGATAAACCAGACAAAACGGGCCTGGGCCCAGGGCGGGGCTTTCTGATAATCCTGGGGATAGCAGGCCAGATGGTGGATCAGGGCATCCGCACAGGCATCCAGGATGTGACCCACCATAGCCTTGACCCAATCCAGGCCGGCTTCCGCCACTGAAATCGGCAGGGCAGGTTTCCAGTGAACCAGAAGACGGAAGGGTTTGCCGTCGGTGCCGAGACTGATGGTCTCTAACATCCGATGCACGGCTGTCTTACCACTGCCTGGGTCTCCGAAAAGGACAACGGAGCGGCGAGGGTCTGAGATGCGGTCAAAATCCGGTGGCGGGACGAAACATTCGGGCAGCCAGGGCTCCTCCTCCGCCCGCAACACAAGAAAAGCGGCCGGACCGAGAGATGCTTGCTCCTCCGGATGAACGGATACCTCTCTCTCCGCATCCCTCCTCATCATGGGGAGCCTCCCAGTATCTCATCCATGTCTTCCGGGCGTAGTCTCCGCCCGGTGCGGCCGATACAGCGGAGCACCTCGTTCCCCAGGCAGACCAATTGGGCCGGGCGGCCGTTGGCGGCACGGATCAGGCGTTCTTCGGCGGGTAGGCCATGCCATTCCCGAAGGTCACACCAGGTATCCAATGTATCATCCCCCGAAAGAATCTGAAGGCGCTGGCGAAGCATCTGGCGGAGGTCGTCAGTTGTCCAGAGGCAGACCTCTCCGAAGTCCCCCAGATCCTCGGGGGAAGGCGAGCCCAGAAAGACCTGCACGACGACCCCGAAACGCTGAAGCATTTGGGCCAGTCCATAGAAATTTCGGGCTGTTTTCTCATCACTCTCCCCCTGCACGTCGGCCAGGATCCATAGACAGGGAAAGCCGGCAGGAACGGCTTGGCGCAGGAGGTCGCAGATTTCCCAATCGGATAGCCTCTCGCAGGAAAGGGGTGGGGCATAAGACTGTACAATCTTCTCCACCGTTAGCCCCTCTCCCACAGAAGGCAGCCCGGCTCGCCGGAGAGAGGGGAGGAGATCCTCTGAAAGGTAATGACACAACAAACGAACGATAGACTTCCTTTGGAGAGGAGTGGCATTTGTAAGTCCCTGGGGGCGACGGGCGATGTAGCGCACCAGAACAGCCGTCACCACCGGCATCAGTTGGTCCAGAAGGGAGCCGGAAGCGGATTCCTGGGCGTCCACCCGCCAGTAGATCGGGAAGCCCGTCCGCTGCCTCAGCGCTTTTTGGGCCAAGTGGAGGGCGAGCGTCGTCCGTCCGCCTCCTGGAAGGGTGATAGAGACCTTCGTTCGGGGATTGCGTGCGGTCTCCCACCATGATGGGGCTGCGATAGACCCCTCCCGAAGTGGCTGGGACTCCACCTTTTCCGGACCGAACGGATTCCCCTCCAGCCCAAGGACGCGGATGCCCTGGATCAGTTCGCGATCCATCGGGGCTGGCGGAGTGGCCTCCAACTGCAAATCGGGCCAGATGCCCACGATGGTTTGCAGTTCTCTTCTCTCCCACCCCGGAACGGGCCGGCCGAATCCCCGAAGGGCCTCGACAGCTTTCGTTTGCCACTCTTCGTCCAGAGATTCATAGGCCCACCAGAGGGCCTGTATCGCCTCTTCCTCTCCAATACTTCTGACTTCGGGCAGATGCTCCACAATGGCCACGAAGCGACGTAATTCCACCGGTGCCTTCTCACAGGCTTCTGACAGAGCGTCCTGCACCTGAGCCTTCTGCCAGATTCCTCCCCTTTTCCGACATTTCAGATACTGGCGAGCCCATTCAGAAGGGTTTTGGGAGAGCGATTCGGAAAATTCCTGAATCTCGGAGAGAGCGTGCTGGATTTGTTCTCGCCTTCGTTTCTCATCCTCTTCCTGACCCTTCCACTGCTGTAGCCCAAAGCCGATCAGAGCCGTCAGCAGAGAGCCCAGCAGGGCAATGGCTTCCTTAGACACCCCGGTCACTCCCTCGGTCAGCGGAGCCAAAAGGGTATCCGGGAGCAAATACTGGATCAAGCGAAAGAGACCAAGGGCTGTCAGCAGCCAGAGGATGAGGACAAAGAGGGCCTTGCCATACTGTTGAAGGGCTGAGAGAGGCCAATCATCCGCGTGATGCCAGTACCATCGTTGCACCTGGCGGATTCCCTGGTGCATCATTGCCCTGTCTGCGGCGAGTGGCTGTACGGCAGGTTTGTACCATCGTTGCACCTGGCGGATTCCCTGGTGCATCCGATGCAGCCAGCCAGGAGAGGACTTTTTGCCCGCCATGCTCTCCTCCAGGCCAACGCGGGGGAACGAACCGATTTTATTTTATCATCAATCCCCCTGCAGGGCAAGCCCTCACTGGTAGATCACCACGACCGGCGGCGGGGAGAGGCGGAGGACGTCGGCGGGGGACATCAGGGGAGTGTCGTAGTCGTAGAAGAGTTTGAAGCCGCCGTACTCAAAGCCCGGCTCCTGGCTGTACTGGACGTAGTCGCCAATCTTGGCCCCTGGAGAGCCAAATCCGTCCGCATCCCAGACCAGGTCCACGCATGGATAGTCCAGGATGCAGTGCTTGCTCTCTATCATCCGGTCGTCAAACTGGTGGATGATGAGGATTTTGCGCTCGCCCACGGCGCGGGAGATGCGGTCCAGCCGGGCCTGGATGCGGTTGATCTGCGGGCCGCTGATTTGGCCCAGTTGCGCCCCCGGCACCTGGTCGGCGCTCACGATGAACTCCGGGTCCACCGCCAGGTGGACGCCCGACTCCCAGAGGAAGGGCTCCACGATGTCCAGTTCGGCCTCCAGGTCGGCCCGCCCCACCTGCAGGTCCAGGAAGACCCACGCCCCGGCCGCCCGCGCCCCGTCTATCCAGAGGCGGATCGTGTCCGTGGGTACCCGGTGGTTGTAGTCCCCGTCCTCTCCGGCATACCCGTCGGCGATGGTGACCACCATGTGGAAGGCGGGGACAGTCTCCACGGTGGGGTCCAGGTCCCGGTAGGTCTGGACCTGGTCGGTCAGCAGGGCGAGGGTGGTGGTGATGTCGTAGCGGCCCAGGATGCCCAGCCCCGGCCCCAACGGGGTGCCGTAGAAGGCCACCACCCGCCGGCCGACCAGCAGGGAGGCCGGACAGCCCGCGGCGGGAGGGAACGGCCCCGGGTCCGGGCAGGGCGCGGGGGTCGGGAGAGGGGAGCGCAGCGCGGCCCCGCCGGCCTTCGGGGCCACCGTCGGCGTCGGGGTGGCGGTTATTTCTTCCCCCGAATCGCCGCCCCGATTTCCCGCTCCAGCCGCCGCACGATCTTCTCCCGCACGCGCGCGACGTCCTGGTCGGTCAGCGTGCGGTCGTCGGCCTGGTAGGTCAGCCGGTAGGCCAGACTCTTTTTGCCCGGCCCGATCTGTTCGCCCCGGTAGACGTCAAAGAGGACGACGGAGCGCAGCAGCGGCGCGCCGGTCTGGGCGATGAGGTCCCGGACCCGAACCGCCGGGGTCTCCTCATCTACCACCACCGAGAGGTCTTCGTAGACGGGCGGGTGGAGGGAGATGGGGGTCATCCGGCGCGGCGCGCCCCACAGGCCCAGCAGCGCTTCCATGTCAAACTCCAGCGCGGCCACCGGCTGCTGGGGCAGGTCAAACGCTTCCCGTACCAGCGGGTGAAGTTCGCCCATGATGCCCAGGAACGTCCCGTTCACGGAGACCTGCGCGCAGCGGCCGGGGTGGAAGGCGTCAATGATACGCCACTCCGCTGCGCTGCGGGGCTCACTACCAGCAGGACGCTCAAAGGTTCCGGAGAGGCCCAGGCCCGCCAGCAGTGCTTCCACCACGCCCTTGAGGTCGTAGAAGCCCAGCGGGGTCGTCTGACGGTCGGGGAGCCAGGAGCGGGGCTCGCGCGGACCGGTCATCACAATCCCTAACCGCAGGGGTTCGTCCGGCAGGAGTTCTCCGTCCACGGGCAGGTAGACGGCGCCGATCTCAAAAATCGCCACCCGTTCCTGGAAACGGAGGTTGTCCCGCAGCGTCCGCAGGAGCGACGGCAGCAACGTCTGGCGAAGGTAGGCCCGGTCGGCCGAAAGGGGGTTCTTCAGCCGCAGGTAGCGGGAAGGGTCAGGGGACGGGCCCTGCGGGCGCAATCGCCCCTCATCGGCGATGTCCACCAGCGAGTAGGTGATGACTTCGTCCAGCCCACAGCCCACCAGCAGGTCCCGCACCCGTTCGGCACACTCCAGGCGGACGTTGGGCCGCTGGGGCGGCAGTTCGTCCTGCAGGAGGGTCGGGGGGAAGCGGTCGTAGCCCCAGATGCGACCGATTTCCTCTACCAGGTCCACCGGGCGGGTGACGTCGGGGCGGTGGGAGGGGATGGTCACCGTGTAGCAACCGGAATCGGCGGGCCGGACGGTGAATTCCAGGGCGGTGAGGATGCGCACGATGTCGTCCGGCGGGACTTCCACGCCCAGGATGCGGGTCACGTCGGCGGGGTTCAGTTCCACTGTACGGGGCATCTGTCGGCCCGGATAGAGGTCGCCGACCGACGGGGCGACGGTCCCACCCGCCAGTTCGGCCATGAGGAGCGCGGCGCGCAGGGCGGCAGGGACCGTCAATTCCGGGTCCACCTGTCGCCCGAAGCGCTGGCTGGCCTCACTGGTCAGCCCCAGGAGGCGCGCGGTGCGGCGGATGCTCAGGAAGTGGAAGTTGGCCGATTCCAGGAGGATGTCGGTGGTGGCGTCGGTGATTTCGCTCTCCAGTCCGCCCATGACGCCCGCCACGGCCACGGGGCCCCCGCCGTCGGTGATGAGGAGCATTTCGCCGTCAAAGGTCCGCAGGACACCGTCCAGGGTGGTCATCTGCTCGTTCGGACGGGCCCGGCGGACGATGATGGCGGGCCGGGTTTCGCCGGGGCGCGGGCGCAGTCGGTGGTAGTCAAAGGCATGCAGGGGCTGGCCCAGTTCCAGCATCACGTAGTTGGTGATGTCCACGATGTTGTTGATGGGGCGCATGCCGGCCAGCCGCAGCCGCATCTGCATCCAGAAGGGGGAGGGGCCGACCCGGACGCCGCCGATGAAGGCCGCCGAATACCGGGGGCAGAGGTCGGGGTCGGCGATCTCCAGGACGATGTAGTGGGGGGTGGGGGTGATGGTGACGGGGTGGCTGGCGGCGGCGCGCCGGGGGTCGTTCCGCAGCGGGACGTCCAGCAGCGCGACCACTTCGCGGGCGACGCCGAAGACGGAGTAGAGGTGGGCGAAGGGCCCCTTGATGTCAAACTCCAGGACGGCGTCGCCCAGGTAGTCCACCAGGGGCACACCCACCGGGGCGTCGTCGGGCAGGTAGATGATGTCCTCGTGCTGGTCGGAGAGCCCCAGTTCCTTTTCGGAGCAGACCATCGCGCGGGAGGGGACGCCGCGGATTTTGGTGGCCTTGAGTTTCATGACCTGGAAGCCGGGGGCGTGGCCGTCGTAGAGGTGGGCACCTTCCAGCGCGAAGGCGACTTTGATGTGGAGGTCGGTCTGGCCCCGGCGGGCCAGGAGGCCCGGCGCGCCGGTGACGACGACTTCCGGCGCCGGCCCCCCGTACTCCACCTCGGCCAGGACCAGCCGGTCGGCGTTGGGGTGAGGGTGGACGGCGCGCAGTTCGCCGACGACGATTTTATCCGGCTCCCAGGGGAGTTCGGCGCCGGGCAGGCCGATGTAGGTGACCGTCTCCACCTCCAGCCCGGCCAGGGTGAGCCGCCCGGCCAGTTGGGGGATGGGGATGGGAATATCCACGTAGTCTTTGAGCCATGAGAGTGGGACGCGCATGGGTTCCTCCTGGTAAGTTCTCACCAGATGGCAGGCAAGCCCGCAACCTGGATGCGACGGTCTCGGGTGATGATGGGCAGTCCGAGATGTAGAGCCGTCGCCCCAATCATGCGGTCCGGCAAGTCTGGGACCTGATGGCGCGGAATCTCCCGCAGGGCCAGAGCAATCTGGTGGTCAAAGGGGACTTCCACCAGTACTGATTCCTCTTGCTCCACCGCTTCCAGCAGACGGTTCAGTGCAAACGGAGCAATGCGGCCCTTTTCGCTCAGGTAGACCATTTCAGCCAGGGTAATTGAGGAGAAGGCGATTTGGTCACCGTTGCTGGCCGCTTCTTCTATGAACCTCTGGGCAGCAGGGGAGAGACGATGGTCGCCAAAGATGTACCAGATGACCGCATGGGTGTCTGCAACAGCGCGCAACATCAGAGGTCCTCCCGGGGAAAATCGGACCACTCTTCTTGCCGGGCCTGGTCAATCTCTACGGCTGACGGGGCTGGTCCCAGGTCCGCGCAGAGGCCCCAGAGGGACCGTTTGGGGCCGGGCCGGGCCCGCATCAACTCCCGCTCCACGTCGGATGCGACCTGTTCGATCAGCCGTATTTTATCCCTGGGGGAGAGACGTCTGACCACTTCCAATGCGGTTTCTAATGTCACTGCTCGCTCCATATCTGACCTCCCAACCATAGTTTATCCAAACTGCCGCAGGAAGCGCAGGTCGTTGCTGTAGAAGAGGCGGATGTCGTCTATGCCGTATTTGAGCATGGCGGGGCGTTCCACCCCCAGGCCAAAGGCGAAGCCGGACCACTCGTCGGGGTTGTAGCCGCCGTTGGAAAGGACCACCGGATGGACCATTCCGGCGCCCGCGATCTCCAGCCAGCCGGAATATTTGCAGACCCGGCATCCCTTCCCGCCGCAGAGGATGCAATCTATGTCGGCCTCAATGCTGGGTTCGGTGAAGGGAAAGTAGGAGCCGCGGATGCGGATGCGTCGCTCGGCGCCGTAGAAGCGGCGGGCGAAGGCGGTCAGGGTGCCGATGAGATCGGTCATCGTAATGTGGCGGCCCACCGCCAGGCCCTCCACCTGGAAGAACTGGTGCTCGGAGCGGGCGGTGATCTGCTCGTACCGGTAGCACTTGCCGGGGAGGATGACCCGGATGGGCTCCGGGTACCGCTCCCGCATCACCCGGATTTGGCCGGGGGAGGTGTGGGTGCGCAGGAGGAGTGGTGACGCATGCGTTGCCCGTTCACTAATCCAGAAGGTGTCCCACATCTCCCGGGCGGGGTGGTGGGGCGGCATGTTCAGCAGGCCGAAGTTCATCTCGTCCGTCTCCACGTCCCGCGCCTCGTAGACCTGGAAGCCCATCTCCGCGAAGATGGCGTATATCTGGCGCAGGGTGCGGGTGGTGATGTGGAGATGGCCCGGCCCGACGGGCCGGCCCGGCAGGGTGACGTCCAGCGCGCCGGCCTCCAGTTCCCGCGCCAGTTGGTCCTGGCGGACCCCTTCGGCGCGGGCGTTGTAGGCGGCCTCCAGACGCCGTTTGATCTCGTTGGCGCGCTGCCCGACGACGGGCCGCTCCTCCGGCGGCAAACTCCCCACAGAGCGCAGGATGGCCGTCAGCGCGCCTTTCCGGCCCAGATAGGCGTGGTACCACCGGTCCAGGTCCTCCAGTGTTCGGGCCTCTTCAAGACTCTGGAGGGCTTCCGTCTCCAGTTGGGCCAGTTGTTCCAGCATGGGGCCTCCTTGTTCGCATATCGCATATCGCATATCGCATATCGCATATCGCATATCGCATATCGCATATCGCATATCGCATATCGCATATCGCATATCGCATATCGCTTATCGCTTATCGCATATCGCTTATCGCATATCGCTTATCGCTTATCGCGAACCGCGTATCGCTAATCGCTTATCGCGTATCGCTAATTGGGCATCGCAAATCCCGAATCTGACTACCTGACAGTTTGGAATAGGACACAGATCAACACGGGTTTTACGGATCGGCGCGGATGAAAAATCCGTGAAAATCCGCACCATCTGTGTCCATCCGTGTCCCATTGAACGGGAGGTCAGGCAAGACGAATTCTGTGGTCCGTCGTCCGTCGTCTGTGGTCCGTCGTCCGTCGTCTGTGGTCTAAACACAAACGCCCTCGCCCCGCTGGGGACGAGAGCGCTGGACTCCCGCGGTACCACCCCTCTTGGTTCTGAGCGAACCCTCTCATCACACCGACAGCGCGCTATGGCGCAATCAGTTGCCCCGATAACGCAGGGCCTGCGGAGCGGACTACTTGCCGGATGGCGGCATCCGGTTTCACCCGTCGGCTCGGGAGCGAACTTCGGCGGGCTTCCTCCGGGCGGGGCTCTCAGTCGGGCCGGTGGCTGGCGCCGGCCCCGCCTCCCTGTCGGTCTCCCTCCGCCTACTCCTCTCCGTCGTCGCCTTTGGTGGGATCAATTGTCGGAATGCGGTCTCACTGTTGGTTGGCCCGCATTATGCCCCAGAATGGCGGATTTGTCAAGTTTGACAACGGATTGAATCGTGTTACAATCCCCATCATATCCCGATAACTGTAGGGACTCGGAGGGTGCCATGACCACCCGCTCTGGATGTACAACTGCAGTCATTGTTTTGCTTCTGGTGGCCCTGATCGCGCTGGTCATCTGGCTGGCGCCGGATATTCGTGCCCGCCTCAACCCGCTGGGCGAAGCGCGCCAGACGCTGGAACGGGAAGTGGAGAAACTTCTGCACCCCACTCCCACGATTCGCCCCAGTCCGGCGACCATCGTGCGGGAAGTGCAGAGTTTGAGCCGGCTGGAGACCGTCGTCTACACCGTGGAGAAAGTGATCACCGCCGAATCCGGGCAGGGAGCGTTGGGTTTCCTTTTTGGCGACAAACTCCTCCTGGTTGCCCATGGGCAGGTCATCGCGGGTATGGACCTGCGCAAAGTGCGGGAAGGGGACATCACCGTTACTGCCGATGACCGGGTGATGATGGTGCTCCCTCCGGCGGAGGTCTTTGTCGTCCGGCTGGATAACGAGAAGACCTACGTATACGATCGGGAGACAGGGCTCTTCGGGATGAAGCCGGACCTGGAGACGGCAGCGCGGCAGGCGGCTGAGCAGGAAATCCTCAAGGCCGCCCTGGCGGACGGTATCCTGGAGACGGCGGACCGGAACGCCCGTTCTTTCCTGGAGGGTTTCATCCGGAGTTTCGGCTTCCAGGAGGTAGTTTTTGTCCGGGCCACTCCGGCCACTCCGACCCCGTCGCCCACTCCGGCCCCGCCTCCGCCCACCCTGCCCGTGACGGTCATTCCGCTGACCCCGACGCCGTAGGGACTGGGGAACAAGGGATTCTGCGGCGGCGGCCCTCGGCCGCCGCCGTAGAATCCCTTTCTTCATCGGCAGGCAGAACTGGCGGCACCATGCGCCTCAAGGTTGTTCCAGAGGACTTCCTCGTAGAGGAGCAGATTCGCTTTCCCCCCAGCGGCGGCCCCCACTCCCTCTATCGGGTACAGAAGCGGGAAGCGACCACGCTGGAAGTCCAGGCGCGGCTGGCCCGCGCGCTCCGTCTCCCCCTCTCCGCTGTCGCCTTCCCGGCGCTCAAAGACCGGGACGCGGTGGCCATCCAGTACGCGACGGTGCGCGGGGCGGGACCGAGGCGCCTGAGCGGGCCGGGGTTCACCGCCGAACGGGTGGGCCGGGTGGCCCGTCCCCTGGCCCCCTCCGACCTCATCGGCAACCGCTTTGAGGTGACAGTGCGCGACCTGGCCCCCGAGGAGGCCGACCGCATCGGCCGACGGCTGGCGGAGGTGGCAGTGGAGGGACTGCCCAACTACTTTGACCAGCAGCGCTTCGGCTCACAGACCGTGTCCGGGGAGTTTCCGGGCCGGCGCATCCTCCACCGGGACGCCGAGGGGGCGCTGCGGGCGTATCTGGCCGAACCGATGGTCGGCGACCCGACGGATGTGCGGGCCTTTAAGCAGGAGGCGGCGGCCCGCTGGGGCCAGTGGCGGATGCTCCTGGAGACGGCGCCTCGTCCCTCCAACCTGCGCTCTGTCCTCACCTTCCTCTGCGATCACCCCACCGATTTCCGCCGTGCCCTGAACCTGGTCACCCCGCGCATCCTGAGCCTGTATCTGACGGCCTACCAGTCCTTCCTGTGGAACCGTATCGCCGCCGGGTATCTACAGGCCCGGTTGGGCCCTCCGTGCGGATTTGTGGAGGTCGCCGGTGATGCTCTCCCGCTCTTCCCCGCTCTCTCCGACCGCCTGCCGCCCGACGCGACCGTCCCGCTTCCCCACCACCGCGCCGTTTACGGCGACCCGCTGCTGGCCGCCGTGGTGGAGAACATTTTGCAGGCCGAAGGGCTGACGCTCTCCGACCTGAAACCCCGCCTTCTGCGCCGGGCCTACCTTCCCCGCGGGCAGCGGCGCCTGGTTCTCCGCCCTGCCGATGTGTCCGCCTCCCCTCCCGCCCCCGATGAGCGCTTCCCCGGACGGCAGAAAATCACCCTGACCTTCGCTCTTCCTCCCGGTTCCTACGCCACCCTGGTGGTCCGGTCTCTAAAGTAAACCCCAAATGGTGAAAACGGAGGACGGAGTATGGCTGAACTGACTCTTACTCATCAGGAAAGACAGGCCCTGCTGGCCTATCAGCGGGACGAACTGACCGAGCACCACATCTACACCCGGCTGGCGCGGACGGTCCGGTCGCCGGAGAATCGGGCCGTCCTGGAGCGCATCGCGGCGGATGAACTGCGCCACTCCCGCCTCTGGGCCTGCTTCACCGGGCAGGAGGTCCGCCCCAACTGGCTCTGGGTCTGGTTCTACACCCTGGTCGGGCGGATTCTGGGCATCACCTTCGCGGTCAAACTGATGGAGCGAGGGGAGGAGAGGGCGCAGGACAACTACGCCCGGCTGGAGGGCGTCGTCCCGGACGTCGGGGCCATCGCGCAGGACGAGAAGGCGCACGAAGAGGCGCTGCTGGCAATGGTGGACGAGGAGCGGCTCCGGTACACCGGTTCCATTGTCCTGGGGCTGAACGATGCGCTGGTGGAGTTGACGGGTGCGCTGGCGGGGCTGACCCTTGCCCTGCAGAACACCCAACTGGTGGCGATGACGGGCGCCATCACGGGCATCGCCGCCGCCCTCTCTATGGCCGCGTCCGAGTACCTCTCCACGAAGGCGGAAGGGGACGGGCGGGACCCGCTGCGGGCGGCCCTCTACACCGGCGTCGCCTACATCTTCACCGTCCTGGCCCTCATCCTGCCGTACCTGGTGATGAGGAACCCGTTCCTCTGTCTGGCGGTCACGCTGACGGTCGCGGTTCTGATCATCGCCTTTTTCACCTACTACATCTCCGTGGCCCGCGACCTGCCTTTCCGGCGGCGGTTCCTGGAGATGGCCGGGTTGAGTCTGGCGGTGGCGGCGGTCAGTTTCGGCATCGGCATCCTGATGCGGATGGTATTTGGCTTAGAGGTGTGATGAAACTGACCTGGCTGGTGGATAACGCGGTCCTGCACCCCATGCCCTTCTGGAGCGAGCACGGGCTCTCCGTCCTGGTGGATACGCCCGAGGGGCGCGTGCTCTTTGGTACGGGGGCCAGCGGGACGGTGCTCCTGCATAATAGAATTTATCGGAAATTGGACACGGGTGGGCGCGGATGGGCATGGATGAACACGGATTTTACGGTAATGAACAATCTGCAGGAACCCCCTGGCCCGGAGGATAGCCGATCCGGAGGGGAAACCATGTGGGGCCTTCCACGATGACTCTGTATCTTTCCAGGGGAGGTTCCGTTTCTGCACAGGGCACGAACTGGAAATCGTGCATGCCAGCCGGGATTTCCACGGTGGTGCACGCGCCAGACGACAGCATATTCCCTAACACGTTCTCTCCCCATGCTTGTTGATACGGACGCGAAAGCCGTACCTGGCAGATGTCCAGAGCGGTATGGTTCAATAGACTTCATCGGAAATAGGACGCGGATGAACGCGGATGGACGCGGACGAGCACGGATTTTTCCTTTAGCATTGGCACAATCTTGACGCCGGGCTCTAATTTCCGATGAACTCTAATATCGTAGCCCGGTATGACGGTACCTCGCTCTTGTCCTGGTCGCTGGGGCGGTTGCATTCGGACAGAAGCAGGGCAAAGAAATTGTACAACCTGCCACGATTTGCAAGAAGGTGCTGGGTTGCCTCATTTTTATTGACCTTCGCTTTGCCAAAGTAACAATCACCACTCCAATCCAGTATAGCGAAAGCAAGAACGCAGCAAGGCGGGCTTCGTTTTCATTCGTTCCAGAGAAGTACTGACGGCTTCCTGGAGATGGTCTATCCCTTCCGGTAAGAAATTGGCCAGGTCCCCATATTTGCTGTGATTCCAGACCATCTCTACCGGGTTCAGGTCCGGTGCATAAGCAGGCAACCAGACCACCTCTATCCAATCCGGGTGTTGCTCTTGGAGAAGCCGAACCGCTTTCCGATGGGCGCTGTACCGATCCAAAACCAAGATGACTTTGTTTTTCACGTGCCGATGCACCAGGCCCAGAAAGGCGATCACGGCATCAAAACGGATGTTCTTCTTTTGAAAGAACAAACGAGGCCGATGCTGCACCGGGGAAAAACTGACCCCGGCGATCACGGAGAGCCGGTCGTGCCGATCCCAACTGTACCGTACGGGGGTCTCCCCTTTCGGCGCCCACGTCCGGCGCACCAATGGTTGCAGCCGATAGCCACCCTCGTCTATAAACAGGATGGGCCAGCCGTTCTCCCTGGACTTTTTTTCACCTCTTCCCACTTCTGGGTGCGCCAGGTGCGGATGGCCTCTTCATCCCGCTCCCTGGCCCGTCGCTGGGGCTTCTGGGGGCTCCATCCCATCCCCCGGAGCAGATACCAGACCCGACCCGGATGGTATCGCACCCCAAACTCCCGCTCAATCACCTGGGCTACCCGGCGAAGGGTCCACAAATCCGTGGGGAATCCGGCCGCTCTGGCCCCCTGTCGGAGAATCTCCTCCAGACGCTTTTCTGGTTGGCGGTCAGGCGAGGGGGACGACCGGGATGGGGTTTCGCACGCAGGGCTTCTACCCCCTGCTCCTGGAGTGCTTTTTTCCAGCGAGAAACAGAGGCCGGGGAGACATCGACCAGGCGACTCACTTCCCGAACCCCTTTGCCTGCCTGGAGCATCCGAACGGCGATCATTCGGCGCATTTCCAGCGCTTCGGCACTCCCTTTGGGCCGCATTGTCCCTCCTCCCTACAAAGGTGGGATATATTCTATACAAAAAATGTTACTATGACAAGGCGAAGGTCAATATCCTCCTGGTAACCATCTATCCGAATCGGTTCGCAAGTAATGCAGCGCAGGCCGCCAGGCCTGCATGCAAGCCTGGCGGCCTGCGCTACAGAGGCATGCCTTCGCCGCGTCTTTGATGGCGCTTGCCCGGAGGCCTTCTGGCAGGTAGTTACTGGTTGACCATTTTTGTGACTGAAGACCCCTCACCCTTAGGGCTCAAACAGGGAAATGAGAACCCGTTTCGCTGTCTCCTCTTCCAGAGGCCCTTCAATCCGCGCACAAATCCTCCCCCCGCAAGTCATTGCCTGCACATAGAGAATACGTTCTTCACAGAGCGGATCCTCGCAAAGATTGCCCCTCACAATATCAATGAGATAGCCTCGCCAGATTTCCTGATTCGGTTGCAGCACTTGTTCCTCGGGCAGGGCCTTCTCCGGCATCGTAGCGATCAGGCCGAATGCACTGCGAGCCGGCAATTCTTTGATCGGACGGGGAAGGAGATGGGCCCGAAGGGAGGATGGCGCCTCCTGAATCTGGAATCCTCTCACCTTCAGGTCTTTCAGTGTATAACTGTAGTGCAGGATCACCAGAGGCAGGCCATCCACGCGATGAACCGTAAAGGCGGGGCCAACGGTGCCCTCTGGGAGATGGGTGGGCAAACGGAGTTCCGGAAAACGACTCCGTGCTTCTCCCTCTGTCACCAGAGGGGCAGGAACAGGAGGGCTATCTGTCGTCCCCCCCTACCAGTAATGGGACAAGGACGAGAAGGGCTGTGAAGACGCGCTTCATGCTTTCCTCCTCCAACACTCACCTCCGAGCCCGCTTTGCCCACCATCTCCTGCTCCCTCAGAAGCGCCCCTTCCGGCTACTGGCCGTGGAAACGGTGCCCCATCCCCGCCCCTTCGCCGTCAGCCTGGAGGACCGGGGACATCCCGCCCAAGGCCGCGGAGAACTACCACTCAAGCTCCCAGAATGGGGACTCAGCGCCTATAACAATTACCTTCTTGCCATCCATCGACCCAGGGCCTATAAGTTCCCTGCCAGCCACTATATCTGGATGCTTTTGAGCAAGAATTTCCATAATTTCAGCCGCAACAGTGTCAATTATATAGACTCGCTCATCTGCCATCCAACGACCCAACCCTTGCTCTGTCGTCTCCACCCACCCTTTTAAAATCATAACCCCAAGGTTTGGATCATCGCAAAACGGTTTGTCAAGGTTGCCAGTTCCGTCTATACACCATGCTCTGCCCCCTTGAGAATTACGGCCGGCCATGAGGAAATTTTCCACCTTAAAGCCCGTCTCTTTAACCAGGGAGCTCACCTCAGCGCTCGGGATTGGCCGAACAAAGGTCACCTGCACATATATGAGCTTCGGCTCTTTCCGAGCAAGAAGGGCATAGTTGCGCTTGGTATTGGCTTCCCTATAGGCTTGTATTGCCTTCTCACCACCACGGAGATAGTAAACGTTTACAAGAACATCCCCGGTGCCCTCTAACACCTCCCCCGTATAGCTATAAGTGGCGGTCTCACCGTGGAAGATACGTTTTCCGGCATAGAGTTCAAGAGGCTCCGTGAGCACTAGTGCTGCCAGTGCTACTGTCAACGTCAATCCCAGGAATGCAATGCCTATCCAAAGTTTTTTCATCTTAGACCTCCTTGCGAATTTTAAACCAATAAACCTCGCCTTCTAATTGACCAAGCCAGGTGGGTCGCTGTATTTCTTGTTAAACCATCGGTCGTATACTACTTTGCCCAACCAGCTATCTCTCCAGGTCCAGTTATGGGTGAAGGAGTAGTTCACTTCACCATCACCACCACTTCCTGGGTTCCGTTTTTCATAAGTTACCCGGTGGCGGTACCACACATTTCCGCTGATGTGATTCTCATTCAGCTCAAGATGCACTATTGAGTTTTGCTTTTTTAAAGCAACCCCTGGGGTGGTGCTTGGGGGCACCTGGGCCCTCACCCCTCCCCCTGACCCCCTGGTATAATAGCGAGTGGTATAATATGAGCGGGTGCGGCAGGCCGTT
>Ga0308395_1000604_pt1 | contig 27679 bp, 24 predicted proteins | sample Hotspr20SampleP4_FD_202097 | JGI IMG/M metagenome (GOLD analysis project Ga0308395, IMG submission 202097) | Hot spring phototrophic mat microbial communities from Mushroom Spring, Yellowstone National Park, Wyoming, United States - 20050930_P4 ...
TTTTTTACCATTCTTCACCCTCCAATTATTTCTGTTCCTTTTTGCGTTTTTCCTGGTACGCCTTCTTCAATTCTTCTCCAATCGCACTGGGCACCCGGCCATACTTCAAGAACTCCATGGAAAACTCGGCCTTTCCCTGGGTGAGGGACCGTAGGACGGTAGAATACCCGAACATTTCACTCAAGGGTACTTCCGCTTCGATTCTACAAAAGTTGTTCTCTTCCGTGGAACTTACGATGATTCCTCTCCGTTGGTTCAGGCTACCGAAGATGTTCCCCTGGAACTCCGAGGGCCCTTCCACCGTGACCTTCATGATGGGTTCGAGAATTACGGGCTTGGCCTTTTCGTACGCCTGACGGAATGCCCCAATGGCCGCCTGCTGGAAGGCGATGTCGGAGGAATCTACCGGATGGGTGCTTCCGTCGTTGATCACGCACCGAATGTTCACCACGGGGAAGCCGATCAGGGTACCTTTCATCCGGGCAGCCTGGAAGCCTTTGTCACAGGAGGGGATGAACTCGTTGGGGATCACTCCCCCTTTGATCATATTGACGAACTCATACTCCTTGTCTTCGCAGGGCTCCATGTAGCCCGCCACTCTTCCGAACTGTCCGGCTCCCCCCGTCTGCTTCTTGTGGGTATAATCGAAATCAGCCTTTTGGGTAATGGTTTCCCGATAGGCCACTTGCGGCATACCGGTTTCCACTTCCGCCCGGTACTCCCGTTTCATCCGCTCGATGTACACATCCAGGTGGAGTTCTCCCATTCCCTGGATGATGGTCTGATTGGATTCCGGATCCACATAGGTATGGAACGTGGGGTCTTCCTTGGTAAAACGGCCCAACGCCTTCGCCATCTGATCCGCCGAAGCTTTGTCCTTGGGGAACACTGCCAGGGAAATCACCGGTGCCGGGATGTACATCGATGTCATCGAGTAGTTGATACCGGGGCTGCAGAAAGTGTCTCCCGAAGCGCAATCGATTCCGAACAACGCCACAATATCGCCACACACCGCTTCGGTAATGTCTTCCATTTCATGGGCGTGCATCCGAATCAGTCTGCCCACCTTGAACTTTCTCCGGAGCCGGGGATTGTACAGCTCGTCCCCCTTTCGGAGCATTCCCTGGTAGATGCGAATGTAGGTTAGCTGTCCATACTGCCCCTCTTCCAGCTTGAACGCAAGCGCCACGATAGGCTCCCGAGGGTCCGCCTTCAGTTCCACCTCTTTTTCCCCGTCATTCAGGTCCAGTGCGGTATTCCGTACCTCGGAAGGATTGGGTAGGTAATGGATCACTCCATCCAAGAGGGGTTGTACCCCCTTGTTCTTGTAGGCAGAACCCATGAAGACAGGAATCAGTTTTCGGGTAAGAACCCCTTTACGGATCGCTGCGTAGATCTGAGCTTCCGTTTCCGCTCCTTCGAGAAAAGCCTCGGCCAGCTCGTCGGAAAAGAGGGAAGCCGCATCGATCAGTTCCTCCCGGCGTTTCTCTGCCTCCGCCTTTAGTTCGACAGGGATCTCCCGTTCAACCACATGCTCGCCATTGGCCCCTTCGAAGAACAGAGCCTTCATCTGAATCAGGTCCACCACACCTTGAAACTTGTCCTCCAGTCCTATGGGGATCTGCACCAGTACTGCATTGTGCCCCAGCTTGTCCCGGATCTGCTCTTTCACCTTGTAAGGGTTGGCGCCTGTTCGATCCAGCTTGTTGATGAAGGCCACGAAGGGAACGTTATACCTTCGTAACTGCCTGTCCACCGTGATGGACTGAGACTGCACCCCGCCGACAGAGCACAGGACAAGAATCGCTCCATCCAACACCCGTAAGGACCGTTCAACCTCGATGGTGAAATCCACGTGGCCCGGTGTATCGATGATATTGATGGTATGGTCTTTCCAGGTAACGTTGGTGGAAGCCGAGGTGATGGTGATTCCCCGTTCCCGCTCCAACTCCATGTAATCCATCGTGGCTCCCCGCCCATCCTTTCCCTTGACCTCGTGGATCATGTGGATCTTGTCGCAGTAGTACAGGATCCGTTCCGTCAGGGTGGTCTTGCCGGAATCGATATGGGCACTGATCCCGATGTTCCGCATTTTAGAGATGTCCATCATACGTATTTCATCCTCTTTCTATAAAGAATAATTCTTCCTATCCATAAATTCCGAGAACGATATGGACTGCTTTAGGGGTTGCAGGCTATTTAAACTCGTTGAAATACACACTGAAAACCAGAAACACTTCCTTGCTCGTCATCTCTATTCCTTCCGCCTTCAACTTTTCTCGGGCTTCATCCATCGTTAACTTCGGTTGTTGCTTCTTTAACTCGACGAGCCGGTTGATTCCTGTTTCGGAAGGTAGGCGAATAGTACCGAAAAATCCACGATTGTTCAAGACCAGGAGAGCATATCGGAGGAGCTGGAATTCCGTGGACAGATCCGATACTTTCTGAACTAGACTTTGTTGAGCTTGAGAACTCTTTTGGAAGCTGCTTTCGACTTCCTGCCTCAGCGCACCTAAAGAGTTCCGAACTTCCCGTATCTCATTTCCTATCGTGGTACTGATCTTTTCCCCTTCGTTCAGCAGTCTATCCAGCCGCCCCTCGATGTCCTGGAATCGTCTGAGGATATACTCCGGATCCTGGGACTGGATGTAGGCATAGGGATTCAGCACCGCGGCTAGAATCTTTTCCGCAAACTCTTCCTCTTTGAAGAATTGCCCTTTGATCCGCAGGAACAGGTTCTCTACGACGATACGGAAATCGAACTCGAGAAAGTCGGTATAAAAAAACTGTATTCCCGAAGGCATGTAGGTAGATAGCTCCCGATCCTTATACTGGAATGACCGGGGAATCACTAAAATTTCGGCCCGTTCATCGGTAAAGATCACCCGCACAGAGGAAGGAAGGAGAATCCGAAGGTTCTGGTAAATGGCCAGGATCCCTCGTAGTCTTTCTTGATCAGTCTCCCTGAGCTCAGCCCCCTTGAAGGAGACACTCACTTCCATGTTCCCCGGCGCCCTGAACTGATACACCGTATACGGTCCTTCTTTCGATTGGGATTTGAGCTGCAGCCCGAGGGTAGCGTAGTCCAGGGCACAGAGGATCGTAACCATTCCCAGGAAAAGAACCATACTCCATACGATTTTCTTCATATCGGTCTCTCCTACTGCTCTTCTACCAAAACTTTATCGAAGGGGCGAATCGGATTCTGCGGATCCTTCAACTCCAGCACAACCCAGGAGGACTTCCCCGCCTCCCCCTCATACCGAATCTTCCCGATGTATTCGTCGTCCCTGCGGAACACCCTTGCCACCGAGCCTGGGCTGATTAGGCGAAGTTTGTCCACCACTACCAGGAGATTCTTTGGTTCCCGCGGATCCAGCACATACCCCTGCTCGCGATTAGTAAGCATCAGTTGTTCGATGGCGTAGATGTATTTCCCCAGCAGTTTGCTCTGTTCAGCTACCTGAGCGTTCAACCCCCGAATCCTTTCCTCCTGAGATCGGAGGGTAGCATTTTTCTGCTGAAGGCCCCGGTTGAAAGCTTCGAGGATCTGTTCGTACAGGAGGGCTACCTCCTTCTGCCGGGCTTCGATCTGGGCAATGAGGGAGGGAACGGCATTCTGAAAGGGTATCTTTTTCAATTCTCCCAGTACGATGCTTAACTCGGAAAGTTTCTGGGAAAGCCGTGAAAGGGCCTCTACATCGAGGAGCCCTTCCGAAGTGAGTAGCGAGCTATTGAATCGAGGGAGCCTCGCGTTGAGAACCGCGGGATCGATGGAGGCCGATAGAAGGGGAGCGGCTGCCTGGCTTACCGAGGTGGGGTTGTATTTCAGGATCAGGCTGGCGATTTCCCTTGCATGGTTCGCCTTTAGCACCGCGATAAGATCCTGCTGGTACTTCTTTAGCCCTTCGATTTCCCGGGTATACCGCTGGTTCAGGTCCCGCAGTTCCTGCTGGTGAGCTTTTACGGTACGTTCCATTTCCATTTCATGGAGCCGCCGCTGGTTGTTCAGCACCTCCTCCTGCTCCCTCGCCTTCTGTACCTGTCGGGCATCGTATGAATCGATCTGTTTCTGGATTTGCTGGATTTCTTTCTCTTTGGCAGCTATTCGCGGCGCGTAGGAAGCCTGGACGGCGTTGAGTTGTCGATTCAGTCTAGCCCGGGCCGCCTGCAGGCGTTCGCCTTTCGCTGCCTCGGTAAGATCGGTAGCGGTACCGATGAGTTCCGCCTCCCGTTGAAAGGCTAATCGCGCCTGTTCGATCTCCGAGTTCTGGCCAGCCTGCAGGTTTTCCAGGTCCTTCTTTGCGTTGGCAAGGTCGGTCTCCAACCGTTTTGCCGTATCCAACACTTCCCGGAGGTTCACCGATTCGAAAGCCTGGGCGCCCACCTGCACTTCCCGACTCCTCTTTTCGATGTAGAGGGTTACCCCTATCGCCCCCGCGAGGAAAAACAGAACGATCCCCGCCACCACGATGGGAACCAGGAGACTCCGATTCTGCTTCGTCTTGGCGAACTCGGTTTCCAGATTGTATTGAGCCTGCCTCTGGCGGAACTCACTGACCAGTTCCTGGAGAAAGAGGGACTTGCTCTTTTCTACCAGGTCAGGAACTTCGCTGTTGGTTCCTTCTATTTTTCTTTCATCGCCCATATGCCATTCCAATCCTTTGGACACGGGTAGGAGCCGGTCCGGTCTTTGAATACTTCTGCCAGAGGCAAAGCGCAACGGCTGAAGTATCGGTTTGCCTCTGCCCAGTCTCCCTGATAGTACGATTCCAGTCCGACGCGAAAGTGTTCAAGATCTTTTTTTAAGTCTTCGTCGATCAACGACCGCTCGATGGGCCAGTAGATCTTCTTACCGATAGTTTTCCCCTTCACCTGAACCTGATCCAATTCGACGAACACGTACTGATTCGTACTGGATTCTACCTCTTCCCGAATATAGTCCGAAACGATCACAGGAACCTTGTATATCCTCGTCAGCCCTTCCAGTCGGGACGCGGAGTTCACGTTGTCGCCAATCACCGTGTTGACCATCCGTTCGTAGGACCCGATGGTTCCGTAGAAAACCTCCCCCCCATCGATCCCCACCCCCACCTCGAGAAGTACCGCCCTGTACACCCGTTCTTCCGCTTCCGTAAGGGCTCCTCTCCTCTTCACGATCTCTTCCCTCCGCTTGGTCATTTCCTGCCGGAGGGAGGAAGCCACTTCCTGAATCTTGTAGGCCGCCTGAACAGCCTGAAGACTCTTTCGTTCCTGCTCCAGTAAGCCGAATATCGCCAGGAGGGCATCCCCGATGATGGAACCGATATCCCCATTCAGTTGATGGATGTATCGAATTGCCCGATCGTAGTGGAGGTTAAGAAGCTTGATGATATCCGTCCCCAGGGTTTCCGTCATGAAGGTAAAGCCCTTGATGTCGGTAAACAGGATGGCCAGTTCCTTCTTGGCCCCTTCCAACCGGATTTCCTTTTCCCGGTAGGCCCGCTGCGCCGTGTCCCGGGCGACGAACTTCTTGAAAATCGTCAACAGGTTGTCGATCGTGTTGGAGAGGGAGTTGAAGGCCACCCCTAGGAAGGACACATCGTCGTTGGGCGCCCCCTCCAGGTTCAGGAGGGAGATCCTCTGTTCCTTCTGCATAGCCATGATCTCTTTGGTAAAGTATCCCACGAAGCGCAGGATATACCGGAGGAGGAAGATCCCTACCAGCACACAGACAAGGGTAATGGCTACGATCAGCCCTGCAATGTTCCAGAATATCCTGCGGGACTCCGCAGAGAATTCCTTCAATTCTTCCGCTCGAATGAGGTACAGATCCCATTTGGGATTGTACTTGTATACCCCGAAGTATTCCTCCCCTCCATAGTGAAAACTCACCGTCCCTTCCGTGATCTGTTTGTCCTTCTGTTGGATCAGATTCTGCAGAACCGCGCTGTCGGGGAATGTGTTCCATTTGGGTTGCCGTGAAGCCATTACAGCAATCTCACCGGTTGCCTTTACCCCCACATAGAGGGATTTTTGCCCTTTCAACTCCTTCTTCGCATTCTCCTCCATGGCCGAGACTGCCCCAGCCAGATCCTGATTGAAGAAGTAAATATCATACTGATTGGTGGCAAAGATATAGTTGTCCTTTAGATCCTTTACCAACAGTTCGTTCATCAGTTTTACCAGTTCGCCCCGGTTCAACATCAGGTTGATATAGTTAGTAACGAAGTTGGAAAGAAGGATGAAAATGGAAAATAGCGTGATAATCTTTACGGTAAGGGGAACCACTCGAACTCCACTTACCTTGATGCCCAGGATATGATCGACCCATCTAGACATACCACCCACCTTTTAATTGTAAAGTATAGTACGACTATTTTAATAATAAATAGTTCGGTGGGTATTTTTTCAAGAGAGGCTTAGGCATTCACTATACTTCCCGAACGTCCACCAATTCATTGAGAAAGGGTAGAATGGAATTCTTCAATTCTTCCGGCAATACCCCTTCTACCTTCAGGAGAAGATACGCGGTAGAGACATCTTCTCCGGGAAAGGTACCGATAGAAATGATGTTGCCCCCTTTTTCCGCAACGGCTCCCGTGATCTTTGCCAATTGGCCCGGTACCTCCGGCATGAGGCCGGTAACGCGAACCCCCTTCTTACGTGTTCCGAATAGGTCAATGAACAACCGAAAGATGTCCGACTCTGTGACGATCCCTACCAGGACATCCTCCCGCAACACGGGGAGCCCCCCGATATCGTTGTCCGCCATGATGTGAGCGGCATCCTCTATCAGGGTGTCCTCCTGAATGGCTATCACGTCCTTTGTCATCACTTCCTTCACGGGAAGTTTCGAAAGTAGGGCGCTCATTTCGAACACGCTCAAAGTGGTTGCGGGAGAAGGGCTTGCGTAGAGAAGATCCTTCTCGGTGACGATGCCGATCAGCCTATTGTGTTTATCCAATACGGGAAGGTGATGGATCTTTTCCCTCCGCATGATGGATTGCGCATCCGTCACCGTGGTATCGGGTTTTACGGTGATAGGATTGTGAGTCATGATATGTTTGATGAACATCATGCTCCTCCTGTAGAAAATGTATTCCCTTAGAGGAAAAAAATCAAATCCTCATCCTCCCAAATAGGCCTTTTTCACAGCATCGTTATTCTTCAGTTCCGAAGCGGTTCCCGAATACACGATGTTTCCGGTCTCGAATACGTAACCCCGATGGGCGATCTCGAGGGCTCGGTACGCGTTCTGCTCAACCAGTAGAATCGTCTTCCCCTGCCGGTTGATTTCCCGAAGGATCCTAAATATCTCGTCTACCAGAACAGGCGCCAATCCCATGGAGGGTTCGTCCAAAAGCATCACTTCTCCCTTGGTCATGAGGGCGCGGGCAACGGAAAGCATCTGCTGTTCCCCACCGGAAAGGGTACCGGCAGACTGCTTGCTCCGTTCTTTTAGCCGGGGGAATATCGAAAACACCTGCTCGAAATCCTCCAGTAGACGCGAACGATCCTTCCGGGTGTAGGTAGCCAGCATGAGGTTTTCCCACACGGTGAGGTTGGTGAAGATCCCCCGCCCCTCCGGCACATGGTTGATCCCCATTTCTACAATCTGATGGGGGGGGAGGTCTGTGATATCCTTCCCCTGGTAGATTATTCTACCTTTCTGGGGCTTCAATAACCCGGAGATCGTCCGGAGGGTTGTACTTTTTCCCGCTCCGTTGGCTCCGATGAGGGTGACGATTTCCCCCTTTTCCACCGTGAAACTGATCCCCTTCACCGCTCGAATGGCACCGTAGGATACCTCCAGATCCTTCACTTCCAGCATGCTCATTGCAACGCCCCCTCTCCCAGATAGGCTTCGATTACCTTCGGGTCGTTCTTGATTTCCTCGGGGGGACCCACAGCGATGGTTTTTCCAAAGTCAAGTACATGGATCCGTTCTGCAATCCCCATCACTACCGGCATCTGGTGCTCGATGAGAAGGATGGAAAGGCGGAACTCCTCCGCGATCTTCTTGATCAGATGCATCAGTTCCAGGGCCTCGGCATTGTTCATCCCCGCCGCCGGCTCGTCCAGCAGAAGGAGCTTCGGTTCTGTGGCCAGGGCCCGGGCGATCTCGAGTCTGCGCTGCTGCCCATAGGGAAGGCTCCCTGCCGGCTGGCGCACCTTGGAGTCCAGATGAAAAATCGAGAGATACTCCAGAGCCTTTTCTTCCACCTCGTGCTCCTCCCGGTGAAAGGAGGGGAACCTGCCCACCGCCGAGGTAATTCCGTACTGCATCCGATAATGCCGGGCAATGGTCACGTTCTCCAGCACCGTCATGTTGTTGAAGAGCCTGATGTTCTGAAAGGTGCGGACGATCCCCTTCGAAGTGATCACGTGGGGAGGTAGACCGGTGATATCTTCATCCTGGAAGAACACTTTTCCCATGGTGGGTTTGTAGAACCCCGTTACCAGGTTGAACACCGTGGTTTTTCCCGCACCGTTGGGGCCGATCAACCCGATGATCTGCCGGGGACCGATCTCGATGTTGAAATCGTCCACCGCCTTGAGTCCACCGAAGTAGTGGGACAAATTAACGATTTTGAGCAGCATAGATCTTTCTCTCTCGTTCCGGCAGGAGGAAAGGGAACTCTCTCTGCCCCATCAGACCTCCTGGTCTCTTCAGCATAAGAATTACCAACAAAACTCCATACAACACCATCCGCAACTCCCCTATGGGTCGGAGCAATTCGGAAAGCCCCGTCAAGGCGACGGCAGCAACAATCGTTCCTGAAATGCTCCCCATTCCCCCGAGGTACACGATAATGAGGTACTCCACTGATTTCATGAATCCGCCCATCGTGGGATGGAGAAGCTGGATGAAATGGGCCAACAATGCCCCCCCGATCCCCGCGAAGGTTGATCCCAGCACGAAGGCCAGAACCTTGTACCTGGTAATGGGTATTCCCATCATGTGAGCGGCAACCTCGTTTTCCCGGATGGCGATGCAAGCTCGTCCGTGTCGGGAAAAGACAAAATTCCGGATGAATACCACCGTGAACAGGGTAAAGATAAATATCACCGTAAAGTTCGATAGGGGTGGAATACCCAATAATCCCCTGGGGCCTCCGACGTCCAGTTCCCAGTTCCCTACTTTTTTCTTGAAGGTAATGAAGTTGAAGATTACCCGAATGATCTCCCCGAAACCGATGGTTACGATGGCAAGGTAGTCATCGGTAAGCCGAAGCACCGGAAGCCCGATGAGGAATCCCACCAGGGCCGATACCAGGGCCGCTGCCAGAATCGAAACAAGGAAAAGGGGAAGGGCCTCCATATAAGGGGTATCCTTGGTGATCCCGAACAGTAGGGTGGTCATGAATCCTGACACATACCCCCCTACGATCATGAAGCCCGCGTGCCCCACGGAGAACAACCCCGTATATCCGTTGATCAGGTTGAGGGAAACGCCGAGGATGATGTTGATCATCATAAGGTTGATGACCCGAAGGATATAATCGTTCATGACCCCTAACGCGCTGGTAACCATCACTAGCGCGTAGAAGCCGATCAATCCCAGGATGGTATAGGTTGTTGGTTTCATGTTGCCCTTCCTAGAGTTTTTCCCGGGGAGGTTCGCCAAAGATCCCCTGCGGTCGCAAGAGTAGCACTACAATGAGAATGGCAAAGGCCACTCCATCCGCCAAGGGAGTAAAATCGATACGACTTGGCCCGTAACTGCTGGGCAATAGGCCGATGGCGAACTGTTCCGCCACTCCCATGATGATGCCCCCCAGCATCGCTCCCTCGATGGATCCGATACCGCCGAGCACAGCCGCAATGAAGGCCTTCAATCCGGGCTGGACACCCATGAACGCGGTAAGACGGGGATAGGTGACGGCACTCAGTACCCCCGCCGCACCTGCCAGAGCGGTACCGATGATGAAGGTTATGGAAATGACCCGGTTCACGTTCACCCCCATGAGGGCTACCGCGTCCTTATTGTTCTTGCTGGCCCGCATCGCCATTCCTGTCATGGTGCGGTTCACCAGGTAAGAAAGCACTACCATGAGCACTACCGAAACGGCAAAGTTCATGATTTGGATGTTGGTGATATACACGGTTTTATAGAGGGGTATCTTCTCGATCGCGATCAGCCGTTCTACCGGATAGGAGGCAAAGCTGGAACCTTTCCAGCGAAGCTCTACCAGCAGGTCTTTCGAAACCCAGAAAATACCGCCCACCAGTAAAAGGGAAACTATAGGAATCACGAACTTGACCGGTTTGAAGTTAGGAGTCGCTTTTACGGGAAAGTTCAGGTACTTCACCCCTAACGCATACAGGAGCAGCGACCCCGCAATGATAAAGGCAGCCAGGGCCGAACTACGAACCGTCTCCCCACTGGAGTAGGAAACGAAGTTACTGAGGAAAAAGGAAACTCCAATGGCAGTGATCAGAGCGGCCAGCCTCGGTTTCTGGCGGAGGGGCCGGTACGCAAGCGCATCCATCGCCAACCCGAGGAGGGAACAGGTGATCATGGGGAGGAGAAGGGCCAGCACCACAAGGATCGGTTGGGGAAGGGATACCGCGTTCACCAGGAAAAAGGAAACGAAGGCTCCGATCATGAACACTTCCCCGTAGGCGAAGTTGATCAAGCGCACCACCCCATACACCATCGTGTACCCTAAGGCGATCAGCGCATAGATCGTTCCCCGTTGCAGTCCGAAAATAAGCTGGGAAAGGAAGGTTTCCATCACATACCTCGAACATCAAAAATGGAGAAAGGCTGAAGAGCACCGCTCCCCAGCCTTTCGAAGATTGCTTTTCTACCTACGGATTTACCGAAGCCTTGTATACGGCCTGTCCATCCTTGCATTCCAGGATGACAGCGCCTTTCACCGGGTTGCGGTTCTGGTCGAACTTCACCACTCCTGTAAGGGTTTCCAGGTTCGTCTTTTCCATGGCGTCCCGAATCGCCTTGGGATCAGAACTCTTCGCCCGCTTGATGGCATCCACCGTGATCATGGCAGCCTCGTAGGCCAATGCAGCCAGTGCGTCGGGGTCCTTGTTGTACTTTGCTTTGTAGTCCGCCACGAACTTCTTGGCCGCGGGCACCTGGGAGTCCTTGGAGAAATGGTTCACAAAGAAACCACCCTCGATGGCCTTTCCGCCGATCTTGAACAGGTCCGGAGAATCCCATCCATCGCCGCCCAGGAAGATGGCCTTGATGCCCATTTCCCGAGCCTGTTTCGCGATAAGACCCGCATCGTTGTAGTAGTTGGGGATGAAAAGAACGTCGGGATTCGTTGCCTTTATTTTCACCAGCTGGGCGTTGAAGTCGCTTGTGCCAGCGGTGTAGCTTTCAAAGGCAGTAATTTTCCCGCCCATCTTGGTGAACTCGTCCCGGAACACCTCGGCCAATCCCTTCGTGTAGTCGTTCCCGGAGTCGTAGATGACCGCGGCAGTTTTCTTTCCTAGATCGTTATAGGCGAACTTGGCAGCCACAAACCCCTGGAAAGGATCGATGAAGCAAGCGCGGAAGATGTAGTTCCCGACCAGCGTTACCGCAGGGTTGGTGGAAGTGGGGCTAATCATCGGTACACCCTTGTTCTGGGCAATGGGCGCGCCGGCAAGGGACACCTTGCTCATCACGGTACCTACGATGGCGGATACCTTGTTCTGATCGATCAGTTTCGAGTAGGCATTGGCCCCTTCGGTAGGATCACCTTTGTCGTCCTCCACGAAGTAGACGATCTTCATCCCCTCCACGCCACCGGCCGCATTCACTTGATCGAAGTACAGCTTGGCTCCATTGGCGGTGGATTCTCCGAAGGTTGCCGCTTCACCGCTTATGGGTGCAATGATTCCGATTTTCACTTCCTTTGCCTGTTTCTGGCATCCGCCCAGCACAAGGCCGAGCACCACTGCCAAGGCAAGAAGGACCACTAGACTCTTCTTCATAGTCGTCTCCTTTGATATGGGATTTTTCTTTACTATATAATGACAAAGAAAGTACGGTTTGTCTACTGGAACATCGGTAACAAGAGGATTCCTTAGGGGACGAACATACAAGCACGCGGCCGCTTCACGTACCGGGCACCGGCTCTTCGGTTACCGGATATACGGTTCCCCTAAAGCCGCAGGCGCATGGAGGGACCGTTTGTCTTTCCGTAATCCATCCAGGAGAAGGACGATCAACGTGGCCCCGTAGGGAAGCATCGCCAGGAGGTTGGGAGGAACCCCTAAAGGCTGGAGGATGTACTGGGTAACGAAGATCCCCCCGAAGAGGAAGGCTCCCATCATGCCCCGCAGAGGGTTCCAGAGGGAAAAGATCGTCAACCCCACCACGATCCACCCCCGGCCAGCCACAATCCCCTCTGTCCAGGAGGTGCTGTAGGAAAGGGATACATGGGCTCCCGCCAATCCCGCGAAGGCCCCTCCCCATAAGGTACAGAGGAACCGGATCCTCTGGACCGGGACTCCCTGGCTTTCCGAAGCTTTGGGATTCTCCCCTACGGATCGCAAGCGAATGCCTCCCCGGGTATACCGCAGGAAAAACCAACTGGCAAGGGATAGAAGCACCCCCGCGTAGAACAGCGCATCCTGATGAAACAACAGCTCCCCGATAAAAGGAATATCCCCCAAAAGAGGCAATTCGACAGCTTGCAGTTTGACGGGAAGTTGCTGGCCGATGTAGGGTTTACCCAACACTCCCGCGAGGCCTACTCCCAGCATGGTAAGAGCCAGGCCCGATACGGTCTGGTTGACCTTCACGTACACGGAAAGAAATCCATGAAGGGCAGCCGCGGCTACCCCTGCGATAAGGGAAGCGAGGAGCCCCCACAGTACATTCCCCGTACGAAAGGTAACGATGAACCCCGCTGCCGCTCCCAGGTTCATCATCCCCTCTACCCCCAGGTTCAAGATGCCTGAGCGTTCGGTGATAATTTCCCCTGTGGTTCCCAGAAGTAACGAGGTTCCTGCCATGACGGTACGATGGAAGGTGGAAACGATCAGTCCTACCATTCTTTTTCCCCTACCTCTCTTTTTCCCTACCGCCGGCGAATGTGAACCACGGGGCGATGGTTCAAAAAGAAATTGCCCAACAGCAGCACGAACAGTAGGATTCCGTTGAAGAGGTGCACCGTAGCGGCAGGCAGACGAAGGGAAATCTGGATAGCATCCCCACCCACAAGGATCCCCGCAAAGAACAGTCCAGAGAGAAGGCTCCCCAGAGGATTCAGGTTCCCCAGCCATGCGGTAATGATGGCCGTGAACCCGTAGCCTGCCGAAATGTTTCCCGGATAACTGAGGTGATGGTGTATCCCCGCCACCTCCCCCACCCCTGCCATGCCGGCAACCCCTCCTGAAATGATCATCACAGACACTGCTGTGCGAACATAATCGATTCCCGCGTACCGGGCGGCCTCCGGGCTTTCTCCCACTACCCGCACTTCGTATCCAAACTTGGTACGGTAGAGAAGAAGGAACAGTAAGAGGGAAATGACAAACCCCAGGGCGAGGGTGATGTAATGGATCCTGGTTCCCGGTATCGTCCCTAGCAAGAGGTGTTTAGGCAGGTCCTCTGTGTACGGGTATCCGTACTTCGACTTTCCTTTCCAGGGGCCCACGATGAGGTAACTTACGAACTCTGCAGCCACATAGTTCAGCATGAGGGTAGAAATCACCTCGCTCATACCGAAGCGAACCTTCAGGATAGCAGGAATCACCCCCCAGAGGGCGCCTCCCAGAAAACCCACGAGAAACAGGAGGGGAATGCCGAGGCCGGGGGAAACGGATTCTCCGAATCGAAGACCGAACCAGGTACTCCACACAGCCCCCATCAATAGCTGGCTTTCCGCACCGATGTTCCAGAACTTCGCTTGGTATGCCACACAGAGGCCTCCGGAAATGAGGAACAGGGGGATCCCTTTGGTGAGGGTTTCTTTCCATCCATACAGACTTCCGAAGGAGCCAAGAAAGATTTTTCCAAGGGCAAAGAGGGGATCCACTCCCAAGAGCAAGAAGGCCAACCCTACACAGAGGGATCCCGTTGCCAGCACCGCTAGAAGGGTGAAAGCCGATAAGAGGGGGGTTTGCTTTTGACGAAGCTCCCATCGTAAAGAAATCTGCAAACCACCCAACCGGAAATCCGCCTCAGCCATTTCCCCGCACTCCTCCCATGAGTAGACCGATCCGTTCGACGGTGGCCTCCTCCCGATCCAGGGTCCCCACGATTTGCCCCTCGAACATCACGGCAATCCGATCGCACAACTCCAGGATCTCTTCCAGATCTTCCGAAACGAGGAGTACCGCTTCCCCTTCTTCCCTCCGTTTCAGAAGCTGTTTTCTGATGTACTCCGTGGCTCCCACGTCCAATCCGTACGTGGGATGGGAGGCTAAAAGCAGGGCAGGCCCTGCGGACACTTCTCTACCCACGATCAGTTTCTGGATATTTCCCCCCGAAAGGTGTTTCATGGGCACCCGGATCGAGGGGGCCGCTACGGTGTAATGTTCCAAAAGGTCTTCGGTATGGGATTTGATCTTCCCGTAGTCGAGAAACAGCACGTCGGAAAAAGGGGCGAAGTGATGCCGTTTCAACACGGCATTTTCATAGATCAGGAGATTGGGAACCGTGCCAAAACGGATCCGTTCCTCGGGAATATGGGCCACTCCCTCGGCATGGATCACCCGGGCAGACTGGTTGGTGATGTCCTTCCCTAGAATCCGAATCCTGCCGCTTTCCACCTTCCGTAACCCGGTAATGGCTTCCACCAGTTCCCGTTGCCCGTTTCCGGCTACCCCCGCAATCCCCACGATCTCCCGTCTATGCACGGTTAGGTCCACCTGCTTCACCGCCAGAATCCCCCGGTCGCTTCGTACCGACACTCCCTCCACCTGCAGTACTACTTCCCCTTTGGGAGCTGGTTTCCAATCGAAGGAGAACACCACACTTCGTCCCACCATCATGCGGGCGAGCTCCTCCTTCGTTACAGCCCTCGTTTCCGCCTCTCCCACCACTTCCCCCTTCCGGAGAACGACAACACGGTGGCACAGGTCAAGGATTTCTTCCAGCTTATGGCTGATGATCACCACCCCATGCCCTTCCGAGGCCATCCTGCGGAGGATGGAAAACAGCTCTGAGGCCTCCAGGGGTGTCAGGACAGAGGTAGGTTCGTCCAGGATCAATAGATCCGCGCCTTGCATCAGGGCCTTCACGATCTCCACTCTCTGCTGTTCCCCGGCGGACAACTGCCAGACTTTGGCCCAGGGGGGTACCTTGAGACCATACCGTTCTTGGAACTGGAGGAGCTTCCGTTCCACCACCCGCTGTGGAAAGAAAAAGGGAGCTTCCCCATCCCCCAAGACGATGTTTTCCACTACTGTATGGTTTTGAACCAGCATGAAGTGTTGATGCACCATCCCGATCCCGGAACGGATGGCATCTCGTGGGGATCGAAAGGTCACTTCTTTCCCATCGATCAGGATCCTTCCCCCATCGGGACGATACAATCCATAGAGGATGTTCATGAGAGTGGTTTTCCCCGCCCCGTTTTCCCCCAGAAGGCCAAGGATCTCTCCCCCCCGGATGGTGAGATCGATGTCACGATTGGCAGGCACACCCTGAAAATACTTCGAGATCTTCTCCATCCGCACGATCTGGATCTTTTTCGGGAAGTTCTTGCCTGCCATCCTCACCCTTCTCATCCCAGTCCCTAAACACCTAGAGCCCCGCAGGCGGGGCTCCCAGGCATGTTGCATTTCAATACCTATGAAAAATATGATGCTCTGAACTATCTATTTCCGTGGGATCTCACCCACCACGTTGTCCACGAAATACTCGATGGACAGAAGGTGAGCCGGATCCGCTTTCTTACCCGCCGGGATCCGTTCGACGCCCTTCTGATCCTTGATGGGGCCGGTGAAGGGTTCGAATTGATTCGCCTTGATCTGCTCATACCGTTTCATCACGTAATCGTAGGCGTTCATTTCTCCAAGGTCGGCAGATTTGATCTTCTTGCTCTTCAATAGTTCTACGAACTTCGGATTGATGGGTTGCCCAATTTCCCCACCGAGGATAGCCGCATTCTCCGCAGCCAACCACCAGAGATCATAGGTGGAGAAATCCTTCTGCCCATTGTACACATCGGTGAGAATCTTCACGTACATGGGGCCCCAATCCACCAGCTGACCCGACACCACGGAATCTTCTCCAAACTTCTGCATGGGACTATAGTGGCTGAAGGTATACACCTTCTTCCCCTTTTTCATGTGCTCCTGCCCTACCTCGATCACCGCTGGGGAATCCTCCGTAAAGGCCAGCACATCCGCGCCCGCGGCCACGAGAGACTGGGCCGCTTCCTTCGCTTTGGCCGGATCATACCAGGAGAAGATCCAACGCACCTCTACTTTGGCCTTGGGATTGGCCTCCTTTACCCCGAGAGCGTACGCATCGATGTGACGGATCACTTCCGAAATGGGGAAAGCCCCCACGTACCCTACCTTGTTGGACTGGGTTAAAACCCCCGCCATCAAACCATTGAGATAGTACATCTGGTACAGTTCGGCGAAGTAGGTTCCGAGGTTGGCTGCCCGCTTGAACCCCGAGCAGTGGAAAAAGAGGGTGTTCTTGTACTTTTCCGCCGCCTTTACCGTATCATCCATGTATCCGAAACTGGTGGTGAAGATGACGTCGCACTTCTCTTCGTTCACCAGACGATCGATGATGCGGATGGCATCCCCCTCGGGTACACTCTCCACGATCACCGTTTCAAGCCAGGGGAGCTTGCTCTGCGCGTACTTTCGACCCACATCATGGGCATTGGACCAGCCATAGTCCCCCACAGGCCCGATGTAGATGAACCCAGCCTTTAGCTTCTTTGCCGGCTGTTCCGCCTTTTCCGTCGTTTTGGCGGGAGCTTCTTTCTTTGCGCCGCAGCCTACTAGGGTCCCGAACAGGAGCCCTCCAATGATCAAAATGATCAGTACAGATCCAATCTTTTTCATCCTCTTCTCCTTTCCTTGATTCTCATAAGATTCGATAAGAATAGCATGAAATTAGAGAGTTCGCAGTGGATTGTCAAGGCGAGAGGTAAGCCGAAGGTAGTACCCCTAGTAAAATTAACATCTGCAACACTTCCAACGGTCCTCCCCAAGCTTCGGGGTACTAAAAATTGAGTTCCAAACCATGGATTGGGACTCCGTGGAAGAATAGGTTAACTGCCTGTTGCCCCGGAGGTCTTGCTTCCTATTTCCACCAGTTGGATCTGCACCTGGTAACGCTTCCCGTCCATTTCTACCTTTTGGTTCGCGTAGTATCCCCGTGAACCAGTTTTAAATTCCTTGGGTGTAACCGTTAGGACTGACAATAATTTCCCGTTATCCGCTTTCAGTTCCGCAACGATAAAATTAGGGGTGTTCATAGATCTGGATTGTATGAAACGCTACGGGCTTCGTCAATCTCACGGAGGAGCGGCAACTGCTGAAGGAGCCACCTTTTTAATCGGTATCGATATTGAAAAACCAGCCCCACTTTTACAGCAGTGCCATACCCAACAGGGCCGAAAGGATCACCGCGGGGATGGCTTTCAATCCCAACCTCTTGCTCCCTAAAAGGATGATGAAGAAGATGCCCAACGCCGGTAGCACCAGGCTAACCCCAGGCAATCCGATGGAATCGAGTCCCACAGTGCCCCGGAAGGGGGGCAGTTCCGGTTGATGGATGATGGATACCCGGGCAAAGAACACCACTGCCGCGGCAATGAGCCCGACAGTACCGGGCCTGATACCATAGAGGATTCCCTGTACCCCCACACTTTCCTTAAACACCCGGATGCTGAGGGCTACAAGCATCACCAGAACGAGGGAAGGAAGGGATACTCCGAAGGTGGCTATGGCAGACCCCAAAAACCCTGCCACCCGGTACCCAATATAGGTGGCCGCATTCACCATGATGGGTCCGGGTGTCATCTGGGAAATAGCCACGATATCGGCAAACTCCCGCACCGGTAACCACCCATGAGCTGAAATCTCCCCCTCCAGGAGAGGGATCATCGCGTATCCTCCCCCGAAACCGAAGAGTCCGATCTTGAAAAATACCCCGAAGAGCTCCAGGTAGATCATGGCTTGCCCCGTTGTCGCACTATGTACATCCCTAACCCCACCATCCCACTCGATAGAATCACCACCACTGCCTGGACTTTTCCTACCAAAAGGAGCAAGAAGGCTCCTACCGCGATGATCCAGGCCGCACGGTTCTTGAGGATGGCCTTTCCCAGCTTGATTCCCGAAAGGAGTATCAAGGCGGTAACCCCTGCCCTCACTCCGGCAAAGGCTTTCTGTACCCAGAGATTCTCTTGGAACTTCAGTAGGACTGCCGCGATACCCAGGATAACCAGGAAGGAAGGGAGGATCACTCCCAACGCAGCTACAAGGGCTCCCCGGATTCGGTCTACCTTATACCCGATATAGATTGAAGCATTGATGGCAATGACTCCCGGTAGGGACTGGGCCACTGCAAACACGTCCACGATTTCCACGGGGTCTACCCACTTTTTATGCTCCACGAACTCTTGCTCCATCAACGGGAGCATGGCGTACCCGCCCCCGATGGTGAAAGCCCCGATTTTGAAGAAGGAGAGGAACATGGTGAAAAGCTCGTGAGGCGATTTTCGCGGACTTTCAAAATTAGGGGCGGGGGCGGATGCGTACATAGGCGTCTAGCCCTAAGGCACCACGAGGATCTGCACGTCGCACACGTTCGTGTTGGTAGGGCCTGTTTTCAGCAGGAAGCCGATCCGATCGAAGTAATGGTAGGAGTCGTTCCGTTTCAGGTAGTCCTGAACTGAAAGTCCCGACTTTCGCCCGGCGGCCAGGACTTCCGGGTCGGCAAAGGCTCCCGCGGCATCGGTAGGCCCATCATTACCATCAGTAGAGGCGGCAAGGAAAAAGATCCCTTCGGAGCCTTCGGGGTTCGATTCTATTTCCGCCAGAAAGGAGAGGGCCATCTCCTGGTTGCGTCCTCCTTTCCCATCCCCTCTGAGGGTTACGGTGGTTTCCCCCCCTGCGATGATGCAGGCAGGTCTTTGAATCAGGAGTTCCCGCCGTTTCACGTCCCGTCCGATTCCCATGTACACCTTGGCGATTTCCCGGGCTTCGCCAATGATCTCGGAGGAAAGCACCACCGTATGGTATCCCAGTTCCTTCGCCTTTCGTTCCGCTGCCAGGAGCGCTCCGTAGTTGGAACCGATCAGGATGTTGTGGACTTTTTCGAACACCGGATCCCCCTTCTTGGGTGTTTCCGGCAATTTCCCCTCTGCTCCCAGTCGGAGCACCTGCCATGCAAGGGAAGGCAACTGTGAAGCGATCCCGTACTTTTCCACCAAAGCCACTGCCTCGCTAAAGGTGGTACCGTCGGGAGCGGTCAACCCGGATGCGATGGAATCGAGCCTATCCCCCACCACATCGGAGAGGATCAGGTTGATCGATTCTGCGGGGTAGAGAAGCTGGGCCAGTCTGCCGCCCTTGATTCCGCTCAAGTGCTTACGGATACAGTTGATTTCCTGGATGGTGGCCCCGCAGGCTAAAAGGGCCTTCGTGGTCTTCTGCTTGTCTTCGAGGCTTAAGGAGTGGTGCCCTTCGTTATCCTCCCACGCGTAGGGGTAGGAGAGGAGCGCGGACCCCCCACCGGAAATCAGGTTGATCACCAGGGTATCCTTGTCGGCTTTGCGGGCAAGCTCTGCCACCGTTTTCCCCGCTTCAACGCTTCCCGCGTCGGGAACCGGATGCCCCGCTTCGATCATGCGGATCCGGTGAAGGGACTCTGTGTGTCCCGGTTTCACCGCGATGACTCCCTCGGTAATCCGGGTGCCCAAGATTTCCTCGATGGCCAGAGCCATCTTCGCGGTAGCCTTTCCCGCACCCAGCACTAAGATTCGATTATACTGGGATAGATTCCACTTCAGTTCTTCCCGATCTGAACGGACCACGAGCTCTCCCCCCTGGATCAGGACCCTCTCCCTGATCATCCGGTAGGGATCCACCCGTTCTAGGGCTGAGCGAAACATTTCCCGTAGATGGGCTCGAATACGATCCCCTTGCGTCACTGCTCCCTGCATCACTTGCTCTCCTTTTCCAACATCCCTTTGGCTCGTTTGAGGTTATTATGAATGGCGGGCAAACTGGTATATTCCACAGCCCGCTGGAACAATTCCACCGCTCGGGAAGGGTTCTTCCGATAGTTCAATTCCACCGCTCCCATGTTGTTCCATGCCTGAAAGTTACAGGGATCTAGCTGTACGGCCCGTTGGAACTCCTCATAGGCTGCCTCAAAAAGCTTTTCCGCCATGTAGGTGTTGCCTTTCTTCAGGGCCTGGTAACTCTTCATCGCCTTTTCGAAGGAATCCGGGTCTGCGGCATACTGGATCCGTTGTTCGATGAGCTTCCGGTCCGCCTCCTGTTCGCATTCCGGCAACGCCCTCTGATAGTACCTGCCACATTCAGCCCTTTTCCCCCACAGGTAGTACAGATCTCCCAACGTCTTTAGCCGGATGTAGGTCTCACCGTACCGTTCCAGTTCCCGCAAGAACTCTTTCTCCGCCTCCTCGTACCGCTCCTGAGCTAAACACACGAGACCGATGTTATGACCTATCCCCACTTTGTTGGGCTGAACGGAACGAATCTTGCGGAAGTATTCCTCCGCTTTCGCGTACCGGCCTAACACGAAATTGTTTAAAGCCGCCCGTTCCCAGAATCGGAGGAACAGGAATCCAAACAAATTCACCATGGAGTTGGATCATACCACAACGGCTTTCAAGGGAAAAGAGTTTTCGGTATAGTGTAGCCCATGCGGATGCTCTATATTCTTGGAATTAGCTTTGGGTCTGTGCTTCTCGGCTACCTGGTAAAGAACCGGCTATCCGATCCCACCCTTCTGTCCACCCGGCTGAAGCAGGCGTCCGTTATGGTGTTCCTCCCCCTGGCGGCTATCAGTTCCCTCTGGAGCTTTGCTCCCGCCTCCGGGAGAATCGCCCTCCTTTCCCTCCTGGGGGCCGGTTCCATCTTTTTGGGAGCAGTGTTCGCAATCCTCTGTATCCGATGGCTTCGCATGGAACCGCACCACGCGGGGTCCTTCTTTTCCAGTAGCATGTTTTACAACATCAGCGCCCTTGCCGCCTTCATTGCCTTTGTCCTGTACGGGGAAGAGGGATTCGCCTACATCCAGATCTACGCTCTGTTCGAACAGCCGATCTACTACACCATCGGGTTTCCGTTGAGTTATGCCATCGGCACCCAGAATCTCGGATCCTTCCGATTCACTCCCCGGATGCTTCTGGAAAAGAAGGTCGTCTTTTTCCCCCTGGGAGCGGTACTGATCGGAACCCTCCTGCGGCTTTCGGGGATCCCCAAACCCGGCTTCATGTACCAGCTCTCCCACATACTGGTCCCCCTGATCACCTTTCTCTTCGGTATGGCCATCGGCTTGACCCTTAAAATCGGGGCTATCCGCCAGTACCGGAGGGAGATCCTCCTTCTGCACGGCATTAAGTTTCTCCTGATCCCCGCCTGCCTCATTCCTCTGGGGATCCTGCTGGGCTTTGGAGCTATCCAGACCGGCCTTCCGTTGAAAACCCTCGTGATCGTCTCTTTTTCGCCCGTCGCCTTTCTGGCCGCCATACCCCCTGCCCTCTACGGATTCGACATCGATCTGGCCAACTCCGCCTGGCTAACCACCACGGTTTCCTACATGGTGCTCCTGCCGGGCATCATTTTCCTGGCAGGCTGGATTTAGTACATCGCTACACCTGGACAATGAAAAGTCCGACCTCTATAATGAAAGACTACGGTATGAGCGACAACGTATTATTCGAAAAGTATGGACATGTCATTCCGGCGGGAACAGTGATCTTCCGCGAAGGGGATGAGGGGAACGAGATGTTCATCATCCAGGAGGGGAAGGTCAAGATCAGCAAATCCATCGGGAACAAGGATCATGTACTCGCCATATTGGGAAAGGGTGACTTTTTCGGCGAGATGGCGATCGTGAATCGGATCCGCCGCACCGCTACGGCCCAGACGGTAACCGATACTCACCTATTGGCCTTCGACCGGCAGGGTTTCCGGAGTATGATCGAAAAGAACTCCAAGATCGCCATGAACATTATCGACAAACTCTGCCGGAGGCTCCAGCAAGCCAACATGCAGATCCAGCAGTTGAAACGAAAGAACGCTCCCGCCCTCATCGCCCTCCACCTGGTGTACGCCTTCGAGGGGGCTACCCAGGAAAGCATCCCCTTGGACAAGACCTTGGAAGAGATTTCCCTTTCCCTCGAAATGCCCTTGCAGGAAGCGGAGGGGATCGTACAACGCTTCGAAGCGGAAGGAGTAGTGAAAAAAAATGGGAATACCTTACGGGTCTTGGATTTCGAAGCCCTCCGTGCCCGAGCGGCAGAACAAACTGAGGGGGGGTGTCTGCCGGAGAATGAATAATACACCCAGGAGGTACATTTCTTGAGGCTGCCTATGTAGAGAAAACCTCAACAGCGGCCTCCGTTACTCGAGGTCCTGTGTGACCCTTAAGCTTGCGGGAAAACGACGGAAAAACTAGGCTAATCGGGCTACATTATACATACATACGAAGGCGTAAGCTGTTCGAATCACCGCTGCCCACGAACTTTTTGGGCATTGACGGTACAAAACAAAAGTAGAAAAGGGGAATAACGGATATGTGCGGAATCATCGGATACTGTGGACCGGGGAACACGGTGGACATCCTCGTGGAAGCGTTGAAGCGGATGGAGTATCGCGGATACGATTCGGCCGGGATCGCGGTAGGCGATTACACGGGTACCCTTACCGTGGTGAAACGGAAAGGGAAAATCGCGGATTTACAGAAGATCATCCCTGCCAGCCTTAAAGGGTCCTACGGAATCGGACACACCCGATGGGCTACCCATGGGGAGGTGAACGACACCAACGCGCACCCACACCTGAACTGCGCGGGGGACATCGCCATCGCCCACAACGGAATCATCGAGAACTATGCCGCATTGAAGGGAAAGCTGCTTTCCGAGGGGCACGTGTTCCGCTCGGAAACGGACTCCGAGGTGATTGCCCACCTGATTTCCACCTTCTATGAAGGGGATCTGGAACTGGCGGTTAAGAAAACGATCAAACTCCTGAAAGGAACCTACGGGATCGTCTGCGTTCATGCGAAAGAGCCCGGAAAGATCGTGGGCGCCCGGAACGGTTCGCCCCTGATCCTCGGAATCGGCAACAAGGAAATGTTCCTCGCTTCGGATGTAACCGCCATGATCGCCTATACAAAACAGGTGATCTATCTGGAAGACGGAAATGTGGTAACCATCACCCCCGAAGGGTACAAGTTGACCGATGGAACCGACAGGATCCTGGACCGCAAGATCGACTACATCTCCTGGGAACTGCAGGAGATCGAAAAGGACGGATACGCCCACTTCATGGAGAAGGAGATCTTCGAACAGCCGGAATCCATCAAGCGGGCCATGCAGGGCCGGATCGACAAGGAGTACATGACCGCCAAGTTCGGAGGCCTCAACATGACGAACCGGGAACTCCTGGCCATCGAGCGGATCAAGATCATTGCGGCAGGTACGTCCTACCATGCAGGGCTAGTGGCTTCCTACCTCCTGGAATCCGTAGCCCGGATCCCCGCCTCTGCCGAACTGGCCTCAGAACTGCGCTACAGAAACCCCATCGTGGAACGGAACACCCTTTACTTCGCCGTGTCCCAATCGGGGGAAACTGCCGATACCCTCTATGCCATGCGGGAATTGAAACGGAAGGGCGCCCGGGTTCTAGGAATCTGCAACGTGGTGGGCTCCACCATCCCCCGAGAATCGGATGGGGGAATCTACATCCATTCGGGTCCGGAGATCGCCGTAGCTTCCACCAAGGCTTTCACCAGCCAGCTGGCCGTGTTCTACCTCTTTACCCTCCTCATTGCCCGGATGCGGGACATGTCCTACGAGATGGGAAAGATGTTCATCCAGCACCTGGAGGAACTGCCCCAGTTGATCTCCCAAACCCTGCAAACAAACCCCCATGTGAAAAACTTGGCAAAAAAATACTCCGTCTACCCGAACTTCCTCTTCCTCGGAAGGGGCTTGAACTATCCCGTTGCCCTGGAAGGGGCCCTGAAGTTGAAGGAAATCTCCTACATCCACGCGGAAGGGTACAGTGCGGCGGAAATCAAGCACGGTCCCATCGCCCTGATCAACGAAAACACCCCTAGCGTGTTCCTCATTCCCGACGATATGCTGCGGGAAAAAGTGATTTCCAACATGAAGGAAGTGAAGGCTCGACGGGGGAAAGTGATCGCCCTTGCCGTCGCGGGGGATGAGGAGGTGGCTCGAATCGCCGACGACTGTATCTTTATCCCGCGCACCCATGAACTCCTGTACCCTTTTGTAATGGTGGTGCCTCTCCAACTGTTTGCCTATCACTGCGCCCTGGAGTTGGGCCACAATGTGGATCAACCCCGGAACCTCGCCAAAAGCGTAACGGTGGAATAGGGGGACAGGTAGCATGAGCATCCTCCGGATCGCGGCGCTCGTATCCTGGGGTCTTCTGCTCTGTACGCCTCCCCTGGCTCCTCAGGTAGATGAAAAAAGAGCGATGTTCCTAGAGGGGCCTATCGTGGGAAGAGGCGTTCCCTACCTGAGCATCAACGCAATTCCCTACGAGTTGGGCAGGTACCTGTATAGGGGCGCTTCCATCGAAGTGTATTTCCTTCGCATAGCCATCCCCGTGCTGGAATCCTGGACCCCCGCGCGGTGCGGAGCCACCACATTCTACCAAGTGAAACCAGACAGTCCCGAGGCTTTGATGGCTCTTTCACCCCTGGGGTTCAGCGTACTTTTCGTCGCTCCCGCAGAACCCTGGCGATGTCAACTCCTGGAACCCCTCTGGAACCGGATCTCCAGCTTCTTCCAGAACTTAGGCCCGGGAGAACCCCCTTTTCCCGCCTTCGTGGAAACTCGATAACGGCCTTTTCAGAAACCCTGAAAAATCGCCGATGTATGAAGTATGAATAGGATCCTGACAGGAACACTGTTTGGGTTGTGTTTCTTCTTCCTTGCCACCCGGGGGGGAGTTACCGAGGAACCGAAAACCGAACCCCCTTCTGTCATAGGCACCGCTAAGGAAGGCTTTTCAGACCCCCTCACCCTGACAACAAAGGACTTACGGATAGAACTAAGCCTGGAGGGGGGATACCACCTATGGATCAAGAAAAAGCCTGGGATCGGTTCGGTACTCCTCACCGAATCTACCGAAGATCCTGCCCGTCAGGTAGCCAGTTACGCGTATCGGGCGAAATCCTACAACCCCTACAATGGAGATGAGATACGGATACTGAACGGGCAGACCCTCGTTCCGGGACCCGGCAAGTATTTTCTCGTCGATTCTACCCCCGAACCGGATGAACTCTACGGGCTCGCCTTTCACATCTTCATCCCTTACGTGGTAGAATACGGGTATCCCTGGAGCCGTCAGGGAGAGATGGAGGTTGTAGACGGAACTTTCCTCAACATTCGCGCCTTCGCAAAACCCTATGCAGATTATTCGGGGCCCTTCAAAGACAACCCCTTCGTGTTCAGGATCCTTCAGCGCTCCATCTCCTTGCCTAAAACCGAAAAAATCATGCCCGATGTAAAAACGGAGTTCACCAAGATCACCGAGGAAACAAAGGGAGAAACCTTCGAAACCACCGGCGAGAAGGACATGATCGACAAGCTCGCCGCCATTATCGATAAGCAGAAAGGAAGGACCCTGGATCTGGTGATCACCCTAGACACCACCCAGAGCATGGAAGACGACATTCCCCACATCCGAAAACTCCTCGTTCCCATGGTGGCAGAACGAATCAAGGGGTTCGATAGAGTCCGGATCGGGTTGACTCTCTACCGCGACTACATGGAGGAATACTTGACCCGCTCCCTACCCTTTACCAGTGATCTTACCCAGCTTCAGAGGATGGTGGACTCCGTCCGGGTGGCGGGCGGAAGGGATATTCCCGAAGCCGTCCACGAAGGGATCTACGCCGCCATTCACAACTACAAATGGGAAGCGGAAAGCAGGGTGATCGTCGTGATCGGGGATGCCCCTCCTCACCCCATTCCTAGAGGGAAGATCACCGAGGAGATGGTGAAGCGGGATGCGGAAGAAAACAAGATCCTGGTGTACACGATAATACTTCCCCACTGATTATCCTGCCCCCCTGACCTAGTTAGGGGGCGACTTCCCCTGGGGGGCGGTTCTTTCCTGTATTTTTCTCAATACCTTTTCTGCCAGCACCTTTGGCCATTGGGGAACGGCCAGGGGATTGTCGAATTTCTTGTAGGTATCCAGCAATTCTTCGAAGAGTTTCTTCGATTCTGCGTACTGCTCTTTTTTGTAGAGAATGAAAGCAATCTCGTACCGGGCTGCCAGGACGTTGGGAAGATCGTTCGGGTACCGTTCCAGGAAAGTTTTGTAATAGAGCAACGCGTTGTCCCACCGGTAATTGTCCGATTCCTCCTGGGCCCGTTGGAAAAATTGCATGGGAGTCAGCCCCTCGGGAATCACAGGGGGGGTAGAGCTACAGGAAATAAAAACGGAAAGAAGGAGGAACATCACACCGATGAAGTGCCCAAGGCTAAAGAAACGTCCACACCGCATGAAAGTATCCTACCATACAACCAGACGCTCTAGCAAGGTTGACTTTTCCCGGTCTTTCCAGGCATAGTAGGTGGAACGGAACAGACCATGCCTAGACTCATTGAAAGTACGAAACAAAGGGTTGAAGAAATTTTTTCTCAACTGGAAAAAATCGGGAATCTCGGACCCTCCCGGGAGGCAGGATTTACCCGCGCCGCCTGGAGCAACGAGGAAACTCGGGCGATGGAGGTGATCCAGCGGATCGCCGAGAAAGCCGGGATGAAATCCTACTGGGATGGCGTCGGAAACCTCTTTCTTTCCACTCCAGGAGAGGCCTCGGAAACCGTACAAGTGGGGTCTCACCTGGATACCGTTCCCCATGGGGGGAACTACGATGGGGCGGCAGGAATCGTGGCAGGCCTGGATGCGATCCTCCAGCTTCGACCCATGTGGGAGAAACTGAAACGTCGGCTAGAACTGGTGATCTGGCGGGGGGAGGAATCCGCCTGCTACGGAGCGGTCTGCAAGGGCAGTCAGGCGGCTTTTGGGTTGAACGATCCTTCCATCCTCCATCGGACCTACCTCGGTCAATCCCTGGAAGAAGCGATCCGTTCCCAGGGGTTCGATCCTTCCTACATCCGGGACCGGAAACCCACCCTGGATCAGGAGCGAATCGACGGAATCGCTTCCCACCTGGAACTTCACATCGAACAGGCCAAGCGGCTCGAAACCGATGGTGTCCCCATAGGGGTGGTGTCCAGCATCCGGGGAACCATACGGTTACGGGTCCAGGTGTTTGGGGAAGCGAATCATTCGGGGGGTACCCCTATGGGCATCCGGTATCGGAAGGATGCCAACCTCGCCATGGCGTTTATGCAGGTAGCCCTCCACGAGGAGTGCTCTTACGCTATGGAGAAGGGATTCGATATCGTGCAAACCGTGGGAGTGATCAATTCCGACGAGGATTACAACAAGAAGAATCCCATCGTGTGGGAGAACGCTCTCACCAAGGTGAGCCCCTTCGGGTATTTTACCC
>Ga0308395_1000606_pt1 | contig 27635 bp, 21 predicted proteins | sample Hotspr20SampleP4_FD_202097 | JGI IMG/M metagenome (GOLD analysis project Ga0308395, IMG submission 202097) | Hot spring phototrophic mat microbial communities from Mushroom Spring, Yellowstone National Park, Wyoming, United States - 20050930_P4 ...
CCGTAGAAGTTGTTGAAGAAGTTGAACAGGACCGGTGGGGCACCCCCCGCTTCTTTGGGCCAGAGGGTACGGTACTGATCCATAGCCGCCACCATCATCCCTTCCCACACGGGACCGCACCCCATCGAGGCATCTCCGATATTGGCGATCACGATTCCCGGTCGTTTATTGATCCGTTTGAACAGGGCAGCTCCCACGGCAATATCGGCAGAACCGCCCACGATGGCATTGTTGGGCATGCTCCCAAAGGGAATGAAGAATGCGTGCATCGATCCTCCCAACCCTTTGTTCACCCCATTTTCCCGGGCGAAAATTTCCGCCAGTACCGCATAGAGGATGAAATTCTCCGCCAATTCCTTTGTATCCGTATAGGGCTCTCGTTCCACTACCCGGAGGATCGCCCCCTCGAAGTAGGATTTCATCGTCCGTTCCAATTCCTGTTCGGGGAGTTTCTCAATGGCGGAGAAGCACTTGGCAAGGATTTCCCCATGACTACGGTGGCTACCAAAGATAAAATCGTGGGGGGTAAGGTTCACGCATTGACCTACCGCTGCAGATTCCTGGCCGATAGACAGGTGAGCGGGCCCTGGATGGTTGTACTCCACATCGTAGTATTTACCCTTCGTCTTGAACTCGTTCAGCATGGTCTCGAACTCACGGACTACAAGCATGTGATAGAGGATCTTCTTCAGTCCCTCTTCCCCGTAGAGTTTCAACTCTGTGTGGATATCCGGAGTGTATTGGTTTAGGGGGATGCTTTCGATGGAAAGGATTCCTTTTCTTCTGACTTCTTTCGGATCGATGAGAATTGATTTAGGCATAACGGTACCTCGCTTTCCGCTGCATGGTGGTGAACTTACAGGAGCCTGGCTCCAGGGCTAGGCCCCTGCAAGGAGCAGATCTATGTTGCCGATCCCCTCCACAAGGGCCTTTAGGAATCGGGAGGCCGGAGCCCCATCCACTGCCTGATGATCCACCGTGAGGGAAAGACCGATGTGGGGGTAGAACTTGACTTCCTCGCCTTCCATCACCGGCTGAGGTTGGATAGAGCAAACTCCTAGTATGGCTACCTGGGGAGCGTTGAGAATGGGAGTGAAGGATTGTATGCCCAGATTCCCCAGGTTTGTTACGGTAAAGGTCCCTCCCTGTAATTCTTCGGCCTTCACTTTTCCCTCCATACAGGCTTCGGCTAACCGCTTTGCTTCCTTACTTAAAGCCAGCAGTGATAGGGAGTGCGCATGACGGATCACAGGAACTAGTAAACCTCTGGGGGTGTCCACCGCCATTCCGAGATGTACTTCGGAAAACTGTTGGATGGTATCCTTAAGCCAGTAGGCGTTGAGTTCCGGGAAGCGGGTAAGCATACGGGCTACGGCAAAGAGGATCAGATCGTTGATGGTGATATCCCTGCAGCCGAAGGATTCAGGAGATTCTTTGAACTGTTTTCGGATCCGCAGGAGGGCCCTCGCATCGGCGGATGAATGAAGGGTATACTGCGCATGGGAGCTTAGGGATTCCATCATCCGCTGGGCTATCACCTTGCGAGTCCCTCCCAAGGGGATAACTTTCGAGGTTTCCTGTTTTCCTGCTGGAATCTTCCCCTGGCCGGGTGCAGTTACTTCAAACCCTGCGCTTCCTCCTGCACCTTCCTGGGAAACAGTGAGAATTGCGGCTTCCTCCGCGATCCTATGAAGAGCCTTCTGCTTTTGTTCTATTGCTTTTCGTACGTCCCGTTCGATGATCCGGCCTTTCGGACCTGTTCCCTGTACCGTTTCCAGAGCCACTCCCTGTTCCTTCGCCAGTTTCAACGCCCGGGGGGATATGCGGTAGGCTTTCCCCTCTTTCTGTTCGGTCCCTTCCCTTGACTCTTGCACCCTGGCTTCATCCACGGCCCTGCCCGCAGTATCCCGGGACAGCTCTTTCTGCGTGTCGGCACCTATAGGGCCAGAAGTATCTCCCGCGGGAATCCTTTCCCCTTTCTCTCCGATGTAGGCGATGGGCTTGAGTACGGGGACATCGGTTCCTTCCGGATAGAGGATTTTCAGCACTACACCACTTTGGGGTGCTTCTACGGAGAACACTGCCTTGTCGGTTTCTACCTCACAGAGGGTTTCTCCTTTATGCACTTCCTCACCTTCTTTCTTCTTCCAATCGAGGATTACACAGCTTTCCACTGACTGTCCCTGTCTGGGCATCAATACTTCCGTTGCCATACCTGCTCCTTTGGTAAAAAACTCTTTATGCTAGACACGGTCTACCGGTAAACCTTCGGATTGTAACATGCGAGCGGCCTCTTCGGGTAAGCCGGTATCCGTGATCAATCGATGGATCCGTTTTAACGGTAACACCTGTACGAATCCTACCTTGCCAAACTTCGAACTATCCGCCACGAGGATCGTTTCCTGCGCCTGGGCGGCCATCCGTTTCACGATTTCCGCTCCTTCCACCAGGTGAGTGGTGAGTCCTTTTTCCAGGGTAAAGCCATCGGTGCCTACGAAGGCTCTCCGTACATGGAACCGTTCCAGTTCCGCCAACGCGATGGGCCCCACGAGGGATTCTGTCTGGGGGCGGAACTCTCCACCTACCAGGGTAAGGCGGAGGGAGGGGGTGGCACGGGCATAGGGGAGGAGGAGGGTGTTGTTGCTCACGATGGTAATATCCCGTTTCCCCAAGAGGTACCGAACGATGAGGGCGGTGGTGGACCCTGCTTCGATCATCACCGTATCACCGTCCTGAATAAGGGAAGCGGCAGCCTTTGCAATCCGGTTTTTTTCTTCCGTATGCCTTCGCAGTTGTTCCATCATCGTGGGATGAAAGGTAGGTAGAGCCCCACCCCAGGTACGTAGGATGTACCCTTTTTCCGATAGCGTATTCAGAATGGATCGTACTGTAACCGTGGAGACCTTTAGAGTTTTTCCCATCTCCGTGATTCCCATACTGGGATTTTCCCGGAGCAGTTCCAAGAGTCCCCTTTCTTTTTCGGTTAGATTTGTATGCATAGTATATTGACTTTCGATTTCCTTACGAATAACTTGTTATTTATGATAGAAACAGAGGTTTTGTCAAGGGGGAGGTTTGGGATAGCAATTCAAATTATGTGGCGGGCGCGGGGAAAAATCGATGTGGGCACCTCCTTGCCATACTGCCTCGTGGCCTATAGGATCATCATGGGATAATAATTGGAACTGACTGTAGCATTACTGAAGTTTAAGGCACAACTCCATCTTTTCGTGCTCTTTCCAGAATGAATTCCTGAATTTTATTCTTTTGTCAGGGAGGTATTGTGCTACTTGCGTTTTCTTTTTGGGGAGGAACAAAATAGAACCCTGTTGTAAGGGCTGATGTGTTTCAACAGGGCTTCTGTGAACACTCCATTCCTGCCCTCCCCATCTAGAGCGACATCACCAGGAGCGGTGGAATACACGATGTAAAGATCCTTTGGGCGCTCTTACGACGGAGAGTCCCCGTTCAACGGAGCGAAACTTTCCAGAGTACGGGTTGTTTCTGCAAGCGTCCAGAATCACGATATTCACTTTAGTCCCGGTGTCTTCCATCTCGGCAAGTATCCTTCCTAGATCCAAGGATTCAAAGGGGATGTCTATGTCTTTGACGATATCGTAATCTACCGCAACCAGGTAATTTCTTTGTTCGAACTGTAATCCGTGGACGGCAAAGTAAAATAATCCGGTATCATCTCGCCGGAGTTCTTCTTCGAAATAAAACAAATCAGGATCTGTCTTTGTCAATTTGCACACTATTTCCTCTAAAGTTCAAACACCTACACAAGTATGTAGATCTTTTCATAAATTTTTTTTCTGATTTTTGCCGAAATCATATAGAGTGATTGACAAAAAGCCGAAGAGTGGGTATTAGCACTATCAATACTGTTTCGAAGGAGCACTTCAGATGATGCAGAAATCAATCCCCATCGAAGAGGATCCCCCCAGTCTTTCGGAGGACCCTCCGGAGCCTAGTGCGGCATTGAAGGAGGGCCTCCAATCATCCCATCTATCGTCTTCGGACCTTCCGGACATTCCGGATGTATCTACGACTCCCATCAAACCGCTACGAGTACTAAAATCCCAGCGAGAACGCAGTGGTGACCCCAGAGGATTTAGGCAAAAGTTCTATCCCCATGTAACCAGGGCAGAGTGGAACGATTGGCGTTGGCAGCTAGCCCATCGGATCACCACCTACGAAGAGTTGGGGAAAATCTTGTACCTCTCCGACCACGAGAAGAGGATCTTCCAGGAAAGCGGAAACGGGTTGCCCCTGTCCATCACCCCGTACTACGCAAGTCTCCTGGATCCGAAGAACCCTCTCCAGGCATTGCGGCGTTCCGTAGTACCCGTATTCTATGAACAGGTTCTAAGTGCTGGAGAAAATGTCGACCCCTTGGGGGAAGATCACGATTCTCCGGTTCCCGGTCTAGTACACAGGTATCCCGACAGAGTTTTGTTCCTGGTCACCTATGCGTGCTCCACCTACTGCAGGTACTGTACCCGATCCCGGGCCGTTGGACATCAGGAAGGGGGAGACATTCGTAGCCGCTGGGAAAAGGCCCTGGAGTACATCCGGGAGCATCATGAAGTGCGGGATGTGCTCATTTCGGGTGGTGATCCATTGACCTTACCCGATGAATCGATTGATTACCTCCTTTCGAGGGTAAGTGCCATTCCCCATGTGGAGTTCATCCGAATCGGTACCAAGGTCCCTGCGGTTCTGCCCCAGCGGATCACCCGGTCCCTCCTGAAGGTATTGAAAAAGCACAGGCCCCTATGGATGAGTATCCATGCCACCCATCCCGACGAACTCACTCCGGAAATGCGTTCTGCCTGTAATCGGCTGGCGGACGCAGGAATTCCCTTGGGAAGTCAAACGGTGCTTCTTTCCGGGATCAACGACTCGGTAGAAACATTGCGGAAACTCTTTCACGGGCTTCTGACAGTGCGGGTCCGGCCGTACTATCTCTACCAGTGCGATCCCATTCCAGGTTCGCTCCATTTCCGGACATCGGTGAAGAAGGCGTTGGAAATTATGCAGGGGCTTCGAGGGTTCACCACTGGATATGCAGTGCCCACCTATGTGATCGATGCCCCTGGGGGAGGGGGTAAGATTCCCTTGCTCCCTGAGTATGTAGTGGGGTATGAGAACGGGGATCTGCTCTTGCGGAACTTCGAAGGGAACACGTACCGCTATCCCGATCCTGGCGCAGCAGAGGGTAACTGCATCCGATGAAAACCATCGGCCTTACCTATGACTTGAAAGACGATTACATTGCCGCCGGCTTCTCGAAAGAGGAGGCGGCGGAATTTGATTCTCCGCAGACGATCCAGGCTCTGGAAGATACTGTAAGATCCCTCGGTTTCCAGGTCGACCGGATTGGGAATCTTCGGGCTTTAATGAAGCGGTTACTGGCGGGGGATCGGTGGGATCTGGTGTTCAATATTGCCGAAGGAGTCCGAGGGCCGGGGAGGGAGTCCGAGGTCCCCTGCCTATTGGAAGCCTTTCGAATCCCCTACACCTTTTCCGACCCCATGGTGCTCGCCCTCTGTCTGCACAAAGGGATGACCAAACATGTGATCCGTGACAACCGCATTCCCACCTCGGATTTCCTTGTACTGGAACGAGAGGAAGATGTGGGAAAGGTAAACATTCCCTTCCCGCTTTTCGTGAAACCTGTGGCGGAGGGTACAGGAAAGGGAGTGTCCCCACACTCGAAGGTGGAAACTCCGGAAGACCTCCGTAAGACCGTACTCCTGCTGTGGGAAAGATTCCACCAGCCTGTGTTGGTGGAACGGTTTCTGCCAGGGAAAGAGTATACCGTAGGGATCGTCGGTACCGGCCCTGAGGCGGAGGTGATCGGAGGAATGGAAATTCGGTATGGTAGCGATGCCGAGGGAGACATCTATTCCTATTCAAACAAGGCGCAATATGAAGGTAGAATCACCTATCGTCCTATCGAAAATTCTACAAAAGACAAAATATACCGCCTGGCCTTGGACGCGTATCGGGCTCTCTATTGCAGGGACGGGGGAAGGGTGGATATCCGGGAGAATGAAAAGGGGGAACCACAGTTCCTCGAGATCAACCCCCTTCCTGGCCTCCATCCGGTGGACTCGGATCTGCCGATTCTTTCCCGTCTCAACGGCGTTTCCTATGCCCAACTGATCGAACGGATCCTAACCTCTGCGTGTAAAAGGAATGGTCTTTTTTTCGGGGTGAGATGAACTCTGTAAGTCCATACCTGACGACCTTCCAGATCTCTCAGGCAGAGAGACTTAGAGCCAGAAAACTTTTCAACATCTTTTCTGTCTTCAATACGTTTTCCTACCTCTTGCTCAGTGGCAACATCTTATCCCTTTACCTCCTCCGATTGGGAGCGAGTAGTACCCTCATAGGGATCATTTCTTCCTTCACCTACATTTCTTTTTTCTTCATGCTCCCCGGGCGGGTCGTTGTACAGAAGGTTGGAGTTTCGAGACTCTTTGCCTACTGTTGGACTGCTCGGTACTTGGCGGCCATCCCCCTTCTCTTTTCACCTATCTTTATCCTGAGAGGACAGGGGAATGTTGGGTTTTCCCTCGTGGTCGCGGGAGCCTTGGGATTCCAGGTGATGCGGGGGATAGGCCTCGTGAGTAATAGCCCTATCATGGGGGACCTGTCTGAAGGGAAGGACAGGGGAGATTACCTTTCCCGGATCCAGATCATCACCCACACTGTTTCGATCGTGGCAGGTCTTTTGATGGCTTTTCTCTTGGGAACAGGCCAGGCATCTCTGTTGCGGTATTCCCTCTTGATCCTTTTAGGAATTCTCTTCGGTTTGGCGGGGTGCATCTTCCTATTCAAGCTTCCCTTCAACCTAGGCGGTGGGTTTCCCATGGAAGAGGGGGTGTTTGCTTCGATCAACCGAGCGTTGAAAGACCCTTCTTTCTTGCGATTCATCAAGGTGTTTGCGCTGGTGATGGTGGTGGCGGGTATCACCCGGCCATTTTTGGTCCTTTACACTGCCGATGTATACCAGGTGAGCGATAGTACCAATATGTACCTTACCGTGGTGGGAAGCCTGGGAGCCCTCACGATGGGAGTGGTAGCTCAGCTTCTTCTGGATCGTGTGGGGGCCAAACCGATGTTGATCTTCTTTACCTTCGTGTTCTTTCTCAGCATGATCCCCATGGTAGTGTCTTTTTCCTTTCCCCCATGGGGAGAGTACCTGTACTTGGGGATCCTATTCTTTTTCTTTCATTTCGGGACCCTGGGGCAGGAGAATGCTTCCCAAACCTATTTTTATGGAGCCATACGGCCCGAGGATCAAATGAACCTAGGGATTCTATACTACCTGATCTTTGGATTGGGAGGAACCATCGGTTCAGCCCTGGGAGGAGTGATTCTCGATGGAATCCATTCCCTCGGAATGGGAGATGTGGCTTCGTACCGCGTCTTTTTTGGCGGCGCTCTGTTTTTCGCTTTTCTCTCCCTCCTCTGGATGTTTAGGCTAGCACCCATCGGATCGGTGGGGATACGAAATGCCCTTACCATCATGTTCTCTGCTCGAGATCTGCGGGCTATTCTCCTTCTCAACAAGCTGGATCGCAGCACCTCCATTGAAGCCGAGAGAAAAGTGATCCGCGAGATGAGTGAAGCCCCCTCTTCCATTTCGCTGGAAGGACTACTCCAGAGATTGAAGTCCCCTAGTTTTGTCATTCGGCGAGAAGCTCTTCAGGCTCTGGAGACCCACGAACCGGACGATCGGGTGGTGGAAGCTTTATTACACGAGGTGAAGACAGGAGAGTTCACTACCGCCTACCTGGCGGCAAGGATCCTCGGAAAGTACAGAATCCATCGAGGGATCCCCCTTCTCCGGCAGTCCCTCCATTCGGATGACTATCTTCTTGCAGCGGAAAGCATGGTTGCCCTCGCTCGCCTGCAGGATACCCATAGCAAGGGGAAAATCGAGGCTTTGCTCCGATTGGCAAGGAACCCCTTTCTCATCATTCATGGAGCGGAGGGGCTGAAGATTTTTCAGGATCCCGCGTCCATCTCCCTTCTGTTAGAGATCGCGGAAAGGTCCGAACTCCCTGATTCCGTTCGAAACCATGTGATCTTAGGAATCGCAGGACTGGTAGGCATGGAGGATTGGTTCTACCCGATCTTTACGATTTTTCTGGATGAACCCATCAAGGGGGTGGATTTTCTCCTGGATCCTTTGTTGGCGCATCTAGAAGAGAAGAACTTCCCCTACACTAAAACACAACTGGCGGAAGCCTTCTATGCGATTCCTGACGACCCAGAGCGGTTCGGTACCTTTGCCCAAGAGCTCTGGGAAAAAGAGGGGCTTCTCCACTTTATCCCCGTACCGTTCCAGAGGGATTCCCTCTACAAGCTCCCCTCCGTGGCCTTCCTACTGGGTGGAGTAATCGTACATACCCTCACGGGAAGGGATCAGGAATAGTACTCTTCCAATGAACGGAGGAGGCTGTCGAATAGACGGATCGTTTCCTGCATGGGTTCCGGTGTGCGGAGGTCCACTCCTGCGCGAGCGAGGGAATCCAACGGGAACAGGGATCCGCCGGTTTTCAGGAAAGAAAGGTAGCGCTCTCGTTCCTCTACCCCCCCCTCCAACACCTTTTTCGACAGGGCAATGGCGGCCGCCAATCCAGTGGCATACTTGTACACGTAGAATGAACGATAGAAATGGGGGATCCGGAGTCCTTCCACCTCGTCTTCCTCCTCGATGGTGACTGCGTCTCCGAAGTAAGTTTCCAGCAATCTCCTGTAGATCTTCCGGATTGCCTCTACCGTGAGGGGTTTCCCTTCCTCCACCGATGTATGGCACTGGAGTTCGAACTCGGCAAACATGGTCTGACGGAAGAAGGTCCCTATGATATCGTCGATATGTTTCACCGTCAGGTATCGCCGGAACTCATCCGAGGTGCTGGTGCTGATAAAATGATGCATGAGAAGTTGTTCGTTGAAGGTAGAGGCGGTTTCCGCTTCCACGATGGAGTAGTTATAGTGGGGGAAAGGGTTGTGCCGAGCGGAATAGTAGGAATGCATCGAGTGCCCTGCTTCGTGGGCAAGGGTAAACACATCCCGAAGGAGGTCCTCCTTGAAGTTCAGCAGAATGTAGGGATCCCCCCTATAGGTACCGGCTGAAAAGGCTCCCGAACGTTTCCCCTTGTTCTCGTACCTATCCACCCAGCCGCCGAGGAGTCCCTTTTTCAGGATGGAACAGTACTCTTCCCCCAAGGGCTTGAGGGAAGCGATGACCCTGTCCACCGCTTCTTCGTAGGTGTGCCGCGCCTGCATGTCGGGAACGAGGGGAACCTTGGTATCCCACAACCTCAGGGTGGGCAGTCCCAAGATCTTTCTTCGGAGCCGATAGTACCGATGCAGCACCGGTAGACCTTCGTGTACAGTGTGGATAAGGGAATGGTACACTTCGGGAGGAACATCGTCGGGGAACAGTTTGGCGTGGAGAGCCGAGGGGAAGGCTCGAACCTTTGCGATATAGATATCCAGATGGACACTGCCCGCGTATAGACTGGTCAACGTATTCTTGTACCGGGTGAAGAGCCCCATATATTGTTTGTAAGCTTTCTCCCGAATCGAGCGATCGGGATTCATCAGGAAGGATTGAAAGCTACCATGGGTAAGGGGTTTCTCACCTTCCGGAGTAGTGAGGGTGCCGAAGTCGAAATCCACGTCCGTCAGAGCGGCGAAGGCTTTTTCTGCCGTTTGGTTCGCTTCCTGCTGAAGTGCCAGGAGTCGTTCTTCGGAGGGGGAGAGGGTATGCGGCTTATAGCGAAGGATCTTCCGAAGCATAACTCTGTAGTCGGGAAGTTCTTCCAGGATACGGTTCATCATTTCGGAGGGGATGGACTGAATTTCCGGTTTCAAGTACCCTGCCAATGCCTCAGCTTCGGTCGAAATCTGAAGGAACCGGCCCCATCGATCCTGGTTTGAAGAGTCCCCTCCATCCTCACTGAGTCTAAGATGGGCATAGTAGGCCAGACGTTCTTCTAGGATTCCCACCTCCGTCATGAAATCGAGGCATGTTTTTACTGCCTCCACCGAGGAACTTAGGGTTCCCTGAAAGGTAGGAATTTTCTGAACCATCTTTCTATATCGTTCCAGACCCTCTTCCCACGCCTCCTCGCTTTCGAATAGGGAGGAAAGGTTCCAGCAGTGCTCCGGTTTCACTTCTTTTCGTTCAGGTACTTTCATGATCGTTCTCCAGATGTTTTTCCAGTATGGCTCTGATGGCCCGTGCGGCCGCTCCTCGGTGGGAAAGAGCATTCTTTTCTTCCAGGCTCAGTTCCGCTACCGTTCTTCCTTTCCAGGGGAGGTACAGGAGAGGATCGTATCCGAACCCACCCGTACCCCTCGGCTTATGCGCGATTTCTCCCTCCAGGGTTTCCTGGGCTACGAACCATCGATCAGGATGGATCATTAGAACCATGCAGCAGATGAAGAAAGCCTTGCGATCCGTTATAGAACGCATCCGCTCCAGTAGAAGTTGATGCTGTTCCACATAGGTGGGTTTCCGTCCCAACTCCTTCTCCCCGAATCGGGCCGAGTAAACTCCCGGTTCCCCTCCCAGGGCGGGAATAGAGAGGCCTGAATCATCCGCTAGTACGAAGTAGCCGGTCTGTCCTACCTCGAGGAGTTGTCGGTGTAGGGTGCTCGCTTTTCCTAGGGAGTTCTCGAGGAAGGTAGAACCGGTTTCCTCATGGTGGTAGACAACTCCCAGATCCTGGGGGAGAAGAAGGGTATGACCCTGGAAAAGGGCAGTTAGCTCTTCCCGTTTGTGGGGATTGCCCGATGCCAAAACCAATGTCATGGCGGAACTGTAGCAAAAAATAAGATTCCTGGGGAAGGGGGTTCTCTTCCAAGAGAATCTTTCAGTAGCCCTTTTTCAAATAATAGAGGGTGGAATCGATGGAGCCCTTCGGTATTCCGAGGATCTCTGCCACTTTTTGGTGGCTAGGCGAAAGGTAACGGTGGGCTAATTTTTTCTGAATCTTCTGGAAATAATACCGTAATCTGAAAAGACGTCTTTTAAGAATCTCTTTTGCCTGTCCATTAGAGCATAGATCCAGCTCATCTTGTAGGGAATGGATACGAAAGTACAGTTTGCTTCGTTTCTCTTGCAGTTTACGAAACCGTTCCTCTTTCTTTAGAAGGGTGACACGGATGATTTCGACGAGATGGAACAGTACTTCCTGATGCATCCCGATGGTTTGGGCTATCCTTTCGATGGTTCGGTCCTCCAGATCGTAAGCGGCTTTCATGGAAAGGAGAAGGAGTTTCCGTGTTTGGTTTTTGTAGATTAGAGGAGGCGATTCTCGAACTTCCATTCCCATGGTTTCATCCTCTACCCAGGCAGGTGCCGTGAGTTTCCATTCGGAATAGGCAAGTTGCTGGACCCTGTTCTTCTGCAATTTCGATCTAAGGTAGGTTTTTATGTGCCATTTCAAGCAGGTTCGGAGGTACACTTCGATTCCTTTCCCCTGTTCTTGGTAGTGCTGGATAATATGGGGGATCCTCTGGTAGAAGGAAAGGAAGAATTCGGCACAATCCTCTTCGGAGCAATACTTGTAATGGAGGGGGAACCGGTACACATAGAGGCTGATGGATCGAAGGAGTGTCTCGTACCCTTTCCCTGTGTGAGCATAATCATTCCAGGCTGACTGGAGGGAACTCGCCATAGCAGGGAAATCAAGTGCAATTGGAATGCCAACACTCGGAGAAGACTGAAACGATTTATTTCATAGGTCCAGTTACATTCTGTCACATTACAATGAACCCTGGAGGAATCCCTCAGGCCCACAGAGGAATCGGCGGTCTTCTTCAAACGGTGTAAGACATCTAGGAACCGATGGAGAGTACTTTCAGGGCGGTATCCACGTTTCCGAATGGTGCGCTGACCTGTACCCCGGCCACGTAGGGCCGGATGGCCTGGATGATTTCCCGGGCAATGGCTATCCCTGTAGCACGGGCCTCCTCCTTGGATCCTGCCTTTTCCATACGTTTCATAAGGGACTCAGGGATACGAACTCCGGGTACTTCGTTGTTGAGAAACCGTGCGTTCTGCAGGGATGCCAGAGGCCATACTCCGGCGATCACCTTGAGCCGGAGGGGACGAATTCGTTCGAGAAAGGCAAGAAGGGCTTCCACGTCATAGACCGGTTGGGTGATGCAGAAATCTGCCCCTGCTTCGACCTTCTTGGCTAATCTATCCAGTTCCCGTTCCTGATCCAGATGGGTGGGATCCGCTCCCACTCCGATGAGAAAGGCCGTGGGAGGGTTCACTTCCTTACCCCCGATGTCCATCCCCTGGTTCAGTCGGGAGGCGATACGGGTGAGACCAATGGAGTCCAGGTCGAACACTGCCGTTGCCTGGGGATAGTCTCCCAGTTTTGGGGGATCCCCTGTGATGAGCAGGAGATTTTTGATGCCAGCGGCGGCACACCCCAGTAGATCCGACTGCAGGCCGATGATGTTCTTGTCCCGGCATGTCACATGGAGGACGGTTTCGATTCCTGCATCCTGCTGAATCCGGAGAGCGGTGACCATAGGGTTGACCCTCGAGCTTGCGCGGGGGCCGTCAGGGATATTGATGGCATCTACCCCGGCTTCCTTACACGAGCGAGCCTTTGCGAGAATACCCGAAAGGTCGTACCCCAGTGGAGGAGTCAACTCCACGCTGGTAACCCAGTTGCCCGCCTCTAGCTTTGCACCCAGGGCACTGCGGGATTCCCGAGGGGGTGGGGTGCGAAGGGTAACCATGGCAGGGGAGGAGGGAATATCGATCCGGTGACGAAAGAACGCTTTCACCGAACGGGCAGTTTCGGCGATATGGGCAGGGGTTGTACCGCAACATCCCCCTACGGCAGCGGCCCCAAGCTCGGCAAACCGTTTTGCATAGGTGGCGAAGTATTCAGGGGTGGTCATGTAGATCATCCGGTCATGTACCAGTTGAGGGTAGCCGGCGTTGGGCATGATAAGCACGGGAAGGGGTGCATGGGGAAGGAAATCCTCCAGGTATTCTAGCATCTGCTTGGGTCCCACGGAACAGTTGAAGCTGATCATGAAGGGTGGATGGGGAAGTTCCAGGATAGGCGCGAAAAACTCTTCGATCCCTTCACCCGCCCGGGATATGTTCCGTTCCCCAAAAGCGAGACTCCCGATGTAGGGGATTCCCACTTCCGAAGCAGCCAGTGCAGCCGCTTTCAATTCTTTGGAACGAGAAAAGGTTTCGAAGATGATGAAATCCACCCCTCCTTCCTGTAACCCCAGAATGGGTTCGAGGAAGGCTTCCCGAGCGTCCCGTTCATCGATCTCTTTCCCTACAATTTTCCCCAGGGGGCCTACAGAGCCCGCCACAAAACTTTCTTCCCCTGCAACGCTTCGGGCTAGTTCTGCCGCATTTTTCGCGATGGATCGGACTCTATCTGCCAGTAGGTACTCGGCAAGTTTGTACCGATTCGCTCCAAAGCTATTGGTGGTTATCACATCGGCACCCGCATTCTTGTTCTCCTCATGGATCGTGCGAACCACCGCGGGTTTACTAACGCAGAGCTCTTCGAAGCACACGTTGATGAAGTGGTTTCGATTGTACAATTCTGTCCCCATCGCTCCATCGAAGATGATGGGTTGCTTTTTTAAAAGGTCTTCAATGGATCTACGCATCGAAAGGAAGAGTATCAAAAACGGGCCGATAAGGGAAGAATGATTGATTTGGAAGAGAGATCTGGGTATGATCCCCCTCCAAGGAGAGAAGCATGATCCATAGAATCGGAGATCGAGTGCCCCAAACAAAGGAAGCAGCCTTTATAGCCTGGAATGCCGAAGTGTCGGGGGCTGTGGCCCTCGAGAAAGACGTGAGCGTATGGTTCGGAGCCTCCCTCCGGGGAGATATCGAGCCGATCCGAGTGGGGGAAGGAACCAACATCCAGGACAACGCCACGGTTCATACGGATTTCAATGCCCCCTGTACCATCGGGAGGGGCGTTACCATCGGTCACAATGCCGTGATCCATGGGTGCACCGTGGAGGACGGATGTCTCATCGGGATGGGAGCCGTGATCCTGAGCAGGGCTGTAATCGGTAGGGAGTCGATCGTGGGCGCGGGCGCGCTGGTGACAGAGGGAAAGGTGTTCCCCCCCCGTTCCTTGATCCTGGGAAGCCCGGCCAAGGTGGTCCGCACCCTGGACGATGCCGCTGTGGAGGCCATTCGAAAGAACAGTGGCCATTATATCAACCTAGCAAAAGAGGCGGCAGCGAACTACCGGGAAATCTAAGGATCCAACTCACCGGAGGGATTGGATGATTCGGTCCACCGATACATCCCGATCGATCAGTCCCAACCGCTTCAAGGTAGCTACGGAATCCCTGTATACCGCTGGATCCATACTCCCATAGGGGCCGGAAGTTTCGAAGAGGGCGCAGGTTTCCTTCAGGACAGATTGAAAGAACTTTCCCTTGGAAGCATCTGGCTTACCGATGTACGGGTAGGAAATTAGATACCCTTCTTCCTGATGTTCGATGGTATAACGGATTCCTTTTTCCGTAGCTCGGACAAAGGCAGCCAGTATATCCCGTTTCTTCGAGAGGATCGAGGTGCTGGTGATGAAGGAAGCCCCCACCATAGTAGAAAAATCCTTCACGTCCCATTGCACGATCCTCACTCCTGATTCTTTCAAATGGATCGGTTCGTTGTTGAAGAAACACACGACTCCATCTACCCGATCGGCCAGCAAGGTAGGGATTTGGGTGTAACCGATTCGCTCGATCTTCACCTTATCCTTCAATTTAAACCGTTCCAGGAACAACTGTAACCCGATCCAACTGGTACCGTAGAGTTCCGGTGTGCCGATCACCTTTCCCTCAAAATCTCCGGGAGTACGGATTCGATCCGCCTTTGCCAGCACTGTCACAGGATACTTCTGGTAATACTGGAAGATAGCTCGTAGATCCACCCCTTTGGATGTAGCGATGATCAACTGATCGGAATCGGAAAGTCCCACATCGATCTTACCCGCCTGAAGGAGGGAAAAGATATCCATCCCGAATCCGTACTCGATCTCTAGACGCAAACCTTCCTCCCGGTAGAACCCTTTTTCGATCCCCACGTAGAGGGGAGCAAACTGGATGTGGGGGATGTAGCCGATGGCCACTCGGACTGTCCGTTCCTGAGCTCCCACATCCTGAAGCGCTGAAAAAGAGATCAGTAGCCCCCAGAGTACTACCCCACGAAGCAGGGTAATTATTACTTTTCCAATCCGGTTATTTCGTTTCATCCCGCGGTTCCTCCTTTCTAGAGATGTGCCGTAATCGTGGAGGGGGAGTCAAGAGACGCTTCCGTATCCAATGGTACGAAAGGGATGCGGCTCCATAGTAGAGCAGTCCTAGGGTGATCAACCAGATCAAGGCGACGAACATCAGCTCGATGTCGAAGTTCGCTTTTGCCCGATTCACTAAAGCCCCTAACCCTTCATGGCCGGACACGAACTCTCCCACCACCGCACCGATCACCGAGAGGGTGATGGAAATTTTTACCCCGCTAAAGATCCCGGGCAATGCGGCGGGAAACTCCATCCCAAAGAGACTCTGGAGTTTCCCGGGTTTGTAAAAACGGATCAAACACTGGACCCGTTCCTCCGAATGACGGAAGGCCGCGATGATGTTGATCAGGAGGGGGAAAAAAATCACGATCACCGACGTAACGATCCTTGGCAGGATCCCGAATCCGAACCAGAGCACTAAAAACGGTGCCAGCGCAACCGATGGAATCGTGTTGGCTCCGATGAAGTAGGGCATCAGAAGCCGAGAGAGGAACTTGAACTTAGCGATTCCAAACCCCACGATCATGCTCAGGGTGAAAGCGATCCAGAAACCCAGAAGGGATTCCGTCACGGTAAGTTCCAGGTCAGGAAGGATCGTTCCGTTCCAGAGAGTTTCTAGGAGCCTCCGCAGGATCGATCGGGGGGAAGGGAAAAGCAGATCGGGAATCGCAAGAGTGTGTTTCAGGAAATCGAGGACAAAAAAGAGAATCAGCACTTCTAGGGGAAGGAGCAGGGTGCTCCAGTGAGCTTTCATGTATTGAAGCGCGTGTTTTCGGGCCCAAAGATGGGGGGGGCTTGGTACAGCAGCTCCGATGGGAGGACTGGAGGATGGGGGGGGTGGCTTTTCCGCTTCCGTTTCCCAGAGAAACTGAACTTCCCGTCGGATCGCACTGTTCACCTCTTGCTGGGCTTCGGTGAGTACGAAAAGGCCATTCATGGGCTTTCCATCCCTGGAAAGAATATTTTTGATTCTTTTGATATCCAGGATGCGTCCGGGCAAGGGCGAAAGCACGTAGATACGGTCTGAAAGGAAGCAGGCTTCCTCCACCGAATGGGTAACGAGAAGGATCGTGGTTTTCCGAGTGGAATGAAGACGTTTTACCAGGAGGTTGAGGCGTTCCCGGGTAATGATGTCCAGGGCGGAGAAAGGTTCGTCCAGGATCAACAGATCCGGTTCGGTCACTAGGGCCCGGGCGATTTCAACCCGCTTTTTCATACCCCCTGAGAGCTGGTGGGGGAAATAGTACTCGTACCCCTTGAGACCTACCGAATCGAGTACTTCTATCGCTTTAGAGGTAAGGGGTTGGGAAAGGGGAATTCGTTTCAACTGGAAAGGGAGAAGAACGTTCTCCAGTACGTTCTTCCATTCCAGGAGAGTGTCATGTTGAAACACCAAGGAGATCCGCTCCGCCTCGATGGAGAGTTCTCCTATCCACCCCTTCTGCAGACCCGAAAGGATGTTCATGAGGGTTGTTTTCCCGCAGCCTGAAGGTCCGATGAAACTGACGAACTCTCCCCTCTCGATGGAGAAGGTCAAGCGGGAAAGAATCTCCGTTTCACCGAAGGAAAAGGAAAGGTTTCTAGCCAGGACTACCGGCATTCCTTTGCAATATAGTGCCAGGTGGCATTCTGTCAAGGGTCAGGTGCGAATGTACAAGGCTCGAAAGTTCCTGGCTGTGAGTGAGAGGAAGGGTAGTTGTGGAGTCGATAAGGGTTGTACTAAAAGGCCGGAATACGGTACAAGTATTTCCATAGGGGGAATTATGCCTAAGAAGGAACCACTGCCACTGCAAGGGAAACTATTTCGATTCGTACCTACCGAGAAGGATGTTCAATCCCTTCCTCAAAAGAAACGAATTCGGATGCTCTTCGAACTGCTACTGATTCGCGAGTTCGAAACACGATTGTTGGAATTGAAGGATGCGGGATTGGTACATGGCCCTGTACATTCCAGTATCGGGCAGGAGGGAGCGGCCGTAGGAGTGATGAGTGCCCTGGATCCAAGGGATGCGGTGGCCTCTACCCATCGGGGGCATCATCATTTCCTGGCCAAAGCGTTGGGGTATTACTTGCCGGACTACGATCCTGAGGCAACTCCTCCTCCTGATCTAAATCGGATAGTGGAGCGGACCCTCGCGGAGATCATGGGGCTATCCCAAGGGTTCTGCCGTGGCCGGGGTGGTTCTATGCACCTGGGAGACAAGGGATCCTACTGTTATGGAACAAACGCCATTGTGGCAGGGGGAGTTCCCATGGCCACGGGACTCGGGTGGGCCTTCGCGCTGGATCATGCTCCCCAGGTAGCGGTCTCTTTTCTGGGGGATGGAGCTGTACATCAGGGGGTGGTACACGAAGTGATGAACATGGCAAAGTTGTGGAAAATTCCCGTCCTCTATTTCATAGAGAACAACCTGTATGCGGTAGCCACCTCGGTGAATGAAGCCTCCGCCGTTTCCCGTTTGGCGCAGATCGGGATGGGGTATGGGCTCTCCTCCATGGTGATCGATGGGATGGATCCGGACACTGTTTCCCTCGCCGTTCAGTTTGCCCGAAAGGAAGCTTTGCAGGGGGAGGGCCCCTTCTGGATCGAGGCAGAGACGTATCGGTACAGACACCATGCGCAGAGTCTTCCAGGTAGTGCCTTCGGCTATCGGGACAAAGAGGAAGAACTGAAGTGGCAAGAACGGGATCCCTACAGGACGTACCCCGCAAAGCTTCTAAAAGAAGGGATTCTAGGAGAGGAGGGCCTCACCCGATTGAAAACCATTGTATCCCAGGTAGTACAAGGGGCGGTCGACAAACTGGTGCGCAAGCAGGGTACCTCGTTAGTGGTGGGAGAAGAACTCTACCCAAAAGCGGAAGAACTCGAGATAGGTGTACGGAGCGATGGAAAGGAACTTGAGGGGCTCCCGTACAGGGAAGATCCAGTTGTCGAATCAGATAGTTCAAACTTGGCTTCTATAGGGGAGAAGAAAACCTACGTGGATGTGATTTCCGAAGTGATAGGTAGACGAATGGAAACGGATCCTCGAGGGATTGTGATTGGCGAAGAGGTAGGACACCTGAAGGGGGGAGCCTACATGGCTACCAAGGGGTTGTCCAAACGATTCCCTGGCAGGGTGATCGATACACCCATCTCGGAAGCAGGATTCACCGGAATGTCCTTGGGGTTGGCCCTCTCGGGAAAACGTCCCGTGGTAGAGATCATGTTCCCCGATTTTGCCCTCGTTGCCGCTGACCAGCTCTTCAATCAGATCGGAAAATGCAGGTTCATGTACGGGAACCAGCACGATGTTCCCCTGATCGTTCGTACACGGGTCAGCATCGGCACAGGGTATGGAGCCCAACATTCGATGGAGCCTGCCTCCCTCTTTGCCCTGTTCGAGGGGTGGCGTGTCGTGGCTCCCTCTACCCCCTTCGATTATATCGGGCTCTTCAATACATCCTACCATAGCCTGGATCCCGTGCTGATCATTGAGCATCAGGCCCTCTACCCGATGGAAGGGTGGGTACCGAAAGATCGGGACTATTGCATTCCTTTTGGCAAAGCCCTTATTCGCAGGAAGGGCAAGGATATCACCGTGGTGAGTTATTCCCGGATGGTACACCGGGTCCTGGAAGCGGCAGAACTCCTGAAACAAAAGGGAATAGAGACGGAAGTGATCGATCTTCGGACCCTGGATCTCTTGAGTCTAGATTACCAAACCATCGGTCAGTCCCTCAAAAAAACGGGCCGGCTTCTGATCGTGGAGGAAGGGCACATGTATGGGGGATTGGGCGGACACATTGCCGATGAGGTACAACGAAGGTTCTTCGATACCTTGGATGGGGAAATCCTCCGGCTGGGAGGGAAGAATATCCCCATGCCCGTCTCGAAAGCCCTCGAAGAGTTGTCCATCCCCGATGTAGAGGACATTGTAAGGGAGATCCAACGATCCTTGGAGTAGAGGGGGGAAAGATGGAAACATTACAGAAGGCGTTTCAGGAAAAATTCGGCAAGAAAGCCTATCGGATCCTTCGATCCCCCTTAAGGATCTGTCCCTTGGGGGCCCATGTGGATCATCAGCACGGGTATGTAACGGGGATGGCCCTGGAGGCTTCCATCTATTTCATGTATGCCCCGGATCCGGAAGGGTACATCCGGGTGCAAAGTCTGGACTTTCCCGATGAGGAGTACTTCCATTTGAACCATGTACCGGACATGATCCCAGGGTACTGGGGAAACTACCTTCGAGGGGCGGTCCTTTCCCTCGGCAGACAGTACAAAATCAGAATTGGGATTCAAGGAGTGATCCGGGGTAAACATCCCATTGGCGGATTGTCCTCATCGGCAGCGGTGATCACCGCCTACCTAATGGCTCTGGCGGAGGTGAACGAAGTTTCCCCCACCAAGGAGGAACTTATCCGGCTGAGTCACTGGGTGGAAACGGACTTCATCGGATTGAACAATGGGATTCTGGATCAGTCGGCCAACATCTTAAGCAAGGACGGTCACCTGATGGTGATGGATTGCCGTTCGGAACAGTACGAGCTAGTGCCCAAACATCCCGAAATGGATCCCTATGATATTATCGTGGTATATTCGGGGATCAGCACTACCCTGATGGGAACGGATTACAACAATAGGGTGGATGAGTGTAAGGTGGCGGCCTGGATCCTGCAGGAACTGGATTCAGGCAAAGTGTCCTCGTTGAAACAGGTGAGGCTACGGGACATCGATCCTGCTCAGTTCGAGGCCCTGAAGGAGAAGCTGCCGGGACGTTTTCGAAGGAGAGCGGAACATTTCTTTACCGAGAACCAGCGGGTGCTGGCAGGGGTTCGCCATTGGAAGGAAGGGGATCTTTCGAAATTCGGTCAACTCATGTTCCAGTCGGGGGAAAGTTCTATCCGTAACTACGAATGTGGCTGCCCCGAGTTGATCACAATTTTTGAAATTCTTGCTACGATCCCCGGTGTGTATGGCGCACGGTTCAGCGGGGCAGGGTACCGGGGATGCTGCATCGGATTGGTGGATCCTTCTAAAAAGGACTCGATCCAGGAGCGGATCGAGTCCCTCTACCCAACCCGTCATCCCAGATACAAGGATGTGTTCAAAGTTTACTTCAGCAGGACCGGGGACGGGGCTCGATTCCTCAGCCCGGAAGAGACTTCGCAATTCTTTCTATAGGACTCCTGTAGGGGAAAAGCAATGAAATGTGTACTTTTAGTAGCAGGATTCGCTACCCGTTTGTATCCCTTGACCCTCCATACCCCCAAACCCCTTCTAGAGGTAGGAGGCAGAACTATCCTTGACAGACTGATGGAGAAGGTAGAAGAGATCCCTTCTATCGATGAAATCATCCTGGTGAGTAATGGGCGGTTCTTTACCACCTTCATCCAGTGGGCTGCAAAGTATTCCTCTCACCGGAAAATTACCGTATTGAACGACGGTGCCTTGGATAACGATCATCGGCTGGGGGCCGTTGCGGATCTGGAGTTTGCCCTTCGGGAAAGGAAAATTGACGAGGATACTCTGGTATTGGCAGGGGACAACTTGTTCGATTTTTCCCTGAAGGCTTTCGTGGATTTCTTTCTTGCCAAAAGAGCCGACTGTATCACCGCTCACCGAGTGGAAGACTCGGAACAATTGAAACGGACAGGGGTGATCCTCGTGAACTCCGAGGGGAGGGTGCTGACCTTCGAGGAAAAACCTAAAGTCCCTAAAAGCGATTTGGCAGTTCCTCCCATCTATCTCTACCGCCAGGATACCCTCCCCCTGTTAGGCACCTACCTGGAAGAGGGAAACAACCCTGATGCGCCGGGGAACTTCATTCCCTGGCTTCTCAGGCGAAAAGAGGTATACGCATACTTTTTTCAAGGAAAACGGTACGACATCGGCACACCCGAAAGCCTCGAGGAAGCCCGGCGGGCCTATGTCTTTCCTCCTTCGAGGAATTGACAGGCAGTAGAAAAATAGGTAGTGTATGGATGCAAAGGGCGACTAGCTCAGTTGGATAGAGTACAAGCCTCCGGAGCTTGGGGTCGTGGGTTCGAATCCCGCGTCGCCCATTTTTAAGCCATGGCAAGGTATTTTACAACTTTCTGCACCCTCCGCTCGATCAGAAAGTACAGGGCTTGAGGGTATTCCTTCTTTTTAATCAATTCCTTGAACTTTGCGAGCACTCCCTCTGCCAATGCCTCGAGGGATTCGTACCCTTCGGGGGAAAAAGTATCGAGAAACTTGAACAGGGATCGTAAGGCGGCGATTTCCGCCTGAATGAGGCTGGAGTTTTCCTGCAGTACATAGTTGGTTATTTCATGCTTCTGTTCGTGACAACGATAGATTTCGAGGAGGGTTTTCAAGTCTTCTTCGATTTCTTCTAGTTCCATTTTCAGAATGGAAAGAAACTTGTGTGCTTTCGTCTTCATGGTTCCCCCCTACTACTATTGATTGTATGCTCAGTTGATCCATTTTACAACGATTTTTCTGTTTGCTTTTTCAAGGGAAATAGAGTATAATTTTCAATAGGGAAGGAGGTCGAAATGACTACTCCGCCGAAGGGGAAAGGCCGGTGAGGAGCCGGCATCTAGGAGACATAGACTGGGTTATTCCATCGTGCCCCAAGGGGCACAGAAGGTATGTATGTGAGGTCACGAAGGGTATCGAAACTCTTAGGACTTCTAAAAGCCGGAAGTGAGTTCCGGCTTTTTTTATGCGTATTCCCGATCGATCTTTGCATTCCTCGAAAAAAGTGGTAAGGTTAGGTATCGAAGCATGCGTTTGGGAGGGGAACGATGCCGATACAACAGGCTCCCGTCTATGACGAAAGCAAAATAATCACTCTCAGTTCCTTGGAACATATCCGTCTCCGCACAGGGATGTATATTGGACGGTTGGGGGATGGGAGTAGTTTCGACGATGGGATCTACGTGTTGCTGAAGGAAGTGATCGATAACAGTGTGGATGAGTACATCATGGGGTACGGGAATAGGATCGAAGTCACCCAGGAAGGCACAAGGATCCGTGTCCGGGACTATGGCAGAGGGATTCCTCTTGGGAAACTGGTTGAATGTGTCTCGGTAATCAATACGGGTGCGAAGTACAACGATGATGTATTCCAATTCAGCGTGGGTCTGAATGGTGTAGGGACGAAGGCGGTCAATGCACTCTCTGCCTTCTTCCGGGTGGTTTCCTATCGGGACGGGCAATGGGCAGAGGTTCGATTCGCTCAGGGGAAACTCCTTTCCCAGGAATCGGGTAAGAAAACGAAGGAACGGAATGGAACCCTCGTGGAGTTCGAGCCGGATCCAGAACTGTTTGGCGAGTACGCGTTCAACCAGGAATTCGTGGAGAAACGGCTGTGGACATACGCGTATCTGAACAAGGGACTTACTCTTGCTTACAATGGAAAGGAGTTTCATTCGGAGCGCGGATTGGAGGATCTCCTGGCCGCTGAAATCGGAAGCAATGGGCTGTACGACCCGGTCTATTTTTCCGGTCCTGCACTGGAGTTCGCCTTTACCCATACGGAGAACTATGGGGAAACCTACTTTTCCTTCGTCAATGGGCAGCATACCGTCGATGGGGGTACCCATCTTTCCGCCTTTCGAGAGGGAGTTCTGAAAGGGATCTGCGAGTACTTCCAGAAGAGCTTCAATGGTTCGGATGTGAGGGAAGGATTCGTGGGCGCCATTGCAATCAAGCTTAAGAATCCGATTTTCGAAAGCCAGACCAAGAACAAGTTGGGGAACACGGAGATCCGTCCCTGGATCGTGGGAGAGGTAAAGTCTGCGATCGTGGATGCCCTTCACCGAAACAAGAAGTTGGCCAAGGTGCTGGAAGGCAAGATCCTCCAGAACGAAGCACTTCGGAAGGAACTCACCCTGGTACAGAAGGAAGCCAAGGAGGCTGCCAAGAAAATCGCCCTCAAAATCCCCAACCTGAAGGACTGCAAGTACCACAGGGGGGAAGATGGGGAGGAAGGGGAGAAATCGATGATCTTCCTCACCGAAGGTCAGTCTGCTTCCGGTTCGATGGTTTCCGCCCGGGATGTGTACCACCAGGCGATCTTTTCCCTACGGGGAAAGCCGCAGAACATGTACGGCCGTAGGCGAACGGCGATCTACCAGAACGAGGAACTCTATAACCTGATGATTGCCTTAGGGATCGAACATTCGGTGGAGGATCTTCGGTACGGCAAGGTGATCATCGCAACCGATGCAGACCACGATGGTTACCATATCCGTAACCTCCTTCTTACTTTCTTCCTCAACTATTTCGAGGAATTAGTCCTTGCAGGAAGGTTGTTCATCCTGGAAACTCCCCTGTTTCGTGTCCGGAACAAGCAGGAAACCCGATACTGTTATTCCCTCCGGGAGCGGGACCAGGCAATGAAGGAACTTTCAGGCTGTGAGGTAACCCGATTCAAGGGTTTGGGGGAAATTTCTCCCAAGGAGTTCGGCCAATTCATCGGACCCAGCATGCGGTTGGTGGAGGTAAACGTGAAATCGGTAAAAACGATCCCTGACACGTTGGAATTCTACATGGGGAAGAACACCCCCGAACGCCGAGACTTCATCATGGAGAATCTGATCTAGTATGACCTACATCACCAACCTCTACCAAACAAATTTTCTCGAGTACGCCTCCTATGTAATCAAGGATCGTGCCATACCTCACCTGGATGATGGGCTGAAACCGGTTCAACGTCGAATCCTTCATTCCCTCTTCGAGATGGATGACGGGAAGTTCCACAAAGTGGCAAATGTCGTAGGGCACTGCATGAAGTACCATCCCCATGGGGATGCTTCCATCTATGAAGCCCTGGTGAATCTGGCCAACAAGGAACTCCTCATCGAAAAACAGGGGAATTTCGGAAACATTTTTACCGGGGATGCCCCTTCGGCCCCTCGGTACATCGAATGCCGGGTATTACCTCTGGCGAAGGAGATCCTCTATAACCCGGAACTCACCCAGTACGAAGACAGTTACGATGGCAGAAACAAGGAACCGGTTACCTTTCCTGCAAAAATCCCCCTGGTCCTCATCCTGGGGGCCGAGGGCATTGCCGTAGGGATGTCCACCCGGATCCTTCCCCATAATCCCGTGGAGGTGATGGAAGGGATAAAAGCGCGCCTGCGGGGGAAGAAAACGACCCTGTATCCCGACTTTCCTACGGGCGGAATTCTGGATGTCGCCGAGTATCAGGATGGAAATGGGAAAGTCCGAGTACGGGCTAAGCTGGATACGACGGATCCCAAACGGATCCTCATTCGGGAACTTCCCTATGGATGTACCACGGAAAGTCTCATCGCTTCCATCGAAGCGGCAGCCCGTAAGGGAGTGCTGAAGATCGCCAGCATCAATGATTTTACCACCGAAGAGGTGGAGATCGAAATCAAACTCGCCCGCTGCACCTACTCGAAGGACGTGGTGGATTCACTTTTCGCCTTCACCGACTGCGAGGTTTCCATTCCGGTGAACCTTCTGGTGATCAAGGACAAGACCCCCATACAGATGACGGTAAGCGAGGTGATCGACTATCACGCGAAGCGTCTCGTGGAGATACTCAAACAGGAACTACTCCTGGAACAGAAAACCTTGCTGGACCGGCTCCACATTCGCACCCTGGAGCAAATCTTCGTGGAGGAGCGGATCTACAAGAAAATCGAAGAGAAACGTACAGCGGAAACAGTGGTAAAGGCAGTGATCGACGGCTTCAAACCCTTCTCCTCCCAGCTCCTTCGTCCTGTCACAGAAGAGGATGTGGACAAGCTTTTAAAAATTCCCATCCGGAGGATCTCCCTCTACGACATGCAGAAGAACAAGAAGGAGATGGAAGAGATCCGAGGGAGGTTGAAAAAGATCAAGCACCACCTCTCCCACCTTGTGGATTATGCCGTCTCCTTCCTGGACGGAATCATCCTACGATACGGGAAGCGCTTTCCACGTCGAACGACCATCAAGAGCTTCAAGAAGGTGGATGCCCGAGAGGTGGCGGTGAAGAACTTGAAACTACGGTACGACGAGGAATCTGGATACCTAGGGTACGGAATCACCAGTGGGACGGTACTCTTCGAAGTGTCCCCCTTCGATCGAATTCTTATCGTAAGGGGTTCGGGAGTGTTCTCCGTCCAGAATGTGCCGGAGAAACTATTCGTGGATAAGCATCTCCTGTACTGTGGGGAAGCGGACAAGGAACGTTTGTCCCAGAAAGTGTTCTCGGTTTTGTATCGAATGAAGGATTCCGGAGAAGGATACATCAAACGCTTTCGGATCGCAGGCTATATTCTCGATAAGGCGTACGAGGCGGTGCCTCCGGAAGGGGAAGCCCTACAACTGACGACAAAGGAAGATGCCTTTGTCTATGTAAAGTATGTGAAAACCCCCAAATTGAAAATCGAGGAGGAGACCTTTCCCTTGAAGAAGTTCCCCATAAAGAACTATCGCTCAGCGGGAAAAAGGCTATCTTCCAAACCCATCAGTACGGCCCGGTTCGTAAAAGGAATGGTCAAAGGAAAGGAGAAAATAAAAGAATTAGAGGAAAAGGTGTAACCCTTGCTAAGACTTAAAGTTATAAGTTTTCCTTGACAAAGAGGACAATACCTATATAATTCACAAAAAAGGTAACGTGGGAGGAATCCAATGCCATTTTGGTTGCTGGTTCTCCTTCCTCTTACTGGTTTTGTTTTAGGTTGGATTGTTAGATGGTTGTATGCCAGATTTCAACTTTCATCTTTGGAGCAAAAAGCTGAGAGAATCAAGCAGGATGCGATCAAAGAAGCAGAAGCCAAGAAGAAAGAACTTATCCTTGAAACCAAGGATCAGCTTCTTAGGGAAAGAACACAGCAGGAACGTGAAATTCGAGAGCGTAGGAACGAACTGCAGAGGTTCGAACGCAGACTGCTTCAGCGTGAGGAGACCTTAGAACGAAAGTTGGCTCAGGTAGACAAGCAAGCCCAAACCTTACTGGCCCGTGAGAGGACATTAGCGGAGAAAGAAGAATTTTTAGGACAACAGGAAGAACGGTGGATCAAGGAACTGGAACGAATTTCCGGTTTGAGTTCGGAGGAAGCGAAACGCCTCATCATTTCGACCCTTGAGAACGAAGCCCGTCACGATGCCCAGGTTATCCTGAACAAGATCGAACAGGAGATGAACCTGGCTGCAGAGAAAAAAGCGCGGGAAATTCTCATCGCTACGATGCAGCGAATCGCTACCGATGTTACCTCCGAGGTCACTGTCACCACAGTGAGCCTTCCCAACGACGAAATGAAGGGGAGGATCATCGGGCGGGAAGGGCGGAACATCCGTACACTGGAAACCCTTACCGGGGTAGACATCATCATCGACGACACTCCCGAGGCGGTGGTGATCTCCTGCTTCGATCCCGTTCGGAAGGAAATAGCCCGGCGCACGTTGGAAAAACTCATCTCCGATGGCCGGATCCATCCGGCACGGATCGAAGAGATGGTCCAAAAAACCACAAAGGAAATTGCCCAGATCATCTACGAGGAAGGGGAAAAGGTGCTCTTCGAATTGGGGATCCATAACTTTCCTCCGGAGGGGATCCGTGCTCTGGGAAGGCTGCATTTCCGAACTAGTTACGGCCAGAATGTACTGGCGCATTCGAAAGAGGTCGCCATTCTGGCAGGGATGCTAGCTTCTGAGCTGGGAGCGGATCGGGAAATCGCCAAAAGGGGTGCTCTACTACATGATATAGGCAAAGGGGTGGAGAGCGAGGGAGATTCCACCCATGTGGAGTTAGGAATCGAATTGGCAAAGAAACTGGGGGAAGATCCACGGGTCATCAATGCTATCGCTGCCCATCATGGGGATTCCGAGTTTACCTGCCTGGAAGCTGTAATCGTGCAAATTGCCGATTCCATCTCTGCGGCCAGGCCGGGAGCCAGAAGGGAGACTCTCGACACCTATATCAAGAGGTTGGAGAACCTCGAGAAGATCGCCAACGATTTCGAAGGAGTGGACAAAGCCTATGCCATCCAGGCCGGAAGGGAACTGCGGATCCTGGTGAATACCGACAGGGTATCGGAAGAGCAGGCCAGGGAAACGGCGAAACAAATCGCCAAGAAGATCGAATCCGATTTACGGTATCCCGGCAGGATCAAGGTAACCGTGATCAGGGAAACTCGAGTGGTGGAGTATGCCCGATAAAACGTTGCGGGCACTAATCCTGGGGGATGTGGTGGGACAGGCAGGATGTAGGGCTCTGTTCCTTCTCCTTCCAGGTTTGGTAAAGGAGCATGGGGCAGATCTTGTCGTGGTGAACGGTGAGAATGCCGCAT
>Ga0308395_1000608_pt1 | contig 27613 bp, 15 predicted proteins | sample Hotspr20SampleP4_FD_202097 | JGI IMG/M metagenome (GOLD analysis project Ga0308395, IMG submission 202097) | Hot spring phototrophic mat microbial communities from Mushroom Spring, Yellowstone National Park, Wyoming, United States - 20050930_P4 ...
CAATCTCAACCTGAACCTTGATTTTGTAATTGTTGGCCATTCCGCTCCTCCAGCGTACGGTTTTGCTGGATATGATACCGCAATGGCTCACAATTCAGAAGAGGCGGGTAATTGCACAGGTCGCAAAATTGTAGAGACGCAAATTGACCTCGATCTGGGTTCATAGACAATGCCCTACGCCAAACACGAGAGTTTCCACATCCGCGAAGGCTGGCTGGCCAAAGGCCTGCGGGCCGTTCAGGCGCAGCGCGAGATTCTGCGCGACGACATCACTGCGGCCATCCAACTGGGCCTGGGCCGCAACATGGTGCGCGCCCTGCAGTTCTGGCTGACCGCCACCGGTCTGATCCGGCCCGACCCACCCGGCCACGTGCTCACCCCCTTCGGGAAGCAGGTGTGGGAGTTTGACCCGTACCTGGAAGACATCGGGACCCTGTGGTTGATTCAATATCATCTGGCCTGCAGCAGGGATCAGGCGACCACGTGGTACTGGTTCTTTAACCACTTTGCCTACCCCGAGTTTGACCAGGAAATCTTCATCCAGGAATTGAGCCGCTGGGTACTGACCGTTGAGGAGCGCAAGCCCCTGGCACGGCGTACCCTGGAATCCGAATTCCAGGTCCTTATCCGTACCTATTTGCCCTCATGCCGGGAGTACTCCCCAGAAGACAACTTAGATTCGCCTCTGGCTGAACTGGGTCTCCTGGAAGCACTACCCAACCGACATTACCGGACCTGCCCACCTGACCTCAATCGGTTGCCACCGCTCATCGTCCTGTACGTCTTGCTCCAGGAGCGGCCAGGGGTTGTGCGTCAGGAGAAGCAAATTGGCCTGATCCAGGCGATACGCGAGCCGCTCAGCGTTGGCCGGGTATTCAACCTGGGCATAGCCACTCTACTGGAGAGCCTGGAACACCTGGCTGTCCAGGTTCCAGATTGGGCCGTCAAACTGACCCGTACCGGCGGGCTGGATCGCCTGACCCTACCCTCTATCTCACCGGAAACGGTACTGGCACGCTACTATCAGGAACGCGGGCACGGAGGTGCGGAGTGACGGCTGCGTTTGCATCTCCTCACCTTGTCGGATTACGTCGCCCGGCACCCCACTTCCAGCGGGCGATTAACCTCAAATATGACTTGAACAACGCGGCCGTAATCGCTGCGTATGTGCCCACAACAAGGGCTACCAGCGCCATCGCGCGGCTACTCCGATCGCTGGCATCCGATTCCCGCCAGCGCGCTTTCCTGCTCCACGGACCATACGGCTCGGGCAAATCACTGCTGGCCACCGTCCTGGCAGCCATCCTTTCCCGCGATGTCCCTCCGGAAACAATAGCCCCTCTCTTGTCCAGGCTTGAAGAGACTGTGCCGGAGACGGCAGAGTTCGTCCAACAGCAACTGTCTTCCGGGCCGCGCCTGCTGCCCGTGGTCCTCAACGGGGATGAGGGGGACCTGGCCTCGGCCCTGCTGCGAGCCCTCTTCACGGCTTTACAGCGTATCGGCTGGCAGGAAATCCGGCTGGCGACGCACTACCGCGCCGCGCTGGAAACTCTGGACCTGTGGCAGACGCGGTATCCCGAAACCTATGCGCGGCTCGGAGAAATGCTCCGACAGGAAGGTTGGTCCGTAGAGAGATTGACAGCAGGCCTGAAGCGCGCGGATGAGCAGGCCTACGACATCTTCCAGCGCCTTTATCCCACCCTGACCGCCGGCGCAACGTTCAACCATTACGGGCATTCGGTGATAGAAACCTACCAGGAAGCGATCCGGGCGCTGGCTGAGGAGGGCCGGTATTCAGGCATCATCATCCTCTGGGATGAATTCGGACGCTTCCTGGAGGCGCGTGCCGGCGCTGCCTTCGGGCGCGAGGCGGCCCTGCTCCAGGAACTGGCCGAATTTGCCAATCACAGCCAGGAGACACCTCTGTACCTCGTCCTGATCACCCATAAGGTCATCGGGGGGTACATCTGGAACCTGCCCCCGGAATACGTCCAGGAATGGAGGCGCATCGGTGAGCGCTTCCTGTCGCTGGACGTGTCCAGCGATCCTCTGGTGACCTATCGCCTGATTGCTGCCGCCCTGACCACCCCAGACGAAGAAACCTGGACATCATACCTGGAGACCCACCGTCAGGACCTGGCGCAGATGCTGGGCAAAGCCCTTGAGCATCGCCTGTTCCCAGAACTGGATGAGACACAGGTGCGGCGCTGGGTCATTGAAGGGGCGTACCCTCTCCATCCGCTGACGGTCTATTGCCTGCCACGCCTTTCCAATAAAGTGGCGCAGAATGAACGCACCCTATTCACATTTCTAACCGCCGACGACCCCCTGGCCCTGTCCGATCTGTTAGACCGCATGGCTTCGGACGGCAGAGACGGCTGGATCGGTCCGGAGGCGCTCTACGACTACTTCGCCGACGCCTTACGTGCCGACACCGGCCCGGGCGGTGTCCATCCCATATGGGCCGCCGCCGAACACGCGCTCCGGAAAACTCAGGACGACGAAGGTCTGGCCCACCGCTTGGTCAAGTCCCTGGCAGTGCTTCAGACCATCGGCGAGCGTCCCACAACGGCAACCCTGGCTTTTGCCCTTCAGACGGATACAGAGAACGTGGAGCAGGCCGCCTATCCGCTGCTGCGGCGCAAAGTCCTGCGGTACTCCCGCCTGGACCGTACCTGGGAACTGAGGCCGGGCAGTGACGTGGACATTGACGCGGCCATCCGCCAGGCGCTGGAACGCCGTCCCCCTTCATCACTCCAGTTGCGCCGCTTGCTGGAACAGACCCTGCCCCCACCCATCTACCGGGCCCGTCAGCACAACATCCGCACGGGCACGACACGGTTCTTCTGGAGTTGGTACCGCTACCCGGAAGAGAGCGGAGCCGTAGATTGGGAGACCGTCCTCAAAGGCCTGGATTACGCGGACGGCCTGATCGTCTACCTGCTGGCTCGCGGCGGGGTGGAACTGGCCCAAGCCCGGAACCGGGCCTGCGCCGAGACATCACCACGGGTTGTGTTCGTCGTTCCTGCCCACCCTCTGGCTACCATTGAAGAACTGTTGCGTGAACTGGCCGCGCTCTCGGACCTGAAAAACGATCCAGCCTTTCGGGAACAGGACCCCCGAATCGTGGAAGAGTTGGACTTCTTTATTGAAGACACCACCGCCCTTCTGGCAAAGGCATTGGCTCCTCTGACCGACCCCTGGCAGGCGGATGCCGAATGGTACTGGCAGGGGCGACGGTATTCCGTGAGCAGCCCCGGGGAGGTCACCCGTCTGGTCTCCCATATCTGCGACACCGTTTTCCCCTATACGCCTGAACTGCACAACGACCTGATCAACCGCCATCATCCCACCACGATGCAAATCAAAGCTACCGAGCAGGTGGTGGATGCACTCCTCACCCGGCCACCTGATGAGCAGTTGGGCATCACCGGCTTCGGTCCGGACTGGTTGATCCTGCACACCGTCTTGCGCGCTTCGGGCATCTTGCGCCAGGAAGAAGAGGGCCGGTGGGTCATCGGCGCCCCCACACAACCTGCCCTGGCTGCCGCCTGGAGGGTGATCGCATCCTTCCTGGAGCGCGCACGTCAATCTCCGCAGCCCTTCGCCGAACTGATAGACGCGCTGCAATCGCCGCCTTTCGGCCTGCGCCGGGGCATATTGCCCCTGCTGATCGCCGCCGCCCTGCGACAACATTGGGCAGTCGTCACCGTGCGGCGAAACGGCAAGGTCGTCTTCCCGGTCACCGGCGCCGTCCTGACCGACCTGTGCCGCAATCCCCAGGCCTACACCCTGGAGTTGGGGCCGGATGATGCGCGAGTGCACCACCTGTGGGCACTGCTGGAAGAGCGCTTCTGCGCCGGACTGCCACCGGAGGAACGCCAGCGCCAGCCCCTTCAGGTCATCAGCACCGGAATGATGCGCTGGTTGCGCAGCCTGCCCCGCTTTGCCCAGACGACCCAACGGTTGTCACCCGATGCGCTGCAGTTCCGCCACCTGATTGAGGCCGCCGTCAAAGACCCCGCACCGGTGCTGTTCTATCAGTTACCCGCCCTGCTGGGAGGGACGGAAACCGATCTGGAAGTTATGGCGACGCGGCTGGACGCGCTAAAGGGCGAGTTGGAAACCGCCTATCTGGACCTGCTGCGTCGTATGGAGCGCTATGTTGCCGGGCAGTTCGCTCAGGACGATGCGCCGCCGGGCAGCGCCTTGGAGGCGCTGAAACAGTGGGCGGATCGCCTGGGGGTAGGGGCGCAGCCGGATTCGGGGCAAAGCCCCGCTTTGCCCCTACTTGGGGACGCGCGGGCACAGGCATTGGTGGATATTGCTCGCAGCGCGACGGACGCAAATGACCTGTTGGCCCTGTTGGCCCGACGCCTGGTCAACCTGGCGCCGCGCGACTGGTCCGACAGCGGGGAGGAGCACTTTTACCACGTGCTCCGGGAGGCCAGGGCGACTGCCGAAGCGGAGATCGCCGGGCTGGTGGCGGCGACCGAAAGCGTCCTGGAAGTTCAGGTCCGCGCCGACGGGCAATCGTCCGTATACCGTTTCCGCCGGGTGCCCCTTTCGGAAACAGGGCAGCGAATTCTGCAGAACTTTCGGAGCACGCTCAAGACCACCGGCCGGCTGCTCTCTGCCGACGAGAAGCGCCAACTGGCCGTCCTGTTGCTGGAATCCATCCTGGGGAAAGAGGATGTCTGAGCCGGGCCTGATCTATCTGGATAACGCCGCCACGACTTTCCCCAAGCCGGAGGCGGTGTATCAGGCCGCCGATGCTTTTTATCGGGCCTGGGGCGGAAACGCCGGGCGCGGCGCAAACCCCCTGGCCGAAAAGTGTGCGCAACTGCTGGAAGAGACCCGTGCGCTGCTGGCGGACTGGCTGGGCGCGCCCGCGCCGGAGCGGGTGATTCTCACCCCGTCGGCGACCATCGCCCTGAATATGGCCATCCTGGGCACCGACCTGCATCCCGGTGACGCGGTGTACGTGACGCCCTTTGAGCACAACTCGGTCCTGCGCCCGGTGGAGCACCTGCGCCAGACGCGCGCGGTACACGTGCAGGAGATCCCCTTTGACCGGCGCACCTACACCTGCGACCTGACCCGACTGGCTGCGATGTTCCAGGCAGACCCGCCGGCGCTGGTTTGCGTCACGCAGGCCAGCAATGTCTGTGGGCTGATGCCGCCGGTGACGGAGATCGCCCGACGGGCAAAACGGGCCAACCCACGCGCCGTCGTCGTGGTGGACGGCGCCCAGACGGCCGGCCTCTTCCCGTTGCCCCTGGGCGACGGCCTGATAGACGCGCTGATCTTCTCCGGCCACAAGTCGCTCTACGGGCCCTACGGTGTGGCCGGGCTGGTGCTGGCTTCGGACTGGCGTCCCGCGCCGATTCTGTTTGGCGGGACCGGCACTTTCTCCGAACGCGTGACGATGCCCGACGAACTGCCCTCGGCCTATGAGCCGGGGAGTTCCAACATCTGGGCTGTTGCCGGGTTGAGGGCCGCGCTGGAATGGCTGCGGGTCACCGGCCGCGAAGCGCTCGTGGCCCACACGCTGCGCCTGGCGCAGACCCTGCGTGAGCAACTGGAGGCCCTGCCCGGTGTGACGGTCTACGCGCCGCCGGAGGGTAGGGGCACAGCACCACTGTGCCCCTCCTGGTGCGGTATTGTGGCGTTTACTGTAGAGGGCATTGCCCCGCAGGCCCTGGAGGCCGCGCTGGGTGCGCAGGGCATCGCCGTCCGTGCCGGCCTGCACTGCGCCCCATGGGCCCATCGCTGGCTGGGGACGCTGGACAGCGGCGGCGCAGTGCGGGTGAGCGTGGGGTGGTTCAACCGCGAGGACCATATCGCCGCGCTGATGACAGCGCTGATAGGGTAAACTCAGGAGGTCACAATAGATCTGAATATCGTGGAACTGGCGCAAAAGATCAGTGCGTTTCTCCTGCCGCTCCTGCCCTACCTGCTCAAAGTGGGCGACAAGGCGGCGGAGGAAGTCGGCAAAAAGATCGGCGGCGAGGGCTGGGAGCGGGCCAAAGCGCTGTGGGAGAAACTGCGCCGCAAGAAGGCCGTGGAGCAGGTGGCGCAGACCGCCGCCGCCCTGCCCGATAACCAGGCGCTCCGCGACGCCCTGCGGGAAGAAATCGCCCATGCGCTGCAGGAGGACGGTGACTTGCGGGAAGAGGTTGCTCGCCTGTGGGGTGAGGCCGAGGCCGCCGGCGTGACGGTCACGGCCAGCGGCGATCGCTCCGTCGCGGTCGGCGGGGACGTGAGCGGGAGCGTCATCATCACGGGCGACCGGAATCGGGTGGAAAAGGGCTGAGAAGAAATGAGCCCGCCAGACCTGCAGCAGGCTTTGCAACGGCTGAAGGACGGAACCCATACTCCAGCCGACCTGGAGGCCCTGCGCCACGCGCTGCAGGCGGGGCAGATTGCGCTGGCCACCGGCGAGCGTGCCGTGGCCATTGGCGGCAGCGCCGAGAGCGTCGTCGTTGTCACCGGCGAGGGGAACTTCGTGCAGGTTTTGCAAGGCCCGGCTGCGGAAACGGTGCAGCGGCTCTCGCCCCAGTTCCTTGACCGCCTGACCGAACGCTACCTGCGCAGCCTGACAGAAGAGTGGCAATTCCTGACCGTCAGCGTGCATGGTGAAGACCGTCGCCTGCCGCTGGAGCGCGTCTTCTTCATGCTCCAGGCGCGGGAGCGCCCCGAAGCGAAACTCACCGAACCGCCGCGCCCCGACCTCGACCCGGCCGCGGCGCGCTTTCAGGATGCGGGCGCGCCCCCGGTTCCCAAGCCGCCTCCGCCGCCCGTCCCGCTGGAGACGGTGTTGGGGAAGGGGGAAAACCTGGTCCTGTTAGGCGAGCCGGGCGCGGGGAAGTCTACCGCATTGCAATTCATCGGGCTGTGCTTCGCCCGCGCCGCCGAAAACTGGCATGTGGAACGGCTGAAGGTCAACCGCGCGTACATCCCCATCCGCCTGGACCTGCAAACGAGCGCCGCCAGCATCGCCACCAGCGAGGCACTGATAGACGTGCTGCGCGCCGAAGTGCGCGGCCGCCTGCAATGCTCGCCCGCTGAAGCCGAGGCTTTGCTGGAGGCCTGGAAAACCAGCCCCGGCCTGCTCGTCCTGTTCGACGGGCTGGACGAAGTGCCGGCAGACCTGCGCGAAACGGTACGCAGGCGCATTGAAACGTTTGCCCAAAGCGGCGCCGCCTGGGTGATTTTGACCTCGCGCCCGGCCGGCTTTCAATCCCTCCCTGGACTGAACGAGTACACCCTCAAGCCGTTCGAGCATCCCGAAACCGAAGCCCTGCCCTACCTGCGCGGCTGGCTGGCCTTCCTGAAGTCGGAATGGACGACGGAGCAGGCCGAGAGCGGGGCGCGGGCCTTGCTGGAGAAGATGCAGGCCCGCCCGGCGCTGCGCCGCCTGTTGGATAACCCCCTGCTGCTGCGCCTGAGCGCTCAGCACTACGCCCTGAGCGGCGAGATCGCCCGCAATCGCGCCGACCTCTACCGCCTGTGGGTAGAGGAAGCCTGGCAGCGCGCCACCCGACGCGGCGCAAAGGAAGAGGAAAAGCGACACTTCCTGCAGACCCTGGAGGCGCTGGCCTGGCACCTGCACCTCGGCGGCGGGAATGAAGAAGCCGACCTGTTGCAGGCGCTGCGAAAGTTCGGGCTGACGCAAGAGGAAACCGCGGCCGCCGACCTGCTGCGCCGCCTGCGCGAGCAAAGCGGCCTGCTCGCCCGCCTGCCGCAATCTGAAGAGGGGAAAGTGCGCCTCCGCTACACCTTCAGCCACCAGACCCTGCGCGAGTACTTGGTCGCCCGGCGCCTGCAAAGGGCCTGGAAGCAGGACGCCCGCCGCACCTGGCACTTCCTGAAGCCGCGCCTGCACCTGCCCGACTGGCGCGAACCGCTCGCCCTGCTGGTCAGTTCGCTGCCTGAAGCCGAGTCCCTGCGCCTGTTGAACGGGATATTGCGCGCCCGCTCGCCGGAAGAACGCTTCCTGCGCCGCGACCTGTTCCTGGCGGCGGAACTGGCTGCGGAGAGCGGCCACGCGGATGCGATGTGGGAGCATCTCTGGCCCGGGCTGCGGCGGGCGCTTAAGGATGAGTATGAAAATGTGCGCCGGGCGGCGGCGTGGGCGCTGGGGCAGATCGGTATGCCTGCCGTCCCTGCCCTGCTGGAAGCGCTCAAGGATAATAATTGGTGGGTGCGCCAGGCTGCGGCGTGGGCGCTGGGGGAGATGGGCGACCCGCAATCCGTCCCTGCACTGCTGGAGGCTCTCAAGGATGAAGGTGGAGTTGTGCGCCAGGCGGCAGCGGAGGCGCTGGGGGAGATCGGTGTGCCTGCCGTCCCCGCCCTGATGGACGCGCTCAAGGATAAGTATGAAAATGTGCGCCGGGCGGCGGCGGAGGCGCTGGGGGAGATCGGTGTGCCTGCCGTCCCCGCCCTGCTGGAGGCACTAAAGGCTGAGGATGGGCGGGTGTGCCAGGCGGCGGCGTTGGCGCTGGGGAAAATCGGCGACCCGCAGGCCGTCCCCGCCCTGATCCAGGCGCTCAAGGAGAGGTATGGAGATGTGCGCCGGGCGGCGGCGTTGGCGCTGGGGAAAATCGGCGACCCGCAGGCCGTCCCCGCCCTGATCCAGGCGCTCAAGGAGAGGTATGGATATGGAGATGTGTATGGAGATGTGCGCTGGGCGGCGGCGAGGGCGCTGGGAAGCCTCGGCGACCCGCAGGCCGTCCCCGCCCTGCTGGAGGCGCTAAAGAATGAGGAATGGTGGGTGCGCGAGGCAGCGGCAGAGGCGCTGGGGAAGATCGGCGACCCGCAGGCCGTCCCCGCCCTACTGGAGGCGCTTAAGGATAAGTGGATGTGCTCGAAGGCGGCGAGGGCGCTGGGAAGCCTCGGCGACCCGCAGGCCGTCCCCGCCCTGATGGAAGCGCTTAAGGATGAGGAATGGGGGGTGCGTGAGGCGGCGGCGTGGGCGCTGGGAAAGATCGGCGACCGGCAGGCCGTCCCCGCCCTGCTGGAGACGCTCAAGGATGAGGATGAAGATGTGCGCTGGGCAGCGACGATGGCGCTGTGGAAACTCTTGCCTGCCTCTCCACCCCAGAACAAGAAGGAGCGCCGTGTCTGGCAAAAGGTGCTGGCTTCCATCCGGCGAGCGGCGCGGCGGAAAAAGGAACGCGAGTTGCTTTCCACCGTCCTTGAGCGGCAGGCAGCCTGGCAGGTGGCGCTTTCACCCTGGCAGGATCCGCTGCAGCCGCCGCCCGTCCCGGCCTGGCAGGTCTGGGCCCAACGGGCAGGCGGGGGCGCGCTGGCCCTGCTGCTGGCGGGCCTGGCGGCGCTGGCGATGGCGCTGCTTGCCGGGCTGAGAAAACCCCTGGAGGAGGCCGCCCGCGCTTTCGGTCAGGCGTGGCCCCTCTGGGCAGTGGCGTTGCTCGTCGTGGCCCTGGGTGCGGCGGGCGCGCTCCTGGGCTGGCTCGTGGACGCCTTGCGGAAAAAGTAGCCGCTTCTCCTTCACCAGTGAAGGGCCCGCAAATGTCCGAATCACGCACGCAACACGCAATACGCAACACGTAACACGCCCGGAGGCCCACAGATGACCCATAACCCCTTTGTCCCCTACCTCAACCGCTACACCACCGCCTCGCCCGACCACGAGGCGGCCTTTGACGAGTTCATCGGCCAGACCCCGCCGCCGGGGGGCGCGCCGCTGCGCCTGGAGACGCGCACGGAGGCCTTCGTCCGCGATTGCTTCACGCGCCCACGCCCGCCCTCGGTCATCCTCACTGGCAACGCCGGCGACGGCAAGACCTACCTCTGCCGCCAGATCGTCGCCGCCTTCACCGGCCAGGCAGTGGTGGACTGGGCCGACCGCCTGGACTGGCCGATTGAACGGGACGGGGTCACCCTGCGCGTGGTCAAGGACGTTTCTGAGATGGCGGAGGAGGCTGGGGCTAATCTGCTGTGGGAACTCGCGCTGGACCAACTGGAAGCGCAGCCCCGCTTCGTTTTTCTCATCGCCGCCAACGAGGGCCGCCTGCGCGCCGTCCTGCAACGGGAACGGCTGGAGGACCTGTATCGGGAGATAGATCGCCAGTTACGGGAAGGACCGGACCTCAGCAACGACCGCCTGATCGTCCTCAACCTCAACCAGGTCACCACTTCCACCTACGTCCCCCCGGCGCTGGCCTGGATCACCGACCCGGCGCGCTGGGAAGCGTGCGCCGCCTGCCCGGCCAGGGAGGCCTGCCCGATCTACTTCAACGCCAGGCGCCTGGCCGAGCCTTCCATCGCCCGGCGCGTGCAACGGCTCTACCAGGTGCTGGAACATCTGGGCGTCCACGTCACCATCCGCGATATGCTCATCCACCTGGCCTACACGGTCACCGGCGGGCTGGATTGCGACCGGGTTCAGGGCCAGCCGCCGCTCCACTGGGAGCCGCAGCGCCACGTCTACTACGAAAACGTCTGGGGCGAGGCCGCCGACGAGCACTTCCGCCGCAAGGCCGTGGTCATCCGCCACCTGCGCCGGCTCAACGTGGGGCAAACATCGGTCTTTGAGGTGGACGATTTCATCATCAACGGCCGGCCCACCGACCCGGCAGCGCAGGCCGAACACGAGCGGCTCTTTGCGCCCGCGCTGGACCTGGGCGGACGGCGCTTCGGGCAGGAGCGGGCCGCCTATCTCTACGGCGGCGCGACCGCGCCCCGCCCGGAGGAAGAGCATCCCCTGATGCAGTGGCTGCCGCACTGTCGTCGCAAACTCTTCTTTGAGTGGCAGGAGACGACCGCCGCCGACCGACTCTTCCCCTTCCAGCACCTGCCGGAGTACTTTCGTCTGGTGGACGGCGACCCGGCGTTGCTGGCACACTATCGCCGCGAGATCATCCTGGGCCTCAACCGCGCCTTCTCCGGCCTCTACCTGACCGATGCCGATGCCCTCTACGTCACCTCGCAATACGCCCACGCCGTGGAACAGCCGGTGCCGCTGGTGCGGCTCAAAATCCCCGCCGACGGCATCGTGCTTCAGCCCGCCCCCGCGCAGACCGAGGCCTTTGACCGCGACCTGACGACGCTGCGCCTGGTCATCTATCCGCCGCCGGGAGTCAAGGCGGAACCGCTGACCTGGCCGGTAGACCTGCTGCGCTTTGAGTACCTGATGCGGCGGGCGCGGGGCAGCACGCCGGACATCCTGGCCGAGGAGTGCGAACTGAGCATCCGCCAACTCAAGGACGACCTGCTGGCGCGCTTTGCCGTGGCGCCGCCACCTGGACGGATTGACTTTTTCGCTGCCGACCGCAACCGCTACACTTTCCGCACCCTCTGGGTTGAACCCGGCGGGCGGATCCGCATCTGAGCCACGGGAGGGACGCGATGGAACGCTACGGCTACCTGGAAGAACAACGCGAAGGCTATCCCATCGCCGCCTGGATTTGGGGCCATCGCCTGCGGGTGGGCCAGCACTGGATGGAGTACCTGCTGGAGTTCCTCAACGTCCTGGCCGGATTTGACTACGCGCTGGGGCAGGGCATCAATACCGGCGAGGCTTCGGACCGCCTGGACTATACGCGCTTCACCCGTCTGGGCCTGCGTCGCTTTGTCTTTTACGACGATTGGGAAAAGACCCGCCATCCCCTTGACGACGCGGCGCGCAAACGGCTGGAGGCCGTGCTCCGTCAACTCTGCGATGGGAACACCGGGCCGGACAAGGATCCCCTGACGCTGGCCCGTGCCCTGTTGCGCTCCCTTTCGGCGGTGGAGGAGAACCGTTCCTGGTTCGCCAAGTCGCTCTTCCCGGCCCACGAAAACCTGCTCTTCTGGGAGGGCCTGCGCAAAGGGGCGACCAAATTCGTGGGACGGCGCTCCGCCGATGGGTTGCCCCCGCATCAGTTGGACGAGGGAATCACCTTTGATGCCCGCAACTTCTTCGCTCGCGGCGGCGAAATCTACTACCTGATCCTCTCCGCCGGCACGCGGAACGACCCTGCGCGGCGTCAGGCCATCGCCGACCGCCTGCGCACGCTGCTGACCGAACCCAACGCAGCCCTGGGCGAACTGGCCGCCATCATTGACAGGGCCTGGCAACAACAGGTTGGGCAGCGAGAAAACAATCACCCCACCGGCCGCCTGGGCTGGATCCCTGACCCCGGTTGCCCGCTCTACGTCCTCATCGCGGAAGATGTGGAGACCTTCCTGCAGGCCGATCTGGACCCGCTGGAGACGCTGGACCTGCTGGCGCACCTGATCGGCTTTCACCTGACGCTGCACCTCTACCACCGCGCACACCCGGCGGCATTATCTGCGGGCCACAATGACGGCGGTTGTCGGGAGTCGTGCCGCCCCTGCCTGCCGGTGGACGCGCTAGAGGGAGCCGATGGCGGCGTTGTGCGCAAGATTGCTGAGGTCGCCTTTCGGGAGCAGGAAGCGAACATCGTCCGCCAGGCCGAAACGTACATCCGGTCACAGGTCGCAGAGTGGGTCCAGGCCCTGCCGGCCGCTGACGACCCCTACAGGACGCTGGACTCCGAAGCCCGCGCCCACTTTGACCTGTCCCGGCTCTCCAGAGCCAGCCAGAATGCCTTTGCCCGCCGCGTGGATGCGCTGATCGGGCAATTGGGCCCTGATCCCGACCGCGCCGCCTTGGCCAAGGACTACGCTGAGGCGCTGACAGAGGTCCTGCAGCAGGACTTTGACAAGAACTTCAAAGGCGTACACCGCAAACTGACCAAGGCGGTAGGGCTGGCGGCCCCCCGCAAAGGGCCGGGCGCGCGCTTCGTGCTAGGGGACAACCTGCTCAAGGCGCTGACCCTGGCCAACATCCCACCGGGCGGCGGGATGACCTACGACGAATTCTTGCAACGGCTCTACCACCGCTACGGCCTAGTCGTGGGAGTCCGTGAGGCACGGGAGGCGGGGCTGCTGGAGCGCCAGCGCATCAACGGCGAATATTTTGAACGCAACCGCGCCGCGCTGTTGGACAAGATGAAGCACGCCGGCTTGGCGACCGAGTATTCCGATGCGACGGCGGTGGTGGGAGGACACTGATGACCGAGACAACCATTCCAACGATGCTTGCCCAATCCCTTCACGCCTTCCTCACCGCCCAATCCGGCGGCTCGGCTCGCCGCTTCTTCCGCCTGGACGGGTTTGACGATGCCGTCTACGCCGCGCTTCTGGCGCGCCTGGAGGCTGAGGGCAACCGGCTGGCCGGGCAACCCCTCTGGGTGCGCACCACCGCGCCGCTCCCCGGCTACGAAGCCTACGCGCTGGAGGCAGACAAATCCGCCACCTGGTACCGCAACCACGTCCCGCCCGCGCACGCGCTGGTGCTCATCTTCAACCAGCCCACCTCTGACGCCCAGAGCCTCAAGGACGTCTATCCCGTCACCGAAAGTCTGCTGGCCAGCGAGGGGCTGGAACACCTCATCCGTGCCGCCTTTGTTGCCTATCAGCCCTCGCCGGAGCAGGTGGGCGTGCTGCGCGCGTTCCTGGCCCGCCTGCGCCCGGCCCCGCAACTGCGCGACCTGGCCGAATTCCTGCGCGATCTGGACGGGTATCTGCACACCCATCCCGGCGCGACGATGAAGATGGCTATCGCCGACTCCCTGCCCGCGCTGGGCCTCTTCCGCTGCCGGGAACTGGCCGACGTGCTCAACACTGCCAAAGGCGACGCGCTCCTGCGCAACGTGCAGCACGCCGCGCAGCTGGGCAGCGAAGTGCTGGATGACCGGCAGCGTGACGAGTACCTGGCCCGGCTGGACGAGGCCGAGTTTGACGACGACTCCGCTTACGGGGGCCTGACGGCGGAGGAAAAGCGCGCCCTGCTGCGCCGTTTCCTCACCGAGGTCGTCACCGACCGTAACGCGTTGCTTGCCATCCTGCGCCTGGACTGGCGCGAAGTGGCGCCGGTGCTCTACAAGAGCCGCCGCAAGAGCAGGCCAGAGCAGATGCAGGCCCTCGTCGCGGCGCTGCAAGAGGCTCTGGAGGCCCAGCGCATCGCGCCCGATACGCTCCCCGAAGCCGCACAGGATATGCTGCAGGACCTGGCTGCCGGGGAGGAACCGGAAGAAGAGGCCGTTGACCGCTTCCTGGCCGACTACGGCGATAGCCTGCCCCGCGCGGTCCAGAATCAACTGCGGCGCCTGCGGAGCGTCAAAAAGCACCAGACCACCGACTTGATCGCCGGCGTGACCTACCTGGGCGTGGAATTCCTGACCGCCGTCCGCGATGAACTGTCGGCGGGCGCAACGCTGACCGTGCGCTGGATGGGGCGCGAGGCAGGAGCCAGAGAGGCCGAGGCACTGCTGGCCTTCCGCACTCTCTACGGCGGGATTGAAACGGCGATGCCGGGTATCCGCTGGGAGTTGGACGACCTGTGGAGAGAGGCGCAACAGGCCGCGCCGGAGGAGGCGGAAGAAGAGGCCGAGGGCGAACGGGAAAAGGTTATCAAGGTCAACCTGCCTTTCCGGGTCACCCTGACCGACAGCCAGGGGCAGACGCTGGCCAGTGCCGACCTCATCTGGCACTATCGCTCCGATGGCCCGGCAGCAGCGACCCTGGCCCACCTGCAGGCCGAGGCGCAGCGCCTTGCCGAGGGGCAGGGCGGCGGCCCGCTTTTCCAGATGGTCACATCCCGCCTGCGCATCCCTATCTACAACACCTGCCCCGCGCCCAACGAAGTGAGTGACCTGGACCTCAGCCGGCCTCTCCCCAGCCTGGGCGCGTGGTATCGGGAGGCAACGGACCTGGGGGCCGGACTGCGCCAGGCGCTCCAGCCTGTGGCGCGCCCAACGGCCTTTGCTGCCGTAGACGCCGCCCTGACGCGCCTAGAAGAGGCCTGGGCCGCTTTTGTCCAACAGGCCGGCGAGCGCGGCCTGCTGGCTGCCGACCTGGACGGTCTCCTCACCGCGTATGAGGCCCTGCTGACCACGGCTGCCGAACATCTCCAACAGGGGCAGGAGGTCCTGCACGGCTTCCGCTGGCTGGTCCAGGCGTGGATGGTCGGCCCGGAGACCTTTGACGAGTGGGCCGTGATGCCGCTCTTACATCCGCTCAAACTGCACTGGCACCGCGCCCGCGCCTGGCGCTTTGCCGGTTTCTTGAACGCGCTCCTTTCGGCCACCGAACCGGCGCCTATCGTGGACGTGCGCCGCTTCCGGCAGGAGTTGACCGTCACCTACAGTTCGGCGGGCTATCCGGCGCTGGTCGCCCTGCCGGGCAAGGATCGTCGCCCCACGTACTTTTTGCCCGTCCACGAGATGCACGGCTACGAATTGTTCCGCCAGGAGGGGCTGGCCGGACTGGCCTACGGCCTGGACCCCGACCTGGTTTCGGAGGACGAGAGCGAACAGGCGGCGGAAGTTGCGGCGGTTGAACTGGCCCGCGTGGTACAAGATTACATTGAGACCTACCCCTTTGCCCGGGACGGACTGGAAGTCTACCTGGTGCAGTGTCGCAACGGCGCGCTGCCCGGCCTGCTGGTGGAACGGCTGGACAAACTGGCCCGCCGTCGGCAGTGGGGACTGCGCCTGACTGTCGTCGTCCACAGCACCGATCGCGGCGCGCCCCTCTACCGGCGCGTCACCGAATGGCTCAAGACCCACGAAGCGTTTGTCGCCCGGCCCGACGGCGGCTACTTTCCGCCGGTGGCGTTACGGGTGCTGGAATGCGAGTATGAGGACCTCTTCCGCCAGGTGCGCGATACCGACCTGGTCATCCTGCCCGATGTCCTGGCAGAAAAAGGCCAGACGGTGGAATCGGAGATGAACCCTGCCGCTCAGACACCGGATAGTGAGGACGAATGGCCGCTTTACCGCGCCCAACAGGCCCCGTTTGAGCGCGGCGAGTTTACCCGCACGATCCTGATCACGCCGCCGCCTCAACCCGCAGTATTGCAACACTTTTACCGCATCCAGTGGGCCGCAAAGGAACGCAAGGCGCTACCCGCCGACCAGACGCCGCGCTTTTTCCAGCGGGTCTCCCTGCTGGATTGGGAACAGCCGTTGGCCGAACTGCACCGGCGCTTTAACTGGGTAGCCTGCTACGATACCACCGTGGACCGCTTCCTACTGGAAGCCACCTTCCCCGAGACGATAGAGGTCATCCGCTACTCGCTGGGCCTGGGCGCCAAGCGCCGCCACAACCTTACCGTCTCGTCGTCCTACCGCGCGCGGGACATTGTGGTCAACCGCCTCACGGCCAACCTGGAGGCGCTGCTGCCCGGCACGCCACACGAGTTTCGCCGTGAGATCGCCCGGCGCCTGGTGGCAGAGGCCAAGCAGGTCTCCGGCGACATCGTGCTGCGCGCGGCTGGCCCCGGTGCCTATCTCAACGAGTTGATGGGGATGGTCATCGCCAAACACGAGACCGAGCGCCGCTACCTGGAACAGCATCCCGGCGCGCTGACGGCCTGGATTTACCTGGACGACTTTGCCCACTGGTTTGACGGCCGCATTCCCGACCTGCTCTTTGTCGCCATCCCGCCGGAAGCCAATGGCGAGTTGCCGCTGCACGTGGAGTTGTTGGAGACCAAATGTGTGGGCGAATCCAACTTTGCCCTTGAGGCTGCCGACGCGCAAAAGCAGGTCGCCCAGGGCATCAACCGGCTGGTGCAGGCCTGGGCTTCGGGTGCGAAGCACCTGGACGCGCCGTACTGGTACGACCAACTCTATCGCGCCGTGGTGGGCAACCTGGCGCTGGAGCGCGACCAGATGCGGCTATGGGAAGCCTTCCGCCGCCGCCTGCCGCAGGGCGACTTTACCCTGGAGGTGAGCGGCCATACCTGGATCTTTTGCCACGACAGTTCGCTGGGCATCCCCGGCCTGAGCGACGAGGGAGAGGCTGCCATCGTCGCACCGGACGCGTCGCAGGTGCCTCATCGCTACCACCACTTCGGACGCGCGGGACTGCGCCGCTTGTTGCGCGGACTGGTGGAGGCGTGGGAACTACCCGCCCCTGCCGGGACCTGGGCTGCGGCCTATGACGCGTCGCCCCAGCCGCCCGCCCCGGAACAACCGGTATCGCCGCCACCCGTCGCGCCGGTGGCGCCGGAGCCACCATCGCCGCCGGTCCAGCCTGCGGAAGCCGAACGTGTCCCGCCACCCGCGCCGCTGGCTGAATGGCGTGCGCAGCAGGCCCGCAACCTGGCCCGCGCCCTGCGCGACTACGGCATTCAGGTCTATCCCATCAACCCGGATGAGGCCGATGTCGGCCCCGGCGTGGTGCGCTTCAAGGTACGGCTGCGTCCGGGCGAGAAACTGAGTCGCTTGCAGGCCATCGCCGCCGACCTGCAGCGCGAACTGGCCCTGACGGCCCCACCGCTGATTGACAACGTGCGCGGCACCAACTTTGTGGGCATTGACCTGCCGCATCCGCAGCCGGAGATTCTGCCCCTGTTTCCCGCTCTGGATGAACTGCCTTCCGCGCCGGTGGGACGGCTGCCGTTCCTGGTGGGCAAGACTCCCGCCGGCCGTACCGTTATTGCGGATCTGGCTGACCTGCCGCATCTGCTCATCGCCGGGAGCACCGGAGCAGGTAAGACCATCTTTCTGTATACTCTTTTGGTCAGCCTGCTCCACAGGCACGACCCACAAACATTGTCCCTGCTGCTGATTGACCCCAAGCAGACCGATTTTGTCTACTTTGAGGGGCTGCCGCACCTGCTCGGCGGGCAGGTGGTCATTGAAGCCAAAGCCGCGATCGGCTGGCTGGACCAACTGGCGACCGAGACGCTGGAAACACGCTCTCAGCAGTTACGTGCTGCGCGCTGCCGGGACATTCACGACTACAACTCCCGGCATCCGGAAGCGCCGCTGGCGCCGCTGGTAGTGGTCATTGACGAATACGCCGACCTGGTGCAGGTGCTGGACAGAGCGGGCCGTCAGGAGTTTGAGCGGCGGCTGGTGCGTCTGGCACAGCGGGCGCGCAACGTGGGCATCCACTTGGTCATCGCCACCCAGCGCCCCAGCGCCGACATCGTTACCCCCAGTCTCAAAACCAACCTGCCGGCGCGCATCGCCTTCCGCCTGCCCTCGCATCACGATTCGATGACCATCCTGGATCAGTCCGGCGCAGAGAACTTGCTGGGGCGCGGGGACATGCTGTTTCTTTCCGAGGGGAAGGTGGAGCGCCTGCAGGGGTTCTATATCCGTTCAGCAGAACTGACGGAATTCCTTTCCCGCTACACTATGGATGCTGGAGAGGGTCTCCGATGAAAGAAGAGGCTCAGAACTTCGCAAACCTGTATACGGAGATTCGGGCTCGTAATGAAAAGCGTTGGGGCACAGAACGACAGGCAATCGTGCGGACTTTTGGACGCGACCTTCGGGCTACGGTCCGGGACATTGTCCTGGAACTGGCCCAAAATGCAGAGGACGCAGGTGCCCGCAGTCTATGCTTTCGCCTGTATGATGGAGGGCTGCTGGTCTGGAACGACGGCTTGCCCTTTTCTGAAAAGGATGTGCGTTCCATCTCCGGCCTGCTGATCTCCGCCAAGGACGCCCGTTCCATTGGCTATTTTGGCATCGGTTTCAAATCCGTTCTTCTGGTCACCCAGAAACCCTGCGTGCTCTCGTACCCGTACGCCTTCTGGTTGGACCATGCCCTGGACCCTTACCCTGTAGATGCCGTAGACGCCCTACCTCCGGAAGCGTGGGAGTTGTTCCACAGCGGGAAGACCATTTTCTGGCTTCCTGCCGATGCGCCACGGTTGGATCCGCAACGGATCGCTTCGGTTTTTGATCAGAGACTCGCTGAAATTCTGCTCTTTATGCGCGCTCTGCAGGAAATCCAGTGGGAATCGCCAGCGGCGCGCGCTGCGTACAGAGCCCAATTCCAGATCCTTCAGGAGGGCGACTGGGGCACTTTGTCCGAGGTCAGCATCGGGTTCCGGAAAGAGTACCGGGCGGAGACGGCAGCCGAAGAATCCCGATGGCTGCGCCTGGACTGGCAGGTTGCGATTCCGGAAGAGGTAGTCCAGAAAATAGCGACCCATCTGAAAGACGAGGGAGATGCCGAAGGGGCCCAGCGTTGGGAGAATATTCTCTCCAACAACCCAGAAGCACGACGGCAAACTTTTTCAATGGCCATCCAGATGGACGAAGGGGGAAACAGGCCCAGCTCCCTGGAAGGACGGTGCTTTGCCCGTCTACCTACCGGGTACCGAACAGGCTTGAAGTTCCACATCAGTGGCAGGTTTGCCACAACCGTAGATCGGGATCGCCTGCGGGAGGATGACCTGCTGACCCGATGGGCGTTGACCAAGATGGAGCAGATGCTGATCCAGGTGCCCGAGTTGTTCAAGCGCCTGGGCAGATTTACCCCCCCGATGTGGAGCATCTTTCCAGAAAAGGAAACGGACAACAACCTCTTCTCCCCGGCAGTGGGAGCCCTCCGAAGAACGCTGGCCGAGGGCTTATACTTTCATGGCGACGATGGAGGCTTCTATAGCCGGGGCGATGTTTACCTGGCCCACACTCGTGAACTGTACGCTCTCCTGGACACCGATGACCTGCGAGAAGTGACGGGTAACCCACGAGCACACTGGGTCCATCCTGAGTTGCGTGAGGGAGAGGCACGGGAAGTCGTGAAGAGCCTGGGAGTAAATTCTGTGGAGCCTCCCCATATCCTTCCCTGGCTCCAGACCAGGGATGCCTCCTGGTTTGCCGCCCGATCGGACGAATGGCTGAGACAGTTGTACCAGTACCTTGCCGGACACGAAAAATTGCGTACCCAGAGCGCCCAACTCCCTATAGTGCGGCTTCACGATGGCCGGTGCGTCCGCCCCGGTGAGGCCCTCATGCCTCTGGAGCCATTGCCGGAGATTCTGCAACCATACTCTCAGTATTTCCCAACGGTGAAACACTCCTTAGTCCAGGACCTAAATACAGCCAGAGCCCTCTGGGAACTGGGAGTAAAAGAGTTTGAGGTCCACCGCGCTCTTGAGCACTTCTTTCAGGCGGTGTATGGTGAGGGAACCCCTCCTTCGGCATCAGAGAATCAAGAGCACGTTCGCATGCTCTTCACCCTCTGGAAGCAGGGAGAACTCAGAAAAAGTGCTTTGCGGACCTGGTCCTCTCTCCCCTTCCTCCGCACCCAGACCGGGGAATATTGTACTCCGGCTCAGATGTACTTGCCTCCAGAACTTGGAGGCCAAGAAGAGGTGGTAGAATATTTCCGACTGGCGGGTGGACGGCCATTCGTGGCGGGGGATTACGCCCGTCCGAAGGATAACCGCGATCAGTGGGGAGAATTTCTGGAAGCATTGGGAGTAGCCCGACTTCCAAGAATATCCGATTTATCTACCGATGACATATATTTTTGGTGGGAAATAAAGAAATGGGTTGCGGATCGTGAAACGTTTACCAGAATGGGGAACCCCAACCGACTTCCTCCCCACGCGAAGCGATTTCGGATCTTTGAGAGGAATATTGACGGCTTTGAACAGGCATTTCAAAGCATACGCCAAGAGGGAAATCCGGATGCCGCCAGGGCCTTCTGGGCCACCATAGAAGGTCTCCTGCAAACAGAGCCCGATTGGGCTTTAGACAAATTAGAATATCATCACTATTACACAGATTCTTATGGATGGTGGTACACCCTTTATGTCCGTCCTGCCCTCTGGCTGCAGCGATTACAAACAACTCCCTGGCTCCCTGATGATCAGGGAGAGCCTGCAATCCCCAGCCAGTTGTTCCATCCGGACCTGAAGAAGGTTCTGGGGCCAGCCTTCCGGTATGTGCATGAGAAGGTGGGAATTCGGCAGGGCTCCAAACTGGCTCAACACCTGGGAATCCACGTCACAGCGGCAGTTGAGGACGTGCTGAACTATCTGACGGAATTATCCAGGCAGAATGTCTGCGAGATGGAAGCAGTCCGGCCCGTTTATGAATGGCTCCAGAGCCAGGAGAGGGAAGCCTCCAAAATCCGCCAGAAGTTTCAAGATCACCCGCTGATCCTGATCCCCAGTGCCGGATGGTTTCGCAGCGATGAGGTGTGCTGGCGTGATCGGGCCGGAATGATCCCGGAGGTCAGCGAATCCTGGAACGACTATCGGCGCTTTTTCTGTAACATCCTGCAAATTCCGGAATCTCCTCGCCCCGATCACCTGGCCCGTGCCCTCCTGAGAATGGCGGAGCAAACCGAACATCCGGACCTCAATAAAATCCAGAAACTCGCCTCCGCGCTGGATGAAGTATGGGAGAAAATACCGGTAGAGTTACAGGAGCGCCTGAGGAACGAGCAGTGCTGGCCTGCCAGCGTGGGAAACGAAATCCGATGGGAGAAGGCAAGCCGGATATACCTCCGGGATCGGGAACATATCGCCCGACTCTTCCGGGAATCCTCCTCGCCCTGGTGGGTACTCAACGACCTGGAGAGGCTGGCAGAGCGGATCGGAGCAGGCAGGGTATCTGCCGCACAACCAGAGGTGCGCTATTCAGGAGTTCCACTTCCCCAACCGGAGTGGACATCCCGCATCAACCGTGTCTGGCCTCTCGTCTTAGGCTTTGCCCGGCAGGACATCCCGGCTCCCGAGATCCAAAGAGTGAAAGAGATTGAGGTGCGTTATCACATAGGGTATTGGGTGAGTGACCCGGAGCAGGTGACTTCCTACCTTGATCGTGACAATCGACGTCTCTATCTGTCAGAGAACGCGGTCAACAATCTGGCCCGTGATATCGGGAACGCTCTGGAACAAGAACTGAAAGTCCCGAATCTTCGGGAGTTCATCAAGGACATCTGGGACCAGGTAGAAGAGCCCGACCGCCTGAAAGAGACCCTCCGATTCTGGGAACGGGAAAGGGATGTACACCTGACGGATCTCCTGGAGATGGTCCCGATCTCCACGGGCGAAGAGGCAACAGGCCCTGGAACGGAGCCAGCCCCGGATGAGATGGAATCCAGTCCTCCTTTGGACGAACGGCTTGCTCCGACTGCGCTGAACACAGGTGTATCCGGCCGTCTCCGAGCAGTCCAGTTAGAAGGAGCAGACCAGCAGGCTATTCTGATTACCTCCGCTACAGGCGTATCTGGCCCACCGGCGATGACGCCACAGACAAGCCGTCAGGAGAGCACAGCAGGAGACCGGGCCCGTTCTCTAACCATCTCTATCGGGGAAGAACCTGTTCCAGCAGACCAGGAGTCTTCGGTTAGCCCCTATCAGGTGGCCGAAGAAGCGATGCAGCGGGCCAGAGAGTGGTGGGAGAAGCAAGGGTACAATGTAAAAGATGTGTCCGCGAATCCATTGCTGGGCTACGACCTGGAGATAACCGGGCACGGTGTCACTTACTACGTGGAGGTGAAGGGAGTCAAAACCGGGAGCCGGGTCTCTATCACCGAAAACGAGTGGAAAGTCGCAAGGGAAAAGGGCGAACAGTATTGCCTTCAGGTGGTCACCTTACCGGAGAGGAACATCTATCTGGTCTGCTCGCCCGCAACCGTGCTGGCGAACGAGGCAAAGAGACGGGAGCAACTACAACCCGTTGTGCACTACGACATTCCCCTTGAAGCCATTATCCGTTGGGCAGAAGATGTGTCGGACGAAGACAACCGTTTCTGACCATCTTGAAGCAGTTGGAGGTTCCGATGACCACCATCACCCTCTACGGCGGCGTCAACGAAATCGGCGGCTGCAAAATCCTGGTGGAAGACGAAAAGACCCGCATCTTCCTGGATTTCGGCAGGGCCTTCGGCCGCTACAGCGACTACTTTGACGGCGTCTTTGTACGGGAGCGGACGGCCCGGGGGATGCTGGACGTCCTCTCGCTGGGCCTCATCCCCCCGCTGGAAGGCCTGTACCGGGACGACCTGATCCCCGCCCTGGGCTCCCCTGATTCTTTCTGGGACCACTTCCGGAGCCGACCGGACTACCGGGACCTGAGACGGGACGGCCTGGCCGTGGACGCCCTCCTCCTCTCTCACGCCCACCTGGACCATACCGGCGACCTGCTCTTCGTCCGCCCGGAAGTCCCGATGTTCTCCTCCCGGATGACCGCCTTCATCGCCAAAGCGATGCAGGATACGGGCAGGCCCAGCACCTCCGGTGTGGTCTACATTAACCCTCAAAAACAGCGGGAGGACGGCCTGCTGGAAGGGGATAGAAGCAAAGGGCACACTTGGCGCCAGTGGGTCTTTGTAGACGACGAGCCTGCAGGAAACGTCAATCCCTCCGATCCCTTCGCCAGCCCCCGGAGTTTCTGGCTCTGGCGGCCCACCAAATCGGACAAAGAGGCTCAGGAGACGAAACCCCACGGGGACGCGTCCTCCGTCTTGCAATCCGTGCGATGCTGGCCGCTGGACCACTCCATCTTCGGGGCCACCGGCTTCGCCCTGGAAACCTCCGCCGGCTGGATCGCCTACACCGGAGACCTCCGCTTCCACGGCCACCGCCGGGACGCCAGCCAGCGCTTCGTAGAGGCCCTGCAGGCCCTCCGCCCCCGGGTCCTCCTCTGCGAGGGCACCCACGTGGACGCCCCGGGACAACCGGTGACCGAAGAGGAGGTCTACAAGAACTGTCGGGATGCCGTCCGGAAGGCGGAAGGGAAACTGGTGATTGCCGACTTTGCCCCGCGCAACGTGGAACGGCTGCTGACCTTCCTGGCCATCGCCCGCCAGACCAACCGACGCCTGCTGATCCAGCCCAAAGACGCCTACCTGCTGACGGCGATGTATCTGGCCGACCCCGCATCGGTGCCGAACCTGAAAGAGGAATCCCACCTGGCCCTCTACGATGACCCCAAAGGCCGAAAGGACGAATGGGAGAAGGTCACCCGGGGTTTCTATTCCAGCCAACTGGTGGGCCCGGACGAGGTTCAGCGCCATCCCGGCGAGTACATCCTGGCCTTCAGCCTGTGGGATATGCCGGACCTGCTGGACATAGAGCACCTGATGGGGGAAGCGCCGGGAAGCGTGTACGTCTACTCCAACAGCAAGGCCTACGATGAGGAGCAGAAAGTGGACCTGGTGCGGCTGTGGAACTGGATCGGGCACTTCGGGATGGAGCCGGTGGGATTACAGCCCGTTGCCCGGGATGCGGCGGGCCGGGTGACCGAGGTGGACGTGACGCCGGGATACCACGCCTCCGGACACGCTTCCGGGCCCGAACTGCTCTGCCTCGTGAAAGAAGCGCGTCCGGAAATCCTGATCCCGATCCACACCGAACACCCTGCCTGGTGGGCGGAACAGTTGAAGGGGACGGGCATTCAGGTGGCAATTCCCGACTTCGCCCGGCCCATCCCCTGTTAGCCGGACCGATTCGCCCAACGGTCATCTGCCGCAAGAGGGGCCATACAGTAGAGGTATTTATCGCTTCCCGACTCCTGAGCCAGCGCCAGGAGACGTTTACCCCCGAGGAACTGCGGGAGGAAATTAGAAAGCGATTCGGCGACACCCGCCCTGGCGTGAGTACCCACATCTCCTCTCACTGCGTGGCGAATGCGCCGCGCAGCGCCGGTACTGTATACAACTATCTGTGGCGGATAGACCAGGGCCGCTTGCGAATTTTCCATCCGGGCCGGGATGTGCCACATCCTTCCCGAACTGACGCCCACGTGGTTCCGAACAGGGAGGATGTTCCCTTGCAGTACCACGATCTGCTGCCTCCCGACTGAGAGGACAGCAGGCCCCTTTTCGGTGCCGGTCCAGTCGGCTCAATATTCTCAACACACCCTTCAGGGGCAACCGGCTTCTGTGCAGTGTATGTGGGTACCCCCCTTAGCCGCGTTCGCCCCCGGGCCTGTGCCTCTCCATTTCCTCCAGAAACTCCCGGACCGTCAGAATCCGGATGCCCCGGTACTCCCCCAGGTCCAGGAGGTGACGGTCCCCACTGACAATCCCGTCGGCGCCAGCCTCCACCGCACAGGCCAGCACCCCCTTGTCCGCCGGGCCCTCGGGGATGACGTTCTCTACCTCCACCTCTCCCGGCACCACCACCGCTTCCCCCTCCAGCAGGGCCACCAGTCCCTCCACGTCCTCATCCGTAATGGCGTACTTGTTCCGAATCCGGGGATACCTCAGCACGGCGCGCACCCCGGCGATGATGGCCGGCGAGGTCACCAGCAGGTACCGCCGCTGGCGCCAACCATCCAGAACCCGCGCCGGAAGCCCCGCCCGGACCAGCAGGCTGCTCACCAGGACGCCGGTATCAAGCACGATTCTCCGCATTGCCCGCCCTCACGGCCGCCATGGCCTCCGCCACGTCCCGCTCCACTTCCTCCGGAGGCACCTCCGGCAGACGGCCCCGGATGCGGTCCAGCACCCGGAAGCGGGCCTCCCGCTCCGCAATCAGCCGCTCGTACATCTCCACCGGGATGATGGCGACCATCGGCCCCTCCTCGGCCCCCCCTGCTCCCTGCTCCCTGCTCCTTGCCCCCTGCCCCCCCGCTCCCCCCCCCTCCGCTCCCCCGCTCCCCCGCTCCTCTGCCCCCTTTGCTCCCTGCTCCCTGCGACCTGCGCCCTGCGACCTGTCATAGTTCCTCCACCATCTCCTGCACCCGCCCCGCATCCGGATGCAGATAGCGGGCCGTGGTGGAGAGACTGGCGTGCCCCAGCACCATCTGCAGCGTCGCCAGGTCACCCCCCGCCTGCAAAAAGCGCGTCGCAAACGTGTGCCGCAGCGTGTGCGGCGTCACCCGCTTCCCCAGCCCCGCCCGCCGCGCCGCCTCCACCACCACCCGCTGCACATCCCGCCCCGTCAGCGGCTGGTACGTCCGGGAAAAGAACAGCGGCCCCGACCGTTGGGGCCGCACCTCCAGATACTCCCGCAGTTCCCGCCGCGCCTCGGCGGAGAGGGGCACCCACCGCTCCTTCATCCCCTTCCCCTTCCGCACCAGCACCCGACCGCTGCGGGCATTCAGTTCCACGTCCTCCGGTTTCAGCCCCAGCACCTCCCCCACCCGCAAACCGGCCCGTGCCATCAGCGCTACCATCGCCCGGTTGCGGCGGGAAATCCAGTCGTCTCCCTCCAACGCGGCCATCAGCCGCCCCAACTCCCGCCCGTCCAGCGCTTCCACCGGCGGCCGCTCCTGGCGCACCCCCCGCACCCGTAACTCCCGCTCGTGGAAGCGGGCCAGGGAGCGGATCGCCGCCAGGCGCACGTTCACCGATGCAGCCTTCAGGCGGCGGACGGTGGTCAGGTAGGAGACGTACTCCCGGACCTCCTGGGGGGTGAGCAGGCGGATGTCGGGGGATTCACCGTAGGTGGTGCGGTACCATTCGGCGAACTCCCGCAGAGCGTCGCCGTAGCGCCGCCGGGTGATGCCGGAGTGCTGTTCCAAGAACGGCTGGACCTGTTCATCCCACATCGGACGCCTCCTGATCCTCACACAAAGGCACAAAGACACAGAGAAAATCTCCGTGCCTCTGTGTCTTTGTGTGAGAGAAAAATCTTGTACGACGTGGTTTCAGGGCCGTTAGACCCCCATTTTTGACACATTGTGCGACACCCAGAGGGGGTGTTGGGAAATACAACTGCCGTTGTATGGCTATTTTACCAGATGTTAATGGAGATGTCAAATTCGTCGGAGAGAAGTGGGGGACCAGGGCAAAGAGCGATGAGAAGGGGATATTGGAGACAACAGCCCAAAGGGGATCACCCTCATCTGAATTTGACAAACTGCCCCTTCGGGGATATACTCTGAATTGCACCTTTCCAAATAAAAACGCCCTCTACGGTGATTACGGCACCGACAGAGGGCCGTCTCCACGCCGGATAGGGCGGCGCGGAGGTCGCCCATAGCATACCACAAAAGGCGGCTCCCGTCAAGTCCTGGCGGGGCCGCTTTTGTTTTCGCACCTGTGTCATTCCGCACTGAAGAGACCTTGCACCGAAAGGAGATGCAGCATGAACACAGCAGGTTTATGGCCCATAGCACTGGAAGCGCTTCAGGCGCTGGGCAGACACTATGGCCCGGAGATGGCCCGGGCTGCTGCTGAACTGAACCTGCCCGAGTGGTACGGCTGGCTATTGCCGGCGCTAGTACTCGATCCAGAACCTGTCTCGGCAGCACGATTACGTCTCCGTTCCCCATACACATCCGCCCGATGGTACAACGAACGACTGGCAAATGCGGCCAGGCAGGGTCTCCTGGCGCTCGTCGCAGGAACAGGAAACGAGTATCGTTTGACAGAATCAGGAAAGCGGGCCGCAGAACGTGTCATTGGAGCCGCGTATGCGAAGATGGCAACGCTCCAACCCTTGCCCCCGACCGAACTGGAACGCCTGGCCGACCTTCTCCTTCGGCTGGTGAAATCCTGCTTGACCGCCCCAGAGCCGCCGGGAAAATGGTGTATTCATCTCTCTCGGCGAACAGACCCTGGTGACCACGCGGCTGTTGTGATACGAATTGACCAATATTTGAGTGACCTGTCTGCCTATCGGGATGACGCGCACCTGGCCGCATGGCAGCCGTACCCAATTGACGGGCATGCCTGGGAAGCCTTCACCTTGCTCTGGCGTGGAGAAGCCTCTACACTGGATGTTCTCTGCCAGCGGTTAGAGCTTGTCTGAAAAGTTGCCATAGGTCGGCTTTTGGGTTACACTTTGAGCACGATGGATTTCATTGAGAGGAGGTACTCTTATGGCTGAGCGAGCCCAAAGGCAGCCCTACCCGACCGACCT
>Ga0308395_1000609_pt1 | contig 27578 bp, 33 predicted proteins | sample Hotspr20SampleP4_FD_202097 | JGI IMG/M metagenome (GOLD analysis project Ga0308395, IMG submission 202097) | Hot spring phototrophic mat microbial communities from Mushroom Spring, Yellowstone National Park, Wyoming, United States - 20050930_P4 ...
ACTTCCCGCTGCGCATGTTTGTCTACCACTACCGCATCTTCGACGCGAACGACTATCCTGAACTCATCAGCTTGGCGATTCTGGCGGACGACGACCCAAACTGGCGTCCGAGCGTGTTCGAGCGCCGCTTGGAAGGCTGCAACCTCCGCTTCGAGTTTCCCACAGTCAAGCTGCTTGACTTTGACGAAGCGGAACTGGAGCAGTCCGAAAACCCGTTTGCGCTGGTGGTGTTGGCGCACCTGCGCGCCCTCAAGACGCGCGGACGCCCCAACCTCATGTTCGGGGAGAAGCTTGCGCTCATCCGCGCAATGCAAGCCAGAGGGTCGCTATTAAATCTCCTCCCCGAACAACGCCCACACCTCCTCACCGAGAACCGCCGCCAACTTCTCGATCGTGCGCTGCGTCGGAACATAGCCGAACGCCTCTATCTTGTAAAGAACCGTTTCGCCAACGCCTGACTTGACGCTAAGCTCCGCCCGCGAATACCCCTTCTGTATCCGCAGGTCGCGCAGCTGCCTCGCACGCTCCGATTGCGATTTGCGCTCTCGCATGCCTAAACTCCTTCGCATTCGCACACACATTATACCCCATCCCCGACAAAAATGTCAAGGGGTTGGGTATAATGATTGACAGGCAGGAAGTCAAGCGTCCCCATCAGATGGGCAGGAACCCGCTCTAATAGCGATGCGCCCGATGGGGAACACCCGTAAGGAGTATAGTCCGCCCGACGGGGCAGCCCCTAAGTGGCTTTAGAGGGTAGTTCGCGGGTTGGCGGCGACAAGATGGCAAGCGTCTGCACGACAGACGCTAACCTTGCACAAGCAAGGGACGCCAGCGGCTGCTATAATAGCGTACGCGCAGCAGCACAGGGCAACCTGTGGCTGGTCGCTCTGACGGGTATTCCGCCGCGCCGCCCTTCCTGCCCCCTACCGCACCGCGCCACGACCGCACAACGCCGCATACACCTCCGACAAACCCGACAACGCACACGACTCATACGACGCACGCAACTTCGATACACCCGCCAACAAACTCTTCCGAACAGCCTGCTTGCTAATCCCCAACAACCGACCAATCTCCACCATATCGTACCCACGCAAATAATACAACACCACACACACCAACTGACGACGCGTCAACCCAGCCGACGCCACCAACGCCGACTCCTCCAACGCCTCCAACTCCGACAACTCATACGCGCTACAACCCCCAACATCATAACACAACTCCAAAGACAACCCCATATACCGCGCACGGTTGCGCTCATAACTATCCTCCAACGCAAACGGATACTCCCCACACCCCCGCGTGCTGCTCAACCCCAACGCACGCTCCTGCGCACACAACGCCTCCACACTCAGCACCTCATCACCCATCACCGACCTCCGTTCTCCAACCGACGCGACAACTGCTCCACTACCTCCGTCAACCGCTCCAACACCGCACGCTGCTCACTGAGCTCCTTCCGAAAATCCGACAACGCGCCCAAATACTCCACACGCTGCCTGTCCAACTCGCCTATCACGCGCATAATCAAATCAGGCAACAACACCCGAAAGATATGCACCAACAACCAAATAATCGCCGCCGTCGCACCCAAATTCGGCAACTGACCCGTCCAGTCCTGCATCGCTAACACCCCACACCTAACTACGAATCAGCTCAGGCAAACTCGGAACCGCGCGACCCAACCGCGCCTGCAACAAACCATCCCGATACTCCAACTCCGCAACCTTGTACGCACGACCGCCCACCACCCAACGATACCTGTGCGGCATCAACAACCGCACATCCCCGCTATACGGCAACACCACCTCCACCACCGACTCAGGCTCCCCATACCGCGACTCCAACACCCCACGCACACGATCAAGCTCCGCAGCCGAACGAAACGGATACCGCACCTCACGCCGCACGGACGCCCAATTGTCACGCACCCAACGCGCCCAACCCGACGCCTCATCGCTCAACACCTCCCCATACCGCGACTCCACAACCTCGCCCCCATAACCCAAACGCCACGGCTCAATACTCGGCACACCCGACCCATACGGATACACCGCCAAATACGCCCCAGCCAACCCCGCGCCGCGATTGTCCGCCCACGACAACCGCTCCATCAACAGATGCACCCACACCTCCGATACCTCATTCGCATCCAACGCCAACCCAAACCGCGTATACTCCGCATACGCCCGATGCAACGCAGGCATCACATACCGCACGCCCCCAACCTCCAACAACGCATGCGTCCACCGCGTGTCAAAATCATCCTGCACCACCAAATCAAACCACACACGCCCGTTCAACTTCGGCTCAAACCGCACACGCTGCTTAATCCCATAGGTACACGCCCAATCGTAAGCGTTATTCCAGTTCACGCGCGGCAGCAAGCGCGCCACGCGCTCCCCCAACGCGCCAACCGACTCCACAAACAACGGATACGACGGCAACGACACCGCCGGCGCAAAATACGCCGTCACCGCATCCACATCCACCGTCGCACCGCCCGCATGCGCAACCACCAACCGCATCGGCGTATCAATCGGCACAGCGTCCACCGTAACCGTCTGCTCGCGCCACTGCCAACTGTCGCCGCTCAGCGACGCCGTCCACGACCCACGCACTTGCCAATTCCCGCCCAAATACGCCTCCACACGCACCTGCACCGACCCAGCGCCCCCAGACGGCACACGCCCGTAAAACCCAACACGCACCCACAGCATCGTACTCTCAGGATGCAAAAACCTGCGCTCCGCAAAATCGCCCGCCCCCAAACGCAACGCCTGACCCCCAAACATACCCGCCACCAACGACGCGCCATTAAACCGCGTCCAATCCACAAAATCGTCGTCGCCAACCACACTCTGCAAATCCGACACCTCCCACCCGCCAACCGACAACGCCGCATCCTCCACACTCACCCCGTCAATATCCGCCACACCCGCACTCTCAATCTCCAACCGCACATCCGCGCCCGCCGCAAACAACCCGTCCGAATACGGCAAATAAACCTCGCACAAATGGTAGCCGCTCCGCGCAGGCGTCGTCGCCGTCGCACGATACCAACGCACCCCGTTCACCACCACCCACACATGCGCCACACTCGCACTGCTGTTGCTCGCCGTCATATAAAACCGCACCCGCCACACACCATACACTACCTCAGGTCTCGGCAACGGCGGCGACACCAACTTCCCGCCCGCCTCCAACCGCGCCGCACGCCTACCCGATAGCTGACCCCCATCCTCCAACCACACGCCCCCAACGACCTGCCACGGCAACGCAAAATCGTCATCCGCCAACACTACAGACCCGCCCGACAACAACTCCCCACGAAACCCGCCATTACTCAACCGATTCGCGACCGCAGGCGCGCCCCCAACAAAACGCAACCGAGTCGCAACCCCACTGTAGTCCACATCCCACACCACATCCGCATCCGACACCTCCACCGCCAACAACTCCTCACCCGCGCCCCAATCCACCAACCAGTGCGCATACCCCGCGTTCCGATCCACATCCCAACGCTCACCCTCCACCACCGCATAACCCGTCCGCTGCTCCAACCAGTCCCACACCTCACCCACAGGCGACTCCACAAATAACTGCGCAGGCAACTCCATCCCACACAACGCCTGATACCACCCACACGGCTGATCCCACAACACCGCACCCGCACGCCCCACCACCTGACGCAACACATCCAAAAACACCGTGTCCGCACGCGCACCCGCACACACACGATAACTCACCCCATCAGGCGACCACAACCGATACCCCCAACACTCATACCGATACACACCCCCACCATGCACCGCACGCACCAAATACCCACGCCACACACATACCTCACCCGCCATCACATCCACACGCACAAGTCGCAACCGCAGCTCCCCATCCACCACCGCCGCCACCGCATCAGGCAACGGCAACACACGCTCCCACACCAAACGCTCCGCGCACCCACGCACCCAACGCACCGACAACCGCCCAACATCACCCTCACACTCGTACACCCGACGCCAAACCCCGCCACCCTCACGCACATAACACGCCAACCACAACCCGTCCATACTCATCACCACTGACTGTACCGCTGCAACACACGCACACGCGCATCATGCACCGTGAACGCATACAACCCGTTGTTGAACGCCTTCGCCTGTAACGTCACCTGCCACCGACCCGACGCCGTGCGCGACACAGGCACACGCGGCAACTCCCGACGCTCCCCAATATCCACCAACCGATACCACTCAGGATACCACAACCCGTACCGCTCCACACCACTGTCAATCACCACCACCCCGCGCCGCGTCTCCGTCGGCACACGAAAAATAAACTCGCGCTCCACCTCGCGCGGATCCGGCACCCCAATCTCATAAACCCCTAAAAAAATATCCAGATGCTCGTCCGTACGCTCGCTCGCAGGATAGGTCAAATCCAACTCCACACGCAACGCCGCCTCATAATCCCCACGATTCACCACCTCGCCGTTCCGTGCGTAGTTCGTCGTCCCCGACGCCCCACTAAACACCAACGCCTGCGCCACAGCGTCCTCCGCATACCCAACCCCAACAAACTCCAACCGCACATTCGGCATCAACAGCCCGCCGTCCCACTCGCTCACCGCAAACCTCTCTAAATACGCAGGCACTGCCCGCGACTCGTCAAACTGCAACCGCTGCACCCCTAACCGCTTCGCCAGCCCAAGCACCTGCCTGAGCTCCGACAAACTCTCCCCAAACGCATACCCCTGCGCCGTAATCCGCCACCCACGCGCCTGATGAGCACCCACAATTAGCCCAGGCGCGCCCCAACGCTCCAACACCACCGCCTCATACTCCTCCTGCACCGACACACGACTCACCCACGGCGTCAAATCCGCATCCCCAAACCGAAACATCCATCACACCCCCCGCTCCCGCAGCACACGACGCACCTCCGTCGCCACACGACGCGCCAACCCAACCTCACTGAAATCCGACACCTGCACCGTAATCTGAACCGCGCTCGGCGCACCCGCACCAAAACGCACCTGCTCCAACAACGACGCTGGATACACCCCCCCATACGCCCCAGCGCCCATAACCAGCAACTCAGGACCCTGCTCCCCAACCAACGCCACACGGCGCGGCACAAGCGCGCCGCCCGTCTGAAACTTGAAAATCCCACCCAGCCACTTGCCCAACGCGCCGCCCGCCCAACTCACAAACGCGCCAATCGCGATACTCGTCAACACATCCCCAACATTCACCTTGCCGCCACCGCCGCCAACGCCGCCGCCACCACCAACACCCAGCCCGCCCAAACGCTGCTGCAACCAATCCAGCAACCGCTCCACCCACGCCTGAATCACACGCTCATACACCAACTGCGCTATCGCACGCCGAATCAGCCCCACAAGCCCCTCAAAAAACCCGCGCAAACCCTCGCCCAACCGCCGAAAATCTGCCATCACCGACTCCAACAACTCCACAAACGCCCCACGAACACCGCTCGCCAACGCACCCACCAGACCCTCCACAAACTCCGACCAACGCGCAGACGCCACACGCACAAACCGACGTTCAAACTCCACCGCCAACTCGTCAAACACCTCCATCACACGCCCGTACTCGTCAGGACGCAACAGCCCCTCCAAAAACTGACCCCAATACGCCCGCATGTCGCTGAGCGCAGCCAACCAACGCGCACGAAACGACTCCGCATCCTCAAACAAACGCGCTTCAGGCAGCCCCGCCTCCACAGACCCACGCACGCCCGCCGCCAAAGTCTCCAAGCCACTTTCGTCCAACCGACCCGCGCCCGCCAACTCCCGCAACGCACGCGCATAATCCTCCGTTGACATCAACCCCGCACGATACCGCCGCGTCAACCCGCGCAACTCCTCCGCACGCGCACGCTCCCCAAACTCGCGCAACTGCGCCACAAACGCCTCCGTATCCCGACGCCGCAACTCCTCACGACGACGCTCCACAGGCGCGTACACCTGCAACGCGCCATAGATCCCAGCCCACAACGGCGACACGCCCGCCTCCAACCACGCACGCACCGCATCCTCATACTCCATCCGCAACACCGACTCCTCATCACCTACCGCCCCGTACAACCCCCGAAGCAGCTGCCGACGACGCGCCTCCAACTGCGCCGCACGCTCCGCCTCCGCCTCACGCGCACGCTCGCGCTCCGCCACCCCACGCGCCAACACGCTCTCGCGACGCGATGCATAGCCCGACAACACGCGACGATACTCCTCCCACGCCTGAGCCGACAACGCCTTACGCAACCGACCCGATGTCTCCTTGCCAACCTGACTCAGCACCTCCGCCGCACGCAACCCCGCCAACTCCACCTCTATCGCCTCCAACACAGGCGCGAGCAACTCCGCCGTCTCAGGCGTCAACACCTCCAACAACCCCGACCACGCCTCCTCATACGCACCCGCACGCAACCTGCGCTCAATCTGAGCCGCCTGCGCACCCTCACGCGCCAAACGCTCCCGCGCACGCTCCCGCGCACGCTCCCGCGCACGCGCATCCGCACCACCACCCGCGCTCACACGACGCGGCGCCACACGCACATCGCCGCCGCCACCGCTGCCACGACCGACCATCATCCCCGCCACATCCCACGCCACACGAAATCCTTCAACCGCCTGACCAATCGCCCCGCCTAACCACATACCCTGACGCAACGCAGGCGGCATCAACACCGACGCCGCCTGACCCAACACCTCACGCGCACCCGCTGGCAACGCACCAACCAATGCCTCCAACCCCAAACTCCGATAGATGTAGCGCAACGCCTCCCCAAAGCGCGACACCACACCACTCAACCACGACCATACCCCACGCACACCCTCCACCAACGAACCCACACCCTCCACCAACCCCTGCCACAACAACCGCAAAAATATCCCCAACCGCTCAAACACACCCGACTCCAACAACTGACCAAGCACCCGATTAAGCTGCTGCAAAAACTGCGCCAACCCACCCGTCAAACCGTCCCCAACCTGCGCCAACGCCTCCTGCACCTGACTCGTCAAGGTACTCCACTGCGTATCCAACCGATTCGCCGCCGCAGACGCCGCTTCCGTCACCGACGACAACGCCCGAAGCAACGCCTCCGCCAAATCCTGACCCGAACGCTCCAACATCTCCCGCGTAATCCCAAACGCCAACGCCACCTGACTGCTCTCCAGACGACCCCCGCCAAGCAACGCACGCACCTCCTGCACCAACATCGGTCCCGACAAACCCATGAGTTTCCCCGCCTGACCAATCGCGCTAATCACACGCACCGCCTGATCCGCACTCAAACCCTTCGCATACGCATACCCCAACCCGCTCTGCACCAACTCCATCAACTCCGCCGTCTCCAATATCGTCCGATTCGCCTCCGCACGAATCGAACGCATCAACTCCCCAGAAAGCGACAACAACGCATTATAACGCTCCGCGCCCGTCAACACCCGACCCTGCGCATCACGAACCTCATTCCACGCCCCTAACACCGTCGCCAAACCGAACCGCAGCTGCTCCATCTGCATCGACGCCTGAATCGCGCTGCGCACAAAACCCTCCGCCAACCCAGTAATCGAACCCAGCACACTCTGCACCGACCCAAGCGCCGCCACCAACCCCGCGCCAACCGCGCCCCCAACCCCACCCGCCAACAACGCCGACAACGCCTGACCCGCACCCGACGCCGACGACTCCGTACCACGCAACGCATCCTGCACACGCGACAAATCGCCCAAGACCGCACGCGCGCCCCGATCATCGTAAAGCGTCCGAAGGAGCAAGGTCAACTCACGCTGCATCTACAACCCCCTCGTCAACTCCACTACACGCGGCAAACCCGCCAAATAAAACATCGCCTGAAAAGTCGTCAACCCATGCAAATCCAAGCCGTACACCGCACGCAGCAAACACGCCGCCTCCAACCAGTCCACCGACTCACGCTCCCCATCCACAGGCGCACGACGCGCCATCCAATCACTCAACACTCCAAAGGGCGCACCTCCAAAATGTGCTGAATCGCCTCGTACAACTCACCAGCCGTCAACTGACTAAGCTGCTCCACACTATGACCCGTATGCGCACACAGCAACTCCAACACGCGCTCCCCATGCGCACGCAGCAACGCCAACGCACGCGCACGCAGCAACGCCTCGTCCATCACCACGCCGCCCTGCGCCTGCTGCAACCGCACCGTGAACGAAAGCGGCATCGTGAACAAAAACGCCTCCTCGCCCAACAACTCCTGCAACCCACGCTCCAACGCACGCTGCTCCCCAAACAACAACGGACGAAACGCCAACCCGCCAAACTCACGCGCAGGACGACCCAACGCCTGCACGCACTCCTCAACCACAACATCAGCACCAGCACGCTTCGCCATCGCCCATCACCCCACACTCAGTACGGCGAATAGACACCCGTAATCCCTGTGCCCACCTGCTGAATCGACGCATCCGCGGGAATAATCCCCGACTGCGCGTTCACCAACTCCACCTTGCGCAAATTCGTCTTGTCGCTCGCGCTATACACAGGCATCACCATCAGCGTATCATACACCGCACCGTCCATACTCCGCTCCTGCACACTCAGAAAATGCAAATTCGGAATCTCAATCGTCAACTTGTGCGCCGCGTTCGTCTGCGACCGAAACTCCAACACCAACGCCGACGCCGTACCGCTCGGCGCGTACCGACGACCACTCTCGCTCGTCGTCGGCACAAACGGCTCCGCGCCACTGTTGCCCCACACCAACCGCACAGGCACATTCGTCGTCCGATACACCTCCAACTCCAAACCCGTCACACGCGGCTCACGCCAATAATAACCCACAGGGATATACCGACCACTGAACTCGCGCCGCACAAACACCGTCCGACTCAGCGTCAAGTCTATCCGCGCCACATCAGGCGCAAACTGCGGCGCGCTCCCGCTACTGTCCCGCAAAGTCAACACAATATCATCCACCACCAACGGCAACTCGCCCCCATACGCCGCCGTACAAATCGTCCCGTCCTCCGCAGCCTCCACCGCACTCAGAAAACTCGCCGACGCCTCCACACTCAACAACCCGCCACGCGCACCCTGCTCCCCACGCAACCGCAAAGTCTCCACAGCCACACCGCCATACCCAATCAGCTTCTCCCCAGCAGGCGCACCCAACGCCGCATCATGCAACCGCTGCCATATCGTCAGCGTCCGCCCCGCCTTATTCGGATTCGCACTGGAATAAAAAGCGTGGGTGTAGGGACCAGTACCAGTAGTAGTAGGCTGACCAAAAAAGCAAGCAAGCAGAAACGACACCGTATCCAGCGTCAACTCGCACTCGATCGTTATCCGCTGATCACTAAACCGACCCGCACGATACCCAACAGGAACCTCCGTGCCACGAAAACCCCCATACGCAAACTGCTCCACATTCGGGATCGGCAACCGACGCAACAAGTTGAAACTCTGCTGCGCCTTCACCCAACGACCCGAACGCTCATTACCCTTCTCAAAACCCCAACCCGCTCGCGTGTATTGCTCGAAAAACATCGTCCCATCCTCCGACTCCTGAGCCGTAATCACCACCTGCGCATACACATGGTACGCGCTCAACTCATAATACGAATCCCCAGCGCTGCTAACCGCCACCACCTTGAACGCATATAACTCCCCAACATTCGCACCCACAAACCGCACACACCACTCCAACTCCGTGTACCGACCCTCCGCCATCGATAGCACGCCCGTCGCACGCGCCGACTCCACCGCCTCGCCCGCCACAAACACCGCCCCGTCCGCAGGCGCAGGCAACCGCGACACATCCACCGCCGCCCCATCCACAAAATACGCCGAATCCCACACACGCACCCCAGCCGTGCTGTCCCCCACCAACTCCCAAGACCCCCAACTGCCGCCCCCGTCCCCAGACACACGATACGCCAACGCATACCGAAATGACGCCAGATAATCCCAATCCGCCACATGCACCTGCACACGCACACGCGCCACACCGCCCTGAGCCACCGACGCCGCCGCATCCACAGCCGCCAACGGCGACGCATCCGCCAACCCCCCATCATCGCGATACCAACACACATGCGACTGCTCAATCGAACCCAACCCCACCAACGGCTGAGTCACCAACGGCATCTAACGCTCCTCCCATAAACGCACCGTCGCCACCACACGCTTGCGACCCTGATCAATCCACAAATTCCGCATCACCCGCCGCGCAAACGGCAAAAACTCACGCCCCTCATCAAACAACGCAAACCGCTCCGCAATCCGCAAAAAGGTATCCTGCACCAAATCCTGCGCACGCGCCACATCCCCGCCCGTCAACTGACACGCATACCCATGCAACGCATCCGCATGCGCACGATAATACGCCTCTAAACGCGCCGACTCAGCCTCCGTCAACGCTCGCACCAGAACCGTCGGACGACGCGGCACCCATATCACCCACTACCTCTACGAACCCAAACGGACACGCGCCCACCAACGCCACCACTTCACCCGCACCCACCCAACCATAATCGGGATGCCATACCGCATAACCCAACTCGTTCCGCGCATAACGCACCGCATCACCGCTCGTATCGCAAATGATACCGCTGCTGCCACTCGCCAACGACCTGACCTGCCTCCTGCGTGAACTCAAGACCGCTCACCTCCTCCATCGTCACATACGCACCCCCGCCACGACGCATCGGATGCGAACTCAAAAACCGATACAACCCAAGAATCTCATCATAACCCTCAAGCGGCGTCGCACGCTTCGCCGCAAACGCCGTGAACCCCAACACCACCACATAATGCGACGCCCCGCCCACACTCCCCGCCAAAGGCTCCAACTCCCGCGCAAACACCACCGACAACGGACGCACCACCACCACACCGCCAGCCGTCGTACTCAGCTGCGTACTCCGCTCCGCCTGCTGATAATCCACCACCCACCCCCCATAAGTCACCTCAATATGCCCCGCCAAATACTCCAACAACCCGCGCACACTCACCGCACCAACCCCTCCAAATACTCACGCACCACACGCACCGCCAACTCACCAGCATGCCGACTCACCACCAAAAACGGACGCGCAGGAATCACAAACCGACGCGCAGGCACCCATACCCCAGTCCGCGCATACAACCCACGACGCATCCGATCCGTCACACGCACCACCGCGCCCTCCTGCAACACACGCGCATACGGTATCCGAGTCCCAACCTCCAACGCATCCCCAAACTCCCGACGCACAAACCCATGACCACCCTGCAAACTCGCACGCAACACACCCGTGTCCAACAACGCCTTGCTGTGCTGCGTCCGACGCACCCGACGACGACCACCAGCCCCAACCGCAACCGTCGGCGTCGTCGCCGTCCCACGACGCACACGACCCCCGCCAACCTTCCTAAGCGCCGCGCCCTCCGACAACAACACAGTCACAGGCGACAACGACGCCCAACGATGAAACGCGCCAAACCGATCCTCATACCCCTGACGCTCAAAATTCCGAACACACTCCCGAAGCACTACCTGCTCCATCAACCGATTGCACTCCCGCACCACACGCGCACGCGACAACAACCCGCCATAACGCCCCACCAACGACGCCACCTGACGCACACCGTCAAACTCAATCCGCATCCCAACCACCACCCCCACCACGACCTATCCTGAGCCCTGGCGGCTCAGGCGGCGCGCCCACACGCTCCTGCAACCACACCCGATACTGCGCCTGCGCACGCGCACCCAACTCCGATAACTCGCGCTCCAAACGCTCCCGCACACGCCTGAGACGCAACGGCAAATCCCCCTCGTCGTCCACCTCCACCTCCTCACGCAAGTAATACACCGCCAAATCCACACACAAACTCCGCGCATAAGCCTGCACATGCGCATCCGCGCCCCCACTCGCCAACTGCGGCACATAAAACTCACAGCGCGCCCTCGCCCACGCAAGAGCGCGCTCAATCTCCCCATCCGTGCGACTCCCCAAACCCGCACGCGCCAACGCCGCACGCACATCCGCTACCCCAGGCGGATACACCTAATCACCCCCCACGACGACCCCCACGACGACCACCAGCCACAGACAACTCAGACGAGCCAGACGAAAACTGGGGCGGGGGCGGGGCAGACAACGGCGGCGGGGAACCGTCGCCTACCCCATCGGGCATAGAAGACTCCAACAACTCCACCTCCAACTCAGGCAACCCACGCAACGACGCCAACACCGCCGCATCCACATCCAACGCCACCCAATCGTCACAGGGAACCCAATACCCCAAACGCCAGTACCCAGCATCCCCACGAAACGGCACACCACGCACACGCACACGCATCACAGAATGCCCCCATACACCGTGAACCACGCACCAGGGAACACCGCCTCGCGCTTGCGAACACCCACCAACACATCGTCGTGCAGAAACACATGACCACTCGCCTGCGGATCCGACAACACCACCACCTCAATCGGCACATCCGTCCGCTCGTACACGCCTACCGCACGCATCTCACGCGAAGTGTCCAACACGAACCAATAATCGTCATACGCCCCAGTCAAATAGGGCGACACCACCAAGTTCAGCGATCCCTGCAACACATTCCGATAACTCGTCGCACCGCCGCCCGACAACACCACCACGGGACTCTCCAGCAACTCACGCGCCACCCACATCAACTTCGGTCCCACAAGCAGCGTGTCAGGAACCACCCCGAACGGCGCACCCTGATCATCCACGAACTGCATCATCGCCGCTATCGCCGCCTGCAACGACGCCGTACTCAGCGCACTGCTCGTCAGGTTATTGTTGATATTGTTCGGTCCTCCGCGGTTACCCAACAGCGGCTGCCCGTCAAATGTCGGCAAACTCGTACCCTGCGCCAATGTCGTCACCACCCACTCCTCACGATGACGCACCGCCTCGTTCGCCAAATCTCGCACACGCGGCATAATCATCGACAACTGCTCGTCCTCTATCGCACGACGCGGGATCGCCAACGACGCCTCAAACACCTTGTCGTACACACGATAGTTGGCATCCGTCGCAAGCGACCGCAGCTGCCGCGGACCGACCCACTCCCGCATCCGCGGCACATTCCCAAGCCAACTGAAATCCAGATACTGACTGTCGCCCTGCACCACCGTCGCAATCCGCGGATACACCGCCTCCTGCGCACGACGCGCATACGCCGCGAAATACTCACCCCGAATGCCAGGCACTACCAAGCTCTCAAACTGCGTCATGCTCATCATCGCCCATCACCTCACACCACTGTCCTAATCGCCACACGCGCCACATTCCCCTCAATGCCAATCACACGACCCACCGCCGTGTTCCCACTCGCCGTGAAAGTGTACGCGCTCCCGTTCCAATACAACAACGCGCCCAGCCAGTTCGGAGGCGGGCCGCCCGTGAACGGCAACGAGACCACACCCTCACGCACCACCTCCACCTGCGTGCCCGCAGGCGCGTTCGTATAACTGTCCAACGCGATCCCCACAAAGGTCAAGTTCGTACCCGCAGGCATCACCTGCACCACATTCCCGCTGGGCGCCACACTGAGCGGCTGACCACGCCTCACATTCGCCCCAGCCGCCAGCGGATACACCGCACGAACCGCCACCGAATACCGCAGATCCATCCCTATTCGCCTCCTCCGACCATCTCACGAAACCGCGCATACGCCTCCGACTCGCGACCCTCCGCAAACAACTGCGCCAACTGCGCACCCTCCGCACTCAGCCCAAGCCGCGACGCATAACGACCCGCACCCGACACTTCCGCACCCAGCGACTCCCCAACAGGAAAGCGCGGAGCAAGCCCAATAAACCGCTCCAACCACGCCTCCAACCCCAACTCCTGACCATCCACACTGAACCGCACAGCATCCGACTCCGCACACAAAAGCGACGCCACCAGCGACTCCTGCGCAGGCGTAATCAATCCCTGCTCCCGCCACGCACGCGCACGCTCCCGCGCACGCGCCTCACGCTGCGCAAAACGCAACCGCGCCACCTCCGCACGCAACGACTCCAACTCCGCATCCGACACACCCGACTCCGCACCCTGCACAGGCACAGGCTCCGTACCCTCCAACGCAGGCTGACCCTGCATCTCCAAATCCTCACGCTCACGCATCGCTAACACCTCACCACCTGCATATACGAATCCAAACTCGCCCTTCGGTTCACCCGTGCCCTCGCCACCGCCCGACGCGCGACCACCCTCCAACACCTCATCAATCCACTCAAGCAGCTGACCCTTCACCCGCGCGGGCAACTCCACACCCCCACGCGCACCACCAAGCGCCGCCTTCGCCGCAACCAGCGCACGCCAAAACAACCGCGGCTCACCATCCACCACACCCACCACAGGCAACTTGTACGACCCAAACTTCTGGGGGTCACTCGCATCCCACGCCAAATACCGACGCCGATAACGCGACCACTCCGCCTCACCCCACGCCGAAGGCTCCTTCTCCGATACCCATTCCCGCCACGCACGCTCCGTACCATCCGCATCCCACGCACGCTCCATCTCCAACGCAAACCGAAACGGCTCCGCATTCGCACGCCAACCCGCCGCAAACGCCACATCCCACACCGACCAATCACGCACCGAATTCAACAACCGCGCCTCACGCACCCGCGGACGCGCCGTCACCGACACCTCCAACAACCGCGTCAACCCGCCCGTCAACCCCACACTCAAACTCCTAAGCCCCCAACGCTCCAACAACGCCTGCGCCTCATCATACAACGACAACTCCCCATACAGCGTATCACCCTCACGCCACACACGCACAACCTCGCCCAACCGAAACGGCGTCTCCACATGCTCCAACAACACAGGCACAGGCAAAAAATTCCGCACCAGCGTCTCCAGCGTGTCCACGCCAATCGACACACCCAAATCCGCATACTCGCCCGTCTTAAGGAGCAGCGCACGCACCGTACCCATCTCAACACCTCACCACTCAAACCGATCCAACAACTCCAACACTCGCGCCCGCAACGCCTCCTCCACCGCCAACACACATGACTCCTCAACACCCAAACGCTCAGCCAGCTGCACACGCACCTCGCGCGGCAACCGCAACGCCCGCAACTCCAACCACGCCCGCAACTCAGGCAACACACGCTGCCACACCCAACGCCGTACCCAACCACCCATACCACCCACCTATACGAATCGGGTATAATCCCACCGTGCGCGAAGAAATCATCCGCGGCGAAGACGCCATCCGACAAGCCATCCAACACTGGCGCCAGCACCTCATCACCCACTGGCGCAACGAACCCCTACGCCTCACCCAAGCCACCCCACACGCCCAACCACCCTTCCACCTCGCCGAGTTCCAAGACGGACACGCAGGTTGGCTCGGCTACTTAGGCAACGATGCCCGCTACCCCCTCTACTGGGGCTGCAACCTCGTGAGATTCCAAAACTACGAACCACCCGAAATACTGGCTATCGGAATAGACAAAGTCTTTCCCGATTGGCACCAATTACCCGCTATCGGACGCTTCCGAGCGGTGCTCCCAGCCATCTATGACTCCGTGCTGCTGCTGTTCTATCACCTCGCTGACTCGTCCCTCTACGGACTTGCTCAGGGCGAGCCAATCACCGCCCAAGAAATCGTCAAACGCAGCGAGCAAGTGTTCCAAGAGCGCAAGCAGGACAACTACGGAAATGACTGGGTCAGTGTAGGGGGCTTCTGGTATCCTGCGGAACTCCTCACAATTGCCCGTGAGCGGCTCTAAGCTCACGCCACAAATCGCGCAACGCACGCACAACTTCCTCGTCTCCCGAACGCTCCCAAATCTGCATAATCCGAAGCAGAACCGAGTAGCGCATCTTAATATCGCCCTCAATATGTCCCAAAACAGGCTCCATCTCATCCTTCATCTCCGCCCCGAACACCAACTCCCAACGCTGACCACCCATCAACAAATGCTCCGATTCGTTGTAATAAAACTCCGTGTTGAGCAACACATTCGTCAAAATCCGACGCACAGGCACACGCGCCACGCCCAACGCCCAGAGTCGCGCCACACGGAACACCTGATACGGCGATGATCCCGTCGCCAACACACGCAACGACGACTCCCCACGCAACTCCGCATCATCCGCCAAAACACGCCCCACCCGAATTGTCCCATCCGCCCCAAACACGGGCGACGGCGGCTCCCCACACAACCGACGCAATACCGCATAGCTCATGGCATGCATCGCCATAAACCCACGCTCATAATGCGACACATCCAAACCCGAACGCTCCGCATCCCCCGCAACAATCGCCTCAATAGACCGACCCACATACTGCGCATACTCAAACTCCGCTGTCTCAAAACGCCTCATAAACCGATTCGCCAACTGACGCATCACATATGCATACTCTTTATCTGACCAAACCTTGTGGTGCGCCACCATCCGATCCGCCGCCGCACGAACCCGCCCCACATCCTCAACCCCACGCCCCTCATACACACGCCACAACTGCTCCACATTCCCATCACGCGCCCGACTCACCGCATCCCCAACATCCGACAAAAACCGCGCCCGCGACGCAACATCCAACACACCCCGATAACGCTCCACCACATCCCGCAACACCTGCTCCCCATCCGACAACAACGCCTCGTAAAACAATCCCCAACGCTCCACATAATCGTCCACAAAATCCGCACGCATATCCACCAAACCCGCATACAGCGACTCCAACAACCGCAACCGCGCCCGCAACACCCCAATATTCCCGCGAACCTCCTCCAGCGCATCGCGCGACACCCCCGCAGGCAACGCCGACTCAAAACGAGCCAGCACCCCCTCAATCGCCGCACGACGCCCCAACACCTCACCCATCTGACCCAACAACGCCTCCAAATCAACCCCACCAAACACCTCCGTCGCCGCACTCCGATACGCCCGACCATCCAACAACCGACGCCCACGCAACGACCACAACGCCTGCAACTCCGCCCGATACGACTTCCGACCACCACCTGCCCGCGTAGAAAAACTGCCCCCGTTATCCACCCGCACCACCGTACCATCCCCGCGCACCAAAATATTGTCCCGCTCCAAACCCACCACATCATAGTTTTCCAACAACGCATCCATCACAAACCCACGCCGCAACGCCTCATGCGCCCTCTCCAACGCCTCACCCGCCAACTCGCGCAACTGACGACCATCCCCAACATACTCGCTCAGCAAATAAGCCCGACCACGACCATCCACATACACACGCGACTCAGGCGCAGCCACACCCACCGCACGATACAACGCATGCGCCAAATGCTCATGCAACACCTGCGCCTCACTCACGCCATACTTGCGCACCCACAACTGACCCCGACCATCACGCACCAACGCCGCACCCGTGCTGCCGCCAAGCTCACCGACAACTTCCAAACCCTCCCCAGACTCAGGAAACACCAACCCACCCACAGGCGCAACAACCACTGAAGCTGCCGACCTACTCCCAACACCCGCACCCACCACACGCCCCACATCCACAGGCTGCGGCAACGGCAAACCCTCAATATTCCCCCACCCAGACGGAATCGGCAACTCCGCAGGATCCACATACTCTACACCCTCCTCCGCCTGCTCCACCGCAAATATCGGAATCACCACCGTCCGACAGTGCGGGTGAAACGGCGGCAAATGACGCAACCGATGCGCCGCCACACGCTTGCCCGCTAAACCACGACAAATATGCGATGTCCGATCATCCAACACCACACTATACTCATAACCCACCACCACCCCACGCGGCAAACTCTGATACACCCCATAGTGCGCCAAATTGTAAAACCGCATCAACTCCGTCCGAGCAATCCGCTCCGCCTGCCAACCCGCCACACTCAAAATCCGACGCGAGACCTCACGCGCCACCTCACGCGCATCCCCACCCCGCAAATACGCCCGCTGCACCACACGCCGAATCGACTCACGCTCACGCGCAGCGTACCGACTCAAATGACGCTCCGCCTCCGCACGATACCAACGACGCAAAAAATCAGGCAACTGCGGATCACGACGCGCAAACCGTACCCCACCACGCGCAATCTCCAACGCCGTCCGCGCCGCACGCGGGTACACCTGCCCAAAAGTATCCAGCAACGCATCCACCGCAACCGACACAAACTGCGCAAACGGCGCAACATCATACGCCACAGCCTCCCCAGCACCCGCCAACTCCCGCAACGCGCCCATCAACCGATGACGCAACCGACCACGCGCACGCTCCAAAAACGGCACATCACGCCGAATACGCTCCGCCTTCCACTCATGACCCCGCGCCATCCAACAACCCCTGACGCACTAACGCACGCACACGCCCCATATCCACCAACCGACCAGGACAACTCTTCGCCACACGGAACGCCGCGCCCAACACCCCAGCCTCCACCAACCGATTCACCTCACGATGACCAATCACACGCTCCGCCCCCAGCCCGTACCGCTTCAACAACTGCACCGTAAGCGCAACACCAGCACGCAACTGCGCCTCCGTCAGCGGCTGCAAATCCCCGTGCCCAGAAAAACAGATCCCTACCGAACGCGAGTTAAGCCCACGCACATGCGCCCCAACCTTGCCCAAAGGACGACCACGCTCCACAGTCCCATCCCGACGCACCAGAAAATGATAACCCGCACGCTGCACGCCCTCATAACCCGCGCCCCAACCTTTCGCCGCATGCCACTCGGCAATCTCAGCCATCGTCGTGTCCCGCAAACCGCCATCCCGACCATCCGCCGCCGTGTGCCACACGATATACTCCACACGCACCGTCCATCACCCACTAAACCTACGAATCGCCCCCATAACCCGCCAGCCGCGCCGCCAACTCCGCACGCACCGACTCCCACAACACACGCGCCTCCCCAAGCGACAACCCCACCTCACGCGCCGCACGCGCCAAACTCCCATCACACAACACCAACGCCTCCACCAACGCACGCTCCCGCGCACTCAGCGCGTCCAACGCACGCTGCACATCCAATCTGAGCATCTCCTCCCCCCACTCATCCCACGCCGCCGCCCGCTCCATACGCCGCCGCCTCCTCCATCAGCACCCGACGCCAACCCTCGCCGCCCAACACACGACTAAGCGCCGCCAACTGACCCAACACATCACGACCAACCCCACCCTCGCCACTCGGCAACAAACCGATCAGCACCTCCAACGCCTGCGCCAACCGCAACACATCACCAGCCGACTGAACCACCAAATCACCATCCCCCAAACCGCTCAGCACCCGACACACCCCACGCGCCGCATCCAACACCGACTCCTCCAACGCCAAACGCGCCTCACGCATCCGCTCCGCACGCGCCGACGCCACAGCCGCATCCCACGCACGCGCACGCTCCACCCACCCGAAACGCGACGACAACCGCTTCAACTGACGCAAACTCAACACCACGCCCGACTCCGACGCATACGCCTCCCGCACACGCGCCAAACTCCGACCCGCGCCCAACTCACAATAAAGCTGCGCCAACCGATACGCACGCGCCGACTCCCCAGCCAACCGCTCCAAAGTCACCTCGCACATCCCATTCTACCCTACGAACCCAACACCCCTATACACCCGTCTACCTACCCCAAAATCGGTGCCATGTTGGGGACATTTGGTGCCATGTCGGTGCCATGTCGGTGCCATCTCACACATACCCCCTCGCGAAGCAGGGAAAACCTACGAAGGGGGGGGAACAACCCAATCGTAAACCCTATCGATGACGCCACTGCAACTCGCGCAGCTCGTCGAACCCGACTTCGAACCCGCGCCACACATCCTCTATCTCTTCCAGCGCGTCGCACCAGCGCTGGAAGAAGGCAACGCACACTTCGTCATCTGCATGCCACCCAGACACGGCAAATCCACCGCACTCGCCCGCATCCTCCCCACTTGGTATCTCCTCACCCACCCACGCGCATCCGTCGTCATCGCCACCAACGAGCAAGAACTCGCCAACGCGCACGGCATCGCCATCCGCAACTACCTCCTCCAACTGGAACACATCCTCAACACCAAAATCATCGACCCCGCACGACACGCCATGCACGCACTCCGAACCACCACAGGCGCATCCCTGCGATGCCTCACCGTGCGCGGCTCGCTCATCGGACACGGCGCAGACCTCGCCATCGTCGACGACCCCTACCGCAACTTCGCCGAAGCCGTCTCCCCGCGCATCCGACAACAAGTTAGTACCTGGTTCAAAAGCACCCTGTATTCACGCCTGCAAGGCAAACGCAACATCATCGTCATCCAACAACGCCTGCACGCCAAAGACCTCGCAGGCGAACTCATCCGACGCGACGGCTGGCAACCCATCATCCTGCCCGCACTCGCACCCGAAAACGACCCGCTCGGCAGACAACTGGGCGAACCGCTCTGGCAATCCCGATTCCCAACAGAAACCCTCGCCGCAATCCGCAACGAAATCGGCGACACCCTCTTCAACGCCCTCTACAACCAACAACCCATCGCCGAAGAAGGCAACCTCTTCCACAGCCGATTTTTCGATATGCGCTACGACGATCTCCCACCAGAACTCACCCTGCGCCTCATCAGCATCGACACCGCACAAACCACCCACGACAAAGCCGACTACACCGCATGGACCGTCTGGGGCTACGACGGCAACTACGCCTACCTCCTCGACGCCGAACGCCACCGCGTCGAATACCCCGCACTCCTCAACACCACACGCCGTCTTATCGAGCAGCATCGGGCGCACTATGTGCTGATTGAGCAGAGTGCGAGTGGCTACGCCCTCCTGCAAACCCTGCGTGCCGACCTGCAAGGTGCTGCGCTTGTGGGTGTCCCGCCAAGCGGCAGCAAAATCGTACGCGCCCTCACTGCCTCTACATGGTTCGAACAAGCCCGCGTGCTGCTCCCCGCCCAGCTCACCTCCCAAATGCATGCATGGCTCGCCGAAATGCTCGAATTCCCCAACGCCCCACACGACGACTATGTCGACAGCACCACTCTCGCCCTCAACTGGCTCCGCAACAACGCTGCCACCTTCCACGGCACATGGCGCATCGTCCGCTAACACCCGGACGAATCGTAATTACTCACGATGCAACTCATCAACCAACTGAAACGCGCCTTCGCACGCACGCGCACGCGCAACGACGAACGACCAACGCCCAACGAGCAACTGCGCGTGCTGCCCCAACTCACACCACGCACACCACCCACCGAAACACGCTACCTCCACGACGACACCATCGCCGTCATCCGCAACTTCCTCGCCGAAGTCCTCCTCGGCAGCGGCTGGTACATCGAAACCAACAACCCAACCTACCTCCAACTCGCCCAACACGCCTTCAACAACGCCCTCGGCTTCGAAAACCTCCTCCGCAGCTGCATCGACGCCCAATTCACACGCTTCACCGCCGCCGAAATCGTCTGGAACAACAACTACATCCCCAAAGCCTACCGCGTACTCCCACACCACGCCGTCGAACTCGAAACCGACGAACACGGCGACATCAAACAAGTCAGCGTCTACACCAACGCAGGCAAACAAACCCTCCCACGCACACGCCTATTCCTCTACCGCTACCGACCCTCACTCGACGCCCCACACGGCAACACCCGCATGCAATCCCTACTGGAACTCTACGAAGCCAAACGGCGCGTCGACGAAGCCCTCGTCCGCTTCGTCGAACGCTACGCCATGCCACCACTCGTCGCCTACCACCCACCCAACGCCTCCACAGAAACCATCGACAAACTCGAACACACCCTCCGCGCCATCCGCTCAGGCGCGTCCGTCATCCTCCCAGGTCCCAAAGACACGCTCCCCATCGAACCCCTCGAAGTCGGCGCACGCGAAACCTCACCCATCCAACTCGCCCTCGAACTGCTCGAAAACTACGAACGACGCATCGCACGCGCCGTCCTCGGCTCCGTACTGCCCTTCTTCGAATCCCAGTACGGCACACGCGCACAAGCCAGCGTCCACCTCCATGTCACAGGGCAAATCGTGCGCGGCATGCAAACGGACATCGAACAAGCCGTCAACCAACAAATCTGGCAACCCGTCTGCTTCTACACCCTCGGCGACACCAACCCACCCCGCTGGCATCTCCAAGAACCGTTTCTACCCAGCATCGACATCGCCCGCACCGTCTCCGAACTCATCGCCGCAGGCGTCATCGACCCAGAAACCGACCGCGAATTCATCCGACAACTCTTCGACCTGCCAACAACCACCACAACCAGCGGTTAGGCGCAGCCCGCGCTCTGGGACGGAACCGCGCCTTGCTGAATTACTTCGCCATCGGCATAATCACGCACAGGTAATCGGTTCGGTCAGCGGGTCTGAAGACGGCGGGTCGCAACGACTCGGTGAGTTCGACGGCAACCTGTTCGCTCTCCAGCACATCCAGCACATCGAGGAGATACTTGGCGTTGAAAGCGATTTCGAGGTCGTCGCCTTCACGCGCCAGACCGATCGTCTCCTTAGCCTCGCCGACGCAGCTCTGCGCTGTGATGACCAGCCTATCGCTCTCAGTGCGCAGATAGACCTTGCTGGTATAGGTCTTGTGACCGTCAGTGGAGTTGTTCTTTGCGATGAGGTGGGCGCGCCGCAGCGCGTCGCGGAACTCCTTCACCATTAGCAGCCAGCGGCGAGTGTATTCCTGCGGAATCACGCGCTGGTAGTTCGCGTACTGCCCCTCAATCAGCTGGGTGTAGACGGCGGCGTTCTCGCCCAGAAACGCGGCGCGATGCTGCCCCAGTTGCAGAGTAATCGTCTCGCCTGCGGGGATTTTCTGCACGAGCTGGATGGCTTTCAGAGGCACAATCGCGGCGGTCGGCTCGCCTGCGCCCGAATCGATACGCATCGTGCGCACGGCGAGGCGATGCATGTCAGTCGCCGCCAAGCGCAGCGTGTCGCTCTCGAACTCCATGCGGATGCCCGTTAGCGCATGGCGCATCTCCTCCTTGCACACGGCGAACTTTACCAAGCCGACCATCTCCAGGAAGTGCTTGGCGGGCAGTGCGAGTTCGCTGGGCGACTCGATGTCGGGGATGGGCGGATACTCTTCGGCGGGCAGCCCCACCAGTTCGTAGCACGAGTCTGCGCTGGTCAGAACCGCCTGATGGCGTTCGCCCGATTCGATGTAGATGTCCTCGCCGTCGAGCGAGCCGACCAGCTCGGTCAACAGGCGCGCGGGAAGCGTCGTCGCGCCGTCCTCGCCGACCATCGCGGGAATGCGGCACTCCACCCACTGCTCAAGGTCGCTGCCGACCAGACGCACGGTGTCGCTCTGCGCCTCGATGTAGACATGGCTAAGGATTGGGAGCCAGGCGCGCGCCGACGCCGCGCTCGCTACAACGCTTAACGCATCGTCGAACTTCTTCCGATTGCACTGTAGTTTCATCGTTCATCTCCTTCGCATGTGGCGGTTAGGCGCAGCCGCCGTCCCTGGCGGCTCAGCGGCACATCCCAACTGTGCCCAGCGCAGCCCCGCCCTCGACGGTCAGCCCGCCGAGATCTCCTCGTCCACCTCTATCCACCCATGCGCAAGGGCTGCCAGCAACCCGCCCTGACTCAGCACCTTGCGCGTGATGTACCTGTCGCCGTCCACCGTGATTTCGCAACGCTTACCCGACTCGTCCTCTACTACCGTCGCGTCGACGCGCACGCTGCCGTAATAGCCGCGCACGCGACTGTCACCGATTAGCACCACTACCGCCGTCTTATCACCCATCATCGTCCTATCCTCCTCTCGGCAGGGACTGCCCGCCGAAACTATCCCGCCGCATCCCCACACACAATCGGCACACGCTCCACCATCGCGCCCACCAGCCGCAAACCCGCATCCCCACTGCTCGCCATGCGCCACACCAAATCCTGCACCGCTTCCATCTCCTTGCGCGACAACCGCAACTTGTCCCGCAAGTGCAACGCCACATAGAACGGCAACACCCGCTTGCGCGACTCCACAAACTCCAATATGTGCGGAATCCACCCCAACTCCCGCTCGGTATACAAGCCATCCAACCGATACTGGTCAGGCTGCTCCTGCCGCGCACCCTCCGCACGCGCCACCTGCGCCAACAACCCACGCGCACGCGCAATACACGCCCCCGCCGACGCCTCATCCCGCACCAACACCAGCATCCGCCGAATCTCATCGCAAGCCACGCACAATGCACGCTCGCGACTTGTGCTTACCAACCGCGCCGCCGTGTGTACCAACAACTTCGGCGTCGCCTGCAACGCCGACACCACCTCCAGCAGATTGTGGTCGCAACCACCCGCTCCACCCGCAGAATCTTCCCAGTGGACAGGGTTAACCGAAACCTGTCCACACGCAGAATCTTCCCAGTGGACAGGGTTAACCGAAACCTGTCCACACGCAGAATCTTCCCAGTGGACAGGGTTAACCGAAACCTGTCCACACGCAGAATCTTCCCAGTGGACAGGTTCACCCGAAACCTGTCCACACGCAGAATCCCCCGCTTGGACAGGGTTAACCGAAACCTGTCCACTGGGCTGGACAGGATTAACCGAAACCTGTCCACACGCAGAATCTTCCCAGTGGACAGGTTCACCCGAAACCTGTCCACACGCAGAATCTCCCACTTGGACAGGGTTAACCGAAACCTGTCCACTGGGCTGGACAGGATTAACCGAAACCTGTTCACACGCAGAATCTTCCCAGTGGACAGGTTCGCACGAAACCTGTCCACCCTCTGCAGGCTGCAGCCGATACACCGTCACCCGACGCCCGCTAACGCGCGTGCGCACAACGCCCCCACGCGCATACTCCATAAGCACCTCGCCCGCCACGCGCAACGACACGCCCACCGCCTCCGCCACACGCTCCGCCGTCAGCGTGCGCGCCCCGCGCTGCAGCATCATCCGCACATAACACTCCGCCACCTCGCGCCCCTCGCCACGGGCTGCACGCTGGCGTATCACCTCCACCAACCCGCGACGCACGGTCTCGTCCTGCTCACCCTGCAACAACTCAAACAACCGCGCCACCGTCAACGGCGGCTCGCACACCTCACAGAGTGCCCGAATCACATCAATGTCATGCGCATCGATGCTGTGGTCAATCTGCACCCTGTCTAACCACACCACATGCACATCATTCGGAGTCGGACGCATCTGCGCTGCACCTCCTGTCTGTTTGGCGATGGCGGATTTGGTCAAGTTGGGGGTTGTAGTCTTTGGGGATTCTGTGCCAGCGGACGAGAATGGTGAAGCCGACGGGGTCGCGCCAGTAGTACCCGCCCCAGAAGTAGGTTTCAAGTGGGGCAAGGTAGATGAGTCGGAACGATCGGTGCAACGCGTCGTCGCCCTCCGCATGTTGCACAAGGGCGTCCGCGAGTTCGACGGATTTAATGGCGAGCAGCCAGTCGCCTGTGGCGGGCGATCCGCCGGGTAGCTCAATCTCTCCGCCTTGCAGGTAGTACTCCAGCGGTGCGTACTCGTTCGGATCGCATGCTTCGGTTATCGCGCTGAGTTGAGCGAAGAGTCGGGCTGGTTGGTCGATGTTAAGCTTGCGCATTGCTGTTGCCTCCATAAAAGACGGGCTGGGGCGGAGCTGCGGCAACGCCCCAGCCCACGGATTGGGCAGAGGTGAGAGAAGCCGAGAAAAAGCGGCGGGGGCAAAGGGGAGCCAAGCCCCCGCCGTCGGGAGGTGTGTATGACCAACAGGCGACAGGAGAGAGAAGCCTACGCATCGCTCGCTGCCTCCCGATGAAAAGACGCGGCGACGGGGGACGGACAGCAACACCCGTCGCCGCCACTTACAGACCCGCTTGCGCTGGCGCGAGAAAAGACGCCGAGCTCTTCTGCAACGAGTCGCCACTCAATCAGGGTCAGTCGCAACTGGCGCAGACCCTCATACAACTCGCCGAGCAAGCGCACATTGTTCGCCGCCGCAGCCTCCGCAATCTTATCCCCGTACCGCTGCAACGCGCGTTCCAACTGCTCGCCCAAACCAATGTAAACGCCTACCAGCTTGTCCTCGCACTCCGCATCGCGGGCAGCCCGCGCCAACTCTATCCGCTTGCGCAAGACTTCAATCGTGTCCATAACGCGCCTCCTCATCGCTACCGTAGCACATCACCGCCCGACATCTCCCGCTGCAACTCCGCCTGCGCCCTCGCGCGAATGTAACGCTCCAAAAACTGCTCGTCTCGGCGTTTCCACTGACTCACCGTGCTAATGTGTATGCCCAACGCCTTTGCCGCCTGATAGTCGCTCAATCCCTGCGACACCAACTGCAATACCTGTTCCTGCAACGCCGTCTGCTTGCGCTTGCGACGACTAACCGCGCTTGGCGCAGAATCGTCGTACCGTTGATAGTCCCGCCATATAATCTCTGTCAAACGCGACATCATGCGTATCATCGCCTTGCCATGCGGTAGACGCTGCCTCAACTTGTCGTAGTAATCGCGCCATCTCCCACGACCACGCCCACCAGCACCCACTCGCAACTGCGAATACAACAGACGATACATCAGCACACGCGCCTTGCGATTGCCAACCCGATACCGAGAACGCTCCACCACGCGCCCGCCGCTCATCCCCGCGCTCGGCAACAAGTCCAGATACCGCTTGAACGCCGACACCGACGCAAAACGCTCCAACGGCGCAATCTGCACCGCCAACCCGTACACTGCACGGTCGCTGTGCGGGAACCTGCGTTGAAGAATCTCCACTACCCGACGCACCTGCGGATGCTCCATGCACGCCAAACGCAACTCCTGATACGCCTGCTCCGCCTCGCGCTCCATATAACCCAGCAGATTACGCAACTCCGCACGCGCCGCGCCCTTCTCGATGTACGCCTGCAGGCGATTCTGCAACCGCACCCGCTCCTTTGTCAAAGTCTCTGCCCGCATATACAACGCCCGCAACTCGTACACTTCCCGCAACGCACAGTAGTCAATCAGCGCATTCCCACGAAACCGATGCCCCGTCAGCGACGCCCACAACGCATAACTTAGCGTCGCTGCATCCTGATAGTCGCCCTTGCGCGTGTAGCCCACATGCATCCTGTCCGCTCGCAACATCCCGCGATACACATACAACTGCCGACATCCACCTGCGTACAACGCCTCCAGCAACGGTCGCGCTTTGCCGCCCGTCCACTCGATAATCACCGCGTCGTTCAGCTCAATCAGCGACACGGCATCTTTCTGCGACTGCACCAAGTGCGACGCCACCTCTGCGCCGTCCTCGCTTCGCGCCACCATCGCTATCACTCGCTTGCCCAAATCTATGCCCCAGTATCGCATACTCGCTCTCCATATTAGCCAGCCACAACGCACACACAAGGTCAATAGTTGACAAAAATTCGCACTGACGGGACAAAAATTCGCACTGACGGGTATACTCCAGAACAGGTTGTCGAGCTGTACAAGGTGGTGGATTACATCATGGCACTGCCAGCCGAGTTAGAGAAGCGGGTTCAGGAGTTTGTGCGCCAGATCGAGGAGCAGTCCGAGTGGCCGCTCACCAGCCTGGAGCGTCTCGCCCTTGAAGAG
>Ga0308395_1000614_pt1 | contig 27502 bp, 21 predicted proteins | sample Hotspr20SampleP4_FD_202097 | JGI IMG/M metagenome (GOLD analysis project Ga0308395, IMG submission 202097) | Hot spring phototrophic mat microbial communities from Mushroom Spring, Yellowstone National Park, Wyoming, United States - 20050930_P4 ...
TCACCTGGGCGCACTATCGGTTCAAGCAGTTCCTGAAGTTTCAAGCCAAGAAGAAAAACGTGGTCGTCGTGGAAGTATCGGAAGCGTACACCAGCAAAACCTGTACCAAGTGCGGGCACATCCACACTAAGTTGGGTGGCGCAAAGGTGTTTAGATGCCCAAAGTGCAACCATAGGCTACCACGAGATTGGCAAGGCGCTCTGGGCGTTATGCTCAGGGCTTTGCGGGATACCGCCTTTCTGTTTGGACTCCGTCCGAGTAGCGCGGTCGCGTCAGCGTCGCGTAGTGACAACGGAAACGGACAGAATGCTATCGCTTCACCGCTGAGCAGTAATGCTCAGCAGTGTTCAGCGTAAATGTATCAGTACCGGTACCTGCGCGTTCAGGCCGATGGCGAAGTTATTTGGGAAGCCACCGATAGGAATCGCTGGGTGCCGCTTGAGCCGGAACCTTTGCCGGCAGTTTTGATCGTGGAAGATGGCGAGTTTGGCCGGATCCCTTTCTATCCATACGGCTATTTTGCCTTGCCGGTGAGCGAGCCTGAGCCCGAAGATTGTCCGGGACTGAAGATAGTCGTCTTGGGCAGTTCGGTGGCCCTGGGGTGCAGCGCCTGGCTGTTGCGAGGATGGGCCTGGCTGTTGCAGAAAGCTCTACGAGAACGCTATGGCCATCAAGTGCGGAACCTCTCCGAATTGGGGGCAAACGTCAGCCGAACCCTGGCCCGATTTGAGCAGGTGGTGATCCCTGAACATCCCGATGTCGTTATTGTTGCCTTGTCTTTGGGAAATGAAGGCTTGGCCACGGCTCTGCCGGAGCATCGCCGTGCCGTCCAAAGGCGGTTTGAAAACGGCCTGCAGCGGTTAATTCAGCGAATTCAAGACATTGGAGCCTTGCCAGTTTTGGGAGGGGTTTACCCCCATGCAGACTACGGCCTAGAACAGCATCTGCTTTTGCAGGAAACTCAGCAAAGGATGCTCAGTTGGGGATGCCCCGTGTTCAACTGGCTGCCCATCTTAGACGATGGCCAGGGGCGCTGGAAGCCGGATCTGGCTTTTGACGCGGCCCACCCTAATACCAAGGGGCACCAACTCATGTTTGCGGCTATTGACCTCTCGATTTTTGATCCCAACACTGTGAAGTCAGCCCCCCTAAAGCTGGCATCATCCAAAGAAAAGCTGATTTTTGAGGATCCCTCTGGCTTTTGGGCGGCCTTGGAGGGTCAGAATCGATTCCGCCTTGTTAATATTACTCCTTATGATTACACCTTGACACCGACTTGGCAATCTTTACAAGCTGCTTTTCAAGAAGCTCGACTACAGCCAGGCTTATATATTGGTAAAAGCGGTGAGAAAGGGCAAGATCAACCTTTGTACTCCCTCTCCATTCATGAGAATGGCTTGATTCAAACAACCCTTTCCATTCCCCCAGATGCCGACCTTGTCTTTTCTCCGGCAGCCGATTTTTTCTCTCCGGAATCCTCAGAAATAGTCTTTAGTGACGGGACTCTAACACTCCTCAAACTTAGCTACCCATCCGCCGGCTTGGATCCCAAGCCCCGCCTGTGTGTGATTAACCAAAGCAGCTATGAGTACAACATCCACCCTATGTGGAAAGAAGTGCGGGCTGCCCTCAAAGCTCTGCCAACAGGCGTTTATGAGGATCCCCTCTATCGCGATGCTCCCTTTCGCACGTTGATGATTGGAGAGGGGGGGTTGGAAAGCCGGGTCAAGGCTGCTCCCAACTCGGTCATGCTATTGGAATACACATGCGCCTTATCTGATATTCATCGCGTTGCTGTTGTTCCCCTGGGGGATCGCTGTGCGGTGCGGATGCTGCTCTACAAGTTGGAATACGACGGGCCTGCCTTTCCGTTTGATCTAACCCGCACCAGCAACCTAGCGGATGTAGCCGATATGATCCACCACGAGTTTCAGGGCATGTGGGATCCGCAATATTTGCACTACAGCCCTGAAGACAGGCGAATTTATCACAGCAAGTGGACAGGTCTTTCTTTCGGCCATGAGGTGGAAGAGGGGGAAGACCCCCTGCAGAATATGAATCCAATCCATGAGCGGATGCGGACTCGTTATACAGCTCGCGCCAAGCGCTTTCTATATGTCTTGGAAAAGGCGGACAAGATCTTGTTCGTGCGCACAGGCGGCTGTCAGCGGGGCGCGGTGATCGACTTGATGGATAAATTGTCCGCTAAGCGAAAGGGCAAGCCCTTCCTACTCCTTATCATTTCCCCTCAGCCTTCAGAGGAGTTTGCCGGGATCCCCAATGTCATCCACTACGATATGGAGTTCAACCCCGACCGCATGTGTGCGGATCCCGAGCATTGGCGGTACTGCACAGAGATCATGAGAGAGATCCTCCATTCTCTGGGAGTTTCCAGCCGCAATCTTTTCTGGTGTCCTCCCCAGCCGGCTTAATTGCCTGAGATCCTACCTAGAATGCGATGCCGGTAGGATCCTGCTCTGCCCTACCTCAGCGGTGTTTGCTTGGCACAGAAAGAGCATCAGCCCAGAGGATCAGCCTTGCTTGTAGGTTTAGCCAAATCCCATCGTTCATTCGCAATAAAAATACGATATACAAGCCCAATATAAACAAAATGCACAAGTTCCCTAACCATTTGTAGGTCTGGATAATTTGGTCGGCACTCCAGCCAAAATCATCAACCAAGCGGTTCATATCCCCACCAGCATCCCCCTGGCCACACAGCAGAGTTCCCCACGGGATCGGAGCTAGCCCTTTTTGGATTCTGTGCCATTGCCAAAAGCTTCTCCAGAGGCTGCTGGCTGCAACTCCCAGAACGACGAATCGCCAAAAGTCCCACCGCCAGCGATCTGGCAAGCGAAGATAAAAGCAGGCCATCAAGAAGGTGCTGATGTAAAACTCGCCGCCCACGCCGCCAAAGGTAATTAGCATTTCTTTGGTGCGATTGGGCATTAGCCAGGTCATATAAAACTGCAGCAGCGCAAGAACAACAACCAATGCCTGTAGCCATCGAATCCGCTCCTTGCGGGTCGACCAGAATAGCAAGCTCAGCAAAAAGAGGATCCCAAAGTACACAAAGGGATCCTTTTCCGGACTGATGCTGGTCCAGCCAAAAGGTAAGGGCAAAGCTCGATGCCCGCTCCACCAGGCAATGCTGGCATGGCCCAGCTCGTGAATCCAAATGTGCCAAGGCAAATGTAACAACTCCAATAGGGCAATGCTGTTTACCAGCAGGGCTACCACAAATGCAACTGGGTAAGCCCAGATATTTATCGCCCAGCTATCAAAAGAAAACCGATCCCATCGCTTTTGGGATCTCAAACGCAGGCTGCGCTGCCAAAGCAACTGAGAGCCACAGAAAGCGCGGATTTCCAATTGCTCTAGGCGTGGAATCCGCAGTTGCTTCACCATCAAAAACAGCCGGGCCACAACAACCGGCGGAGAGGGGCTTTGGGACGGGGATCCCAGCAGGTCGATGCGCAAGGTGTTGTCGGCAAGATACACTTGCGCGGGCCAGCGCCACTTCAGGAGCTCTGCCCGAACCACCCGCAGGATCGCTTGGCTGTCCCCAGCGCGGGCCAGGGGGAGGGGATCAGGTAGGGGGGACATCCACACTCCAGAGGCAGGACGAGGATCCCTACCCATTGTGGCCTGGGCCGACTGGCAACGGCGAAATTGCGCTCCCTCTCAGGCCGCTCTGGGGGGAGCTTGGTATAGTTGAGGGCAGCAGGTGTGCCGGAGTGGGTGCAATTCATGCCTGGATTGGAACGGGAGCCCAAACTGTCTAGGCAGAGCTCTCTGTGGGGGGCAACGCTGCTGCTGGGCTTGGCCGGAGCAGGTTTATTTTCCCCCTTGCCCGCTCAAGCAGAGCTGACCGCCGTTCCTGGCTTGTCTCGCATCGAGAGTTGGCACTACGACCCGCAGCGGGGATGGCTAGAGGTCAACACCCAGGGAGAGGTGCGTCCTTTTCTGTTTGTGCTGCAAAACCCTCCTAGGGTAGTGCTGGATTTTCCCAACACTCTCTTTGGGCGGGAGCCCCAAACCCAGACCTTTCCGGGGCGGGTTACCTCGTTGGAGATCAAACAGTTCACCCCAACGATCACTCGCTTTGTGCTGCACCTGCAGCCGGATCAGCCTCTCAGCCTCGACCAACTGCAACTGCTCACGGCTGGTCCCTCCCGCTGGGCTGTCCAGTTCCTCCAACCCGAGCAGCCCTTGCCCGCAGCAGCACCGCTATTTCCCTCGGCAGCCGGCCCCAGGGATCCCATCTCACCGTCCCCGCCGCTGCCCCGCCGCCCCGAAGCCAGCCCACTCTCTCCTCCTGCAACCTCCCCTTCCAGCCATCGGATCTTGGCCATTTCTCCGCAAGCGGAGGGCTTTTTCATCCGCACTCAGGGTAGCCCTTCCACCACGGTGCGGCGCATCCTCGATCCGGATCGAGTGGTGGTGGATTTTCTCAACACCACCCTCAGCCCCGCCCTCACCCAGCGGGTCTATACCGTCAACCGCCTGGGGGTTTCGCGGCTGCGGGTGGGGCAATTCGAGCCCACCATCGCCCGCGTGGTCTTGGATGTGGATCCTTCCAGTGGCGACTGGGAGGCCCGCTACGACCCGCAGCAGGGAGGAATCTGGATCCAGCCCGCCGGGGGTGCTGCCCAGGCCAGCCTTCTGCCCGATCTCAGCTCTGCCGACTCCCAAGGGCCCCTGGCTACCTTGCGCTCTGTGGAGCTGCGGGGGAATCAGCTCATCATCAGCGCCGATGGGTTCATGTTCTACCGGGCCGGCTGGGATCCGGAAAGCGGCGGCTACCGCATCAACGTGGCACCGGCCCGCCTACCCGAGTCCTTGCCGGATCCCGGCTTGCCAATTGGAGGGCCGGTGCAGCGGATCCGCTTTGTGCAGGAAGATGCCCGCACGGTCAGCATTCTGGTGCAACCTGCCGAAGAGTTCAACGTCTTTGAGCCCAATCCCGGCCAGGGATCCCGCCGCATCACCCTGGAGCTGCGCCCCCTCCACGCTCCGCCGTCCGCACCCCAGCCGCAACCGCCTGCCCAAGCTTCCCTTCCTTCCCGCCGGGGCCGGACGGTCATCGCCATCGATCCAGGCCACGGCGGACGGGATCCCGGTGCCATTGGGGTGGGTGGGATCCAGGAAAAGGACATCGTGCTCTCCGTTTCCCACCAGGTACGACACCTGTTGCAAGAGCGGGGGTATGAGGTGGTGATGACCCGCACCGACGACCGGGAAGTGCTGCTGCAGCCGCGGGTGGATATGGCCGTGCAGGCCAACGCCACTCTGCTGGTGAGCATCCACGCCAATGCTCTAGAGCGCTCCAGCATCCACGGCATTGAGACCTACTACCTGCGGCCCGACAGCGCCGAGCTGGCTGTGGTCTTGCACCGCAGCTTGGTGAGGGCCAGCGGCGCCGCCGACCGGGGGGTGCGACGGGCCCGCTTCTTCATGGTGCGGGAAACGCCGGTGGGCATGCCTTCGGTGCTGCTGGAGCTGGGGTATGTAACCAACCCAACCGAAGGGCGAAAGTTGGCTACCCCCGAATACCAGGCCATTTTGGCGCGGGCCATTGCCGAGGGCATCGAGGCCTTTCTGCGTAGCCGCCAAAGATAGGGACTCGGTCGGATCTTTGGTTTGAGCCGTTCGCCCCTACGGCCCACTCCGTGAAGGGACGAAGTCCCAGGGTAGGGAAGCTGTCGCCGAGACTCTCGGAAGCAGGGTAGGATACAGCAGCTTCAGCCAAGGTGTTGAGGAGAACGGAGCATGCGTTGGGAGTGGGGATCAGATCCGGATCCCAGTTGGCCAATTGGGGTGTTTGACAGTGGCTTGGGCGGGCTCACCGTCTGGCGGGCCCTGCGCCGTCGCTTGCCCCAGGAGCGCCTTGTCTACTTTGCCGACACGGCGCGGCTGCCCTATGGGGATCGCTCCGCCGAGGAGATCTTGACTTTTGTGCGGCAGATCCTCCGCTGGATGCAGGCGCAGCCGGTGAAGGTGGTGGTGATGGCCTGCAACACCAGCTCGGCGCTGGCCCTGGAGCAGGTGCAGCAGGAGTTTGCCCTGCCCATTCTGGGGCTGATCCTGCCCGGCGCCCAGGCGGCCCTGGCCCAGGGATCCCGCATTGGGGTCATTGCCACGGCAGCCACGGTCAAAAGCCGCGCCTACTCCAAGGCCATTCAAGAGTACAGCGCCCTGGATCCCCGGCGCTTTCCCCAACCTGTCCAGTGCTGGGAGCAGGCCTGCCCGGAGTTCGTCCCCCTCATCGAAGCCGGCCAGTTGGACGGCCCCGAGCTGCGCCAAGCGGCTGAACGCTATTTGCAGCCGCTCCTGCAACAGGGGATCGACACCCTCGTCTACGGCTGCACCCACTACCCGCTGCTGGATCCTCTCCTGAAGTCCTTGCTGCCCTCTTCGGTCAGACGGGTGGATCCCGGCGTGGCGCTGGTGGGATCCCTGGCCCGGGAACTCAGCCTCTGGGGCCTGCGCCGACCCTCAACTGCTAGCCAGGCAGAACCTCACCGCTTCTATGTGAGTGGGGATCCGGAGCGGTTTGCCCAGTTGGCCACTCCTTGGCTGGGCTTTCGACCCCAGGTGGAACGGGTGGAATGGCCGGCCTTGGACGTCAACAACTCCCGCCGGCCCTAGGCGAGAGCAGCAGGCCAGCCCAGGCAAATTGGCCCTACTTGCCCCCCTGTTGCTGCAGCGATCCCACAGGTTCCCTGCCTGCAGCCAGGTCGACACGGAGCAAGGGACAGGGAAAGGCCCTTTGGGTGGCTTTGGAATTGGAAGAGTGCAAGGTTGCCCAGGGCCTGGCCGATTCTCCTTAACTTGATAACCCCGAGTTAGCTCTGCTAGGCTTTAGGCGAGATTCGGCTGGGGGGAGGGGATCTATGGCGGCACGGGTGGGTATCAACGGTTTTGGCCGCATTGGGCGTTTGGTGCTGCGGGCGGCTTGGGGTTGGCCGGAGCTGGAGTTTGCCCACATCAACGAGATCAAAGGTGGGCCTGCTACTGCGGCTCACCTGCTCAAGTTCGACTCAGTGCAGGGCCGCTGGAACACCGACATCGAGGCATCTGAGCAACGGCTGCGCATCCAAGACAAAACCCTTACCTTCAGCGAGTTCAAATCTCCCGGCGAAGTCCCTTGGGCGGATCTGGGGATCGACCTGGTGCTGGAGTGCTCGGGCAAATTCGTCAAGGCGGCAGAGCTGGATGCCTACTTCAAAGCAGGGGTGCGCAAAGTCATTGTGGCTGCCCCCGTCCAGGATGAAGAGGCCCTCAACATCGTCATGGGCGTCAACGACCACCTCTACGACCCCGCTCGCCACCATTTGCTCACAGCCGCCTCCTGCACCACCAACTGCCTGGCCCCCTTGGTAAAGGTCATCCACGAGGGGATCGGCATCCTGCACGGGGTGATCACCACCGTCCACGACGTCACCAATACCCAAAGTATGGTGGATGCCCCCCACAAAGACCTGCGGCGGGCCCGCTCGGCTCTGCTGTCTTTGGTGCCCACCACCACCGGCTCGGCCAAGGCCATCGGCCTCATCTACCCTGAGCTGAAGGGAAAGCTCAACGGCCTTGCCGTGCGCGTGCCCCTGCTCAATGCCTCTTTGACCGACGCGGTGTTCGAGGTAAAGCGGCCCACCACGGTGGAAGAGGTGAATCATCTCTTAAAAACGGCAGCCGAGGGGGAACTCAAGGGCATCCTTGGCTATGAGGAGCTGCCGCTGGTCTCGGTGGATTTCAAGGGGGATCCCCGCTCCAGCATTGTGGATGCCCCTTCCACCATGGTGGTAGATGGCACGCAGGTGAAGATCCTGGCCTGGTACGACAACGAATGGGGCTACGCCAACCGCATGGCGGAATTGGCCCGCAAGGTGGCCCTCAGTTTATAGAAGCGTTTTTTGAAGCATCCCCCTTGGAGGCCTGCCCATGACTGCTGTCTCGAGCGCCCAAGCTGCCGCCGTGCGCAACTATGCCCTGGTAACGGCTGCCTACTGGGGCTTTACCCTCACCGACGGCGCCATCCGCATGTTGGTGCTGCTCCACTTCCACAAGTTGGGCTTCACCCCGATTCAGATTGCCATGCTGTTTCTCTTCTACGAGATCTTTGGGGTGATCACCAACTTTCTGGGCGGCTGGATTGGATCCCTGTTTGGCCTGCGGCTGACGCTGTACGGGGGCATCGCCATCCAGATCTTCGGCTTGGTGATGCTGGGGGTGATCAACCTGCAATGGCCGGTCTGGGGCCAGGTGGCCTATGTGATGACGGCCCAAGCCCTGGCCGGGATCGCCAAAGATCTCACCAAGATGAGCTCCAAAAGCGCCATCCGCCTGGTGGTGCCCAAGGAGGCCGAGTCCCGCCTCTTCCGCTGGGTGGCCATGCTGACGGGATCCAAAAACGCCCTCAAGGGGGTAGGGTTTTTCGTCGGGGCGGCCCTGCTGCAGATCTTCACTGAGATCTACGGGGATCCCATGGGCTTCCGCATGGCCAATTTCGTCCAGGCGGGGGCGCTGGCTTTGATCTTCTGTTCCGGGATCCTGCTGCCGGCGGACATGGGCAAGGTCAAGGCCAAGATCCCCTTCAAGCGGCTGTTTTCCAAAAGCCGCGAGATCAACCTCCTCTCAGCCGCCCGCTTTTTCCTCTTTGGGTCGCGCGATGTGTGGTTTGTGGTGGCCCTGCCGGTGTTCCTCTACGACAGCCTAGGCTGGAGCTTTATGCAGGTGGGCAGCTACATGGCCCTCTGGGTCATTGGCTATGGGATCATCCAGTTCCTAGCGCCCCAGCTCCTGGGAGGAGGTCGCCCGGGTCGCGCCCCCAAGGCCCGCACCATCCAGATCTGGACGTTCACCTTGACGGCGGTGCCGGCACTCATTGCTACCGCTTTTATGGCCGGCCTGCCGCCGCAATGGGTGGTTACCGGCGGCCTCATCCTCTTCGGGATCGTCTTTGCCTTCAACTCGGCGGTGCACTCCTATCTGGTACTGGCCTACACAGAGGATGACGATGTCGCCCTCAACGTGGGCTTTTACTACATGGCCAACTCCGGTGGGCGCCTGCTGGGGACGGTGACTTCGGGGATCCTCTTCCAGCTTTACGGTCTGGAGGGCTGCCTCTGGTTTTCCACCCTGTTGATTTTGATGGCAGGGCTGTTTTCGCTGAAATTGCCCGATCCCAGCAAAACCCCCGTGGAGTGGGTGGTTAAGCCGGGGGATTGAGGTGTTAGTCAAGCAGGGCCAGGTTATCCCGGTGAACCGCTGTATCGACTCCCTCGTAGCCCAAGATGTAGGGGATCTCGGCGGTTTTCTTGCCTTTGATCCGCCGCAGTTCCTCGGCGCTGTAGTTGACCAGGCCCCGCCCCACCTCCCGTCCGCCGGGATCGCACAGGCGCACGGCTGCCCCTGCCTCAAAGTCGCCAGAAACGTCGGTGATCCCTGCCGGCAGCAGCGAGCGCCCCTGCTCACAGACTGCCCTTACAGCTCCCTCATCCAGAGTCAGGGATCCCTCGGGGATGAGGCCGTAGGCAATCCACCGCTTGCGAGCACTAACGGGCTGGGGAGCTGGCTCAAAGCGGGTGCCGATGGGCTCTCCGGCCAAGATGGCCGGGATCTGATCGGGCCGTTTGCCGTTGGTGATCACCACCGTCACGCCGGCGGCTGTGGCGATTTGAGCCGCCGTGAGCTTGGTGGCCATGCCGCCCGTGCCCCAGCCACTTTTGCCTTGGGCTTCCGCCTTTATCTGCAGCGGCATCCCGCGCCACACCCGTTCGATCGGCTCGGCGGAGGGGTCCCGATGGGGATCCGCCGAATAGAGCCTGTCCACGTCGGTGAGCAGGATCAGCCACTTGGCCTGTACCATGCTGGCCACGAGGGCAGAGAGGGAATCATTGTCACCAAACTTCAGCTCCTCCACTGCCACCGTATCGTTCTCGTTGACGATAGGGATAACCCCCATCTGCAACAGCTGGGCAAAGGTGCGATTGGCATTGACATAGCGGCTGCGCTCCACAAAGTCGCCGCGGGTAAGCAGCACCTGAGCAATGGGTTGGTTGAGAGCAGAGAAGAGATCATCGTATAGGCGAATTAGCCGTCCCTGCCCCACTGCTGCCACCGCCTGTTTTTCTGCAATTGCCGTGGGTCGTTGGCGCAGGCCCAGGCGGGCACAGCCTACCCCTACCGCTCCGGAGGAGACAAGGATTACCGCATAGCCCTGGCTGCGCAGCCGAGTCAGCACCTCCACCAGCGGCCCCAGCACGGAAAGGCGCAGCGAGCCCGTCTGCATGTCTGTCAAGCTGGAGGTGCCGATCTTCACCACCACTGTTCCCTCTGTTGCTGCCATCTTCTCATTCGATCCACTTGTTCGATCCAGCCAGGGTTCCCCATCCGTATCCCACCATAGCGGAACCGGGGCCCTTGCTTGCCCTCAGAGTCGCTGCAGGGGACAATAGAGGAAAGCAATAAATCTGCCTCAAGGTCTCTCTTTCTCTGCCTGTGAACCCTGTTCGTACCCTCTCCGCCACCAAAGCGGCCTTTTTCAGCGCCTACCCTCGTCCGATCAACGCCGCCTACCGGCGAGTGGTGGAGGAGTTGCTGGTGGAGCTGCACCTGACCACCGTCAACAGCGCCTTCGTCTACGATCCTTTTTTTGCCCTGGGTCTGGTTACTCTCTACGACAGCCTGATGGAAGCCTACCATCCCCCAGAGCAGCGCGAGGCCATCTTCAACGCCCTCTGCAAGGCGCTGCACCTGAAGCCGGAGGTGTTGCGCAAGAACGCCCGCGACCTGCTGGAGCTGATGCGCAGCGGGGATCCCGTCCAGCGATACAACCTGCTCTGTCTCAAGCCGGAGGCAGAAGATGTGGGCGGGCTGAAGGCGATTTTGCAGCGCATGACCCAGCCCCCCTACGCCTACAGCCGAGTTTTGGCGGTTGGCCTCTACACGGCCTACGAAGCGGTGGCCACCTCGCTCTACAAGGAGCCGGAAGAGCGCACCCGCCACTTTCTGGAGGACGTGATCGGCAACCTACCCTTTTCGCCGGAGCGAGTCAAAAAAGATCTGGAGCTTTACCGCAGCAACTTGGATCGCCTGAAGCAGGCGCGGGCCATCGTCGAGGAGATGGTGAAAGCGGCCCGGCGCCAACAGGAGCGCCGCCAATCCACCGCCTCGCTGCCCGAGACTCCCGCCGCCGATCGCAGGGAGTCCAGCGGCTAAAACCCCCTAGACCAAATAGGGGGCCCACCTGTCCACCACCTCAGGCGAGCCGTACCAGCGCCGCCCGCCTCGACCAGAATGGTGACAGTCGGGAAGGGTGAGGTTGATGGCCCCTGGCAGATGGGCGGCCTCGATGGGGGTGATGCCATCTCCCCACAGCTCCCCTTGGCCGGCGGTAAGCCGGTAGCTGTTGTAGGCCAGCCAAGCCAGATAATGCTCCTGCCGCCATAGCGATCCCAGGCCCACGCGCCGCCCTTGGATGGCCTTGCCCGCCACACAGACGTATTTGACCTGTGGCCAGAAGGCTCCCGGGTAGTGGGTGTTAACGAAGTCCAGGTTGCGCCTTGTCCAGCGCTCCCGGCTGGTGTGCGGGGATCCCAGGCTAATTAGGGTGGAAACGTGCTCCCGCCCCTGCCAGACCTGCCCCCCGTAGGGCACGGATCCCAGGTAGATGCGGGCAATCCAGCCGCCCGCGGAGTGGGCCACCAGGTTAACCCGGTCCACTTCAAACTCGGCTTGGGTACGCCGAATCGTGGCCTGCAGCGCCTGCAAGATGGGCGTGACGGGCCTTCCTCCCAGGGTAGGCAGCCAACTGCGCACCTGCAGCGGCACCACCCGAGCCGGGTAACCGCGGGCCTCCAGCTCCCGACGCAAAGGCTCATACTCAGAGGCGCCCGCCAGATAACCGGGCAAGATCACCGTGGGCAGAGCAGCCATGGGCTAGCGGGGGTACCAGAACATGCCCTTGATCCCCTCCGGGTCGGGCGTAAAGCCCAGCCGCTCGTAGAAGCTAACCACATCGCGGTCGGCAAAGAGGGTGATGTTGCTGATGTCTTGGGCGCGCAGCTCGTGGATCACCTTTTCCATCAGCCGCCTGCCCAGCCCCCGGCCCTGAAACTCAGGATGCACCACCACATCCCAGATGGTGGCATTGAAGGCGTGGTCAGAGGTGGCGCGGGCAAAGCCGATGAGGCGACGGTAGCTGCCCCGCTGCTGCCACATCGACACCACCAGAAAACTGTGTTGCAGGGCTTTCCTAACCTTGTGGATGGGGCGACGCGACCACCCTACTGCATCGCAAAGTTCCTCCAGCTCATACAGATCCAAGTTGGGATCCAGGCTAAAGACAATAGTCTCCCCCCCCACCGCCAACGTTTCCTGGCGACGGTCGGCTTTGGCTGTTTGCGCCGGCTCTTTGGTTGTAGCGGCCCCTGCTGCCCCAAACAGGCCTTTCCAAAAGCTCATCTGAATTTTTGCCGAGTAAAAGCCCACCTCTAGCCTGGGCGGGCGTGTCCTCAGTATAGCCAGGATCGGCAGCAGAAATGGTGCATCTGCCCAGGTGTTTCCGCGCAGGCTTGGGACGAACCTTATATCCGAGACTGAGAAATAATCGAGAAAGCTTAGCTCTGGGCACGTTGTATGGCTCCTCCCGGCACCGGCACCCTTGTCAATGCCCTCGCGATCCTAGTGGGCAGCGGCCTCGGTTGGGCGGCGGGCCGTCGCCTGCCCGAACGCATAAGCCAAACCCTGTTGCAAGCCCTGGGATCCCTGGTGTTGGTCTTGGGGATCCAGATGGCTCTCACCCTCAGCAGCGCTGCCCAGGCGGTAACGGTTTTGCTGGCCCTGATCGGGGGGGCTTTGCTGGGGGAAGGGATCGACCTCGAGGCCGCCTTTGAGCGGCTGGGACAGGGCCTGGAAAAGCGGGTGAGCCCCTGGCTGGGCCCCAGCCCTATCGCCCGCGCCTTCGTGACCACCACCATCCTGTTTGTGGTCGGCCCCATGACTCTGCTGGGAGCTATCCAGGATGGCCTGGGGGATCCCTCGCTGCTCTTGGTCAAGGCCGCCTTGGATGGCATTGCCACCCTTGCCTTTACGGCCAGCCTCGGCTGGGGCACGCTGTTTTCCGCCCTGCCGGTGCTCTTGGTTCAGGGAGGCGTGGCCCTGCTGGCGCGGCAACTGCAGCCGCTGTTGCGCCCAGACCTGCTCGCCGCCTTGGAAGCCACTGGCGGGATCCTCATCCTGGGTATTGGCATTAACCTGCTCGGCCTGGCCCGCCTGCGGGTGGCCAACCTGCTGCCCGCTTTGGTGATTGTGGAGCTGCTGGTGGGATTTTTCCCCCTCTGGGATCTCGACTTCTAGGGAACTGGAGGGGGCTCTCGCCCTGGGGGAGAAGGGAACCCAGCACAAGAGCGTCTGGAACCTCCCTCTCTATCCTCTAAGCCCTACCCTGACCGCCGTCCTAGCTGCTGGGGGCCAGCAGCAGTAAGGGTCGCGTCTTGAAAAAGCCTGATCCGGAAACTGACCCGGTGCGCGGCAAGCCCCGTCGTGCCGCTGCGCAGAAGTCGGCAGCCTGCCTCGTGGCACCCACCTACAGTTCAACTTTTGCCAAAGCTTCTTCCGGCCCCACCAGGGCAATGGCCGGGTTGACCAGGTAGGTTGTTGCGGCCTGATGGAGATGGGCAGGGGTGAGCTGCCTTACTCGCTGCAAATACTGCTGGTCGAACTCCAGGCCCAGGCCCAAAATCTCGTACCAACCGGCCAGTTGGGCCACTTGGGCGTTGGTTTGTTTGCTGAGGGCATATTGGCCCAAGAGCTTGCGCTGGGCCATCTCCACTTCCTCGCCGCTCAGGAGGGTGTCGTGGAGGCGACGGATCTCCGCTTGCAGGCGCTCCAGGGCCACCAAAGTGTTCTCCGGTGCCGTGCCCAGGTAGGCCCCAAAAGGGGCGGGATCCCGGCGGGTGGCAAAAAAGGCCGAGACCTCATAGGCCAGGCCGCTGCGCTCGCGCAGCTCCACAAACAGGCGGCTGGACAGGCCGCTGCCCAGGTAGGTGGCCAATAGCTTCAGGGCCGGATAGTCGGCGGAAGCGGCAGGGGAGCCGCGGAAGCCCATCAAGATCGTCGTCTGCTGGGTGGGCTGGGGCAGCTTCAGCAGTTGCGGCCTCTCCAAGGGAGACAGCGGCAGGGCTGGGTCGGGGGCGGGCGGGCCGGCGCTCACCCAATCTCCCAGAGCCGCTTCCACTTGGGCCGCCACTGTCTCGGGCGGCTCTGGGCCGATCACCGCCATCACCATGCCCTCTGGGCGGCAGTAGGTGGCGTGGTAGGCCAGCAAATCCTCGCGGGTCAGGGATCCCACTGTTTCCACTCCTCCCAGCTCTGGCAGGGCGTAGGGGTGATCCCCATAGAGGGCCCGCCGCACCTGATCAAAAGCCAAGCTGAAAGGCCGTTCCTGTCGGGCGCGAATGGCTTGCAGCATCAAGTCCCGCTCCCGCGCCACCTCTGCCTCGGGAAAGCTGGGATCGCGGAGGATCTCCGCCAGCAACTGCAACAGCTCCGGAAAATCCTCCGCTACACAGCGCAGGGCGACCTCGAAATGATCGGCGGCGCTGTCTACCGAAAGGGAAGCTCCCAACGATTCCACCCCAGCGGCAATAGCCTGGGAGTCGCGCTGCCGGCTGCCCTTGGTGAGGACAGCGGCCAGCAACTGGCTCAAGCCCGCCTGCTGCGGTTGCTCTACCCGGCTGCCGCCGCGAAAAAAACAGTGGGCAGCCAGGATCTCCACCGCCGCGTTCTGGCCCACCAGCAGCGTGATGCCGTTGGTCAAGCAGAGGCGCTGCAGATGGCCGCGTTGGGTGGTGGACAGGGTGGGGTGCATTGGGCAAGGGATCCAAGACTGAAAGGCCATCAACGGCAGGCCAGTTGCAGCTCCGAAGCCGCGGCAGCGTCAGAGGCAGCCGGCTTGAGCAGAGCGACCACGTAAGCCTGAGGGGAGAGATACTGCTGCGCCAGCTCGCGGATTTGCGCCGGAGTAAACGCTTGCAACAGCTCCAGGTACTCCTGCAGGCGCTGTACCCCAACCAGGGTCTCGTAGTAGCCGTAGAGGCTGGCCAGTTGACTGGGGGACTCGGCGGAGAAGAGCAGCTCGTGGGTGAGCATGCGCCGGGCGCGATCCAGCTCCGCTTGGCCAATGCCGTCCTGCTGTAACTTCTCGATCTCGTGCAGGATGGTTGACTCCACCTGTGCCAAATCCTCTACCTCCAGTTGAGCGCTGATGCAAAAGAGCCCCCCCTCCTTCAGCACCAGCGAAGAGCAGCCGATAGCCCTCACCCAGCCCCGCTGCTCGCGCAACAGATGCACCAGCCGCGAACTACGGCCCTCCCCCAGCACTACGGCCAACAGCTCTAGGCCGCACACCTGCTCCCAGGCGTCGAGGCTGACAGTGGGCCAGGCTAATTTCAGGCGGGCCTCTTCTGCGCGGGCGTGGGCGCTTTCGCGGCGCAGAACCCCCTGCGGGCGGGGCTGAGGAGAGATCGGAGGGGCAATCCAACCAGGGCCACCGGCGGAGCCGCCAAACTCCTTTTCCACCAAGGCCAGAGCTCGCTCAGGATCAATGCCTCCCGTCACCACCACCGTCATGAATTCGGGTCGGTACCAGCCGCGGTGGTAGGCGCGTAGTAGCTCTGGGGTCAACCCCATCAGGCTTGCCGGCGTGCCCAGCACAGGTCGCCCATAGGGGTGCTCCACCCCAAAGGCAGTTTCCATGAGGAGCTGATAGGCGGTGTAGCCCAGGTTGTCAGCAGCGCGGCGAATCTCCTCCAAAATCACCTGCTGCTCTTGCTCAAACTCCTGATCGGGGATCCCGGCCCGCAACACTGCCTCCGCCAGATAGGGCAAAGTCTCCGGCAGATCGGCGGCAGCTACTGTCATGTAGTAGTGGGTGTAATCCTGGCCAGTAGCAGCGTTGGCAATTCCCCCCCGGCCCTCGATGGCCCGATCCAGCTCGCCGGGGGCCAGTCGCTCGCTGCCCTTGAAGACCATGTGCTCCAGAAAATGGGAGATGCCTAGCCACTCTGGTGGCTCGTTGCGCCCGCCTGTCCGAACCCAGACATCGACAGTTGCAGAATCGGCAATTGGGATAGGGTGAAGAATGACGCCCAGCCCGTTGCTCAGGCAATAGGTATGGGCAGGCAAAAGACGGTGTGTGCGATTCAAAATTCTTAATCGATAGAGATCATCCTTAATCTTATTAAATCTTAACGACGAAAGCCGCTCAAGACAGTATGTGAGGTCACCTTTCATCAAAAACCTGCCACAGCCCCTCTCTCGTCACGCTTGCTGCTGTGGATTAGGGGATCCCTCGCCGGCGAGGTTTTCTTCTACCTGGAAGCCAGGGGGCCATTCTTCGCTGTCGCGCAGCCTCTGCACCACCTCCTGGGGCAGTACCACCCCCAACTCCCGCGCCGCCACCGCTACCACATCGCCGCGGTCGATCAAGCCGGCAATGGCGCCGCTGGGGGTGAAGACCAGAATGCGGCGCGGCTCTGCCTGGCGCATCATCTGAATCACCTGGGGGATGGGGGTTTCCTCTTGCACCCCCTGCAGTTGCTCCATCGGCTTGAGAATGGCTTTGAGGGTGAGGTGATCCCACTGGCTACGCTCGATGTCGTTGAGCAGTTCCGGCCTGACCAGGCCGCGGTAGCGGCCATCTTCTTCGGCAAAATAAACGTCCGCTGGCTGAGCTGGGGCTTCCGGCCTGAGGGAAGAAGGCACCAGGTAGCGATCGACAAACTCCCGCAGGCTCATGCCCGCATCCACCACCCGAAACCGGCGGGTCATCACATCCGCAGCTTTTAGGCGGGCCAGCACCTGCTGCAGTTGCGCATACTGCTCATAGCGGCGGGCGCTGTTGACGATAAATAGGCCAATCAGGCCTATCCACAGGCCGTTGAGGCTCCCTAAGAACACCACCCACAACCCCAGGGCCACCAACCCCCAGCCTACCCCTTGCCCAGCGCGAGCCGCCCACAGCATGCCCTTTTGCCGATCCCCTGTCCAACCCCAGATCGCCGCTTTGAGCATCTGCCCCCCATCCAGGGGCAGTCCCGGCAGCAGATTAAACAGGGCAATCATTAGGTTGATGGCAGCCAGGCTGGCGAGGGTTGAGGTCAGGGGCGACCCCGGCCCAGCCCAAGCTCCGGCCACGCTAAAGAGGACAAACAAGCCCAAACTGAGAAGGGGCCCTGCCAGGGCCACCCAAAAAGCGCCCAGGGGACGGGGGACTTCCCGCTCAATGGCCGCCATGCCGCCAAAGATGAACAGGGTGATGGAACTCACCCGTACCCCATAGGCGCGGGCCACCAGGCTGTGGGCCAGCTCGTGAGCCAGCAAAGAGAGAAACAGCCCCAGGGCCGTCACCACGCCATAGGAGAGCACCAGCAACAGGGCCGCCGGAAACCAGGTGTAGTCAAGGAAGAGGGGGATCCCCCACAGGCTACCGATGCGCAGGCGACTGGTCATGGCGATGCAACTCCTTACAAAGCTCTTACTTGGGAGAAGGCCCAGGAAGGTGCCATTGCAGACTTGACGTGGGATCCCTCTTTTCCACTGTAGCCCTTTTGCCTGGTCTTCCTTCCCCACCCGCCGCCGCCAGCCCAGGGGAACAGCGGGGGGAGGTAACCGAGCTTGCCCTATCCCTAGGGGATCCTGAGGAGTTGCCTAGAGAACACCACCACCTACAACACCAGGCTTCTGAAGATTGTGATAACGTGGTTGGGCATTGGCTCGGCAGGGTTGTAAACCGGCGCTCAAAGGAGCTTTCCCAAAGGCAGCTTTGCAGAAGGGGTGTAACTATGGTTCAGAGCAAGGAAGCACATTCTCCGGCAATCCAGGGACTTGGTATGGGCTCCCTGGGCGAATTTCCAGCCACGGCCCCGGCGGCTGCCCCCGTGTTCTACCGTACCTACAGTCGGCGTCGCCCAGATAGCAGCCGCGAGACCTGGAGCGACGTCTGCGATCGCACCCTGGCTGACATTGCCCGCTTAGGGCGTTTTACTCCCCAAGAGCGGGAGCTGGTGGAACGTCTGCAGCGGCAGTTGAAGGCCTTGATCTCCGGTCGGGCCCTGTGGGTGATGGGCACCGAGTGGATCCAGAAGCCGGAAAACTACTCCGGTGCCTACAACTGCACCAGCCTCACCGTGGTGGACTGGCGCTCTTTTGGCCTGATGATGGATTTGGCCATGATGGGCTGCGGCACGGGGGCGGTGCTGGAGCCCCAGTTCATCAACCGCTTGCCCCCCATCCTCAACCGCCTGCAGGTGCAGGTGGTGGGATCCATCGGCGCCACGCCGCGGCATTCTCGGCAGGAGCACACCCCCATCCAGCGGCAGGGATCCCGGGTGCACATCCAGGTGGGGGATAGCCGGCGGGGCTGGGTGGAGTCCTACCAGGCGCTGCTGGAGCTGGCGGCGGATCCCAGTTTTGGGGGTCAGGTGGAGGTGACGGTGGATCTCAGCCATGTGCGCCCCGCTGGGGAGCGGCTAAAAGGGTTTGGGGGCGTGGCCAACCCCATCAAGCTGCCCGGCTTGTACCAGCGCTGTGCCGCCATCCTCAACAAAGCCGTGGGCAGGCAACTGAACTCGGTGGAGTGCTGCCTGCTCATTGATGAGGCGGCCGCAACGGTGGTGGCGGGGAATATCCGCCGTAGTGCAGGTATGCGCCAGTTTGCCGCCGACGACGAGCTGGGATCTAGCGCCAAAGACAATCTCTGGCAGCAGGACGAGCAGGGCAACTGGAGAATTGACCCTGAGCGAGATGCCCTGCGCATGGCCAACCACACCCGGGTATTTCACCGCAAGCCAACGCGGGAAGAGTGCATTGCTGCCGTGCGCAAGCAGTTTTACTCCGGCGAGGGGGCTATCCAGTGGGCTGGGGAAGCCGTAGCGCGGGCCAACGCCGACCTAATCAACACCCCCGAGCTGAAGCGGGAGTTCCTCAACGTCTATGCCTCGGAGGGACCCGAGGGAGCTAGGCGCTGGATAGAGGAGCGGCAGGCAGCTAGTAGCTCTCCGTCTGTCCAACCGCCAACGTGGCATAGGGTGCAACGGTATGGGCTGAACCCCTGCGTTACCGCAGACACTTGGATCCACACGGGCGACGGCCCGCGCCAGGTGAAAGACCTTATTGGCAAGCAGCACAGCACCTACGTCAACGGCGAGCTATTCAGCACGACCCCAGAGGGGTTTTTCTACTCCGGCACCAAGCCCGTGCTCAAGCTGGTGACCCAGGAGGGATTTTCTCTTCGGCTGACGGGCAACCATCGTGTTCTCAAAGTCATTGCCCAGACTCCAAAGGCGCAATACACGGAATGGGTGCCGGCAGAAGGGCTCCGCCCGGGCGACCGCATTCTGCTGCACAACCATCGCGACCTAGCCCCCTGGGATGGTGAGGGGACCTGGGAGGAAGGCTGGCTCTTGGGGAATTTGCTGGGCGACGGCAGCCTTGCCACAACCCAGTGGAATGACACGGCTGTACTGCGCTATTGGCAGGATACGCAGCAGGAGATGAGCCTCCATGCGGCTCAGTTGTTGCAGGCTGCGGTAGGGTACGAACCTCGCCGGCCAGAGACCTATTATCACCCCAAGCTGAAGTGCCGGGTTATCCATTCCACCGGCTTGGCGAAACTGGCAGCTAAGTTCGGCATGGCTCCAGGACAGAAGCAAATGACTGCGGCACTGGAAGCCACAAGCTTTGATTTCCACCGCGGCTTTTTGTGCGGCCTGTTTGACGCAGACGGCAGTGTGCAGGGCGGTCAAGAGAAGGGAGTTAGTGTGCGGCTTTCCCAAAGCAACCTGGACACCCTCAAAGCTGTGCAGCGCATGCTGGCGCGTCTAGGGATTGTCTCGGTCATCTACGAGAATCGCCGTCCCGCTGGGTATCGTCTGCTGCCTGATAGCAAGCGCCAGCCAGCCCCCTACGCCTGCCAGGTGCAGCACGAGCTGGTCATTAGCGGGGACAACCTGCACCAGTTTCAGGCAGTGGTGGGCTTTCGAGAACCGCGCAAAGCTCAGAAGCTAGGTGAACTGCTCGGCAGCTACCAGCGCCGGCTCAACCGGGAGCGGTTTACGGTTACAGTTGCAGCCCTGGAGCCTGACGGCGTGGAACCGGTCTATGACTGCACCGTGCCCGGCCCAAGCTGCTTTGATGCCAATGGGTTGGTTGTCCACAACTGCGGTGAGATCATCGGATGCGACTTCCACTGCAATCTGGCCGAGATCCACCTCAACCGGCTAGATCCCCACAACCGCCAGGAGCAAGAGGAGGCCTTTACGGCAGGGGCCCTGTCGGCTGCGGCGCTATTGCACCACCGCTTTGTTGAGCCCCGCTTCCAGCGCTCGAGGGAATGGGATCCCATTGTCGGCGTCTCGTTTACTGGTCTATTTGACTTTTGCGTCAAAGCCTTTGGGGTGGACTGGCTGCGCTGGTGGCAGGAAGGGAGGCCCGATACGCCTCTGGGGCGGGAGTTTAAGCAGCAGGAGCGGGAATACCTCAGCTTCTGGAAGGAGGTCGTTCACCGCGTGGTTTGGGACTACTGCGACCGTCACGGGTTGCGCCGCCCCAACCGCTGCACCACTGTTCAGCCCGCCGGCACCAAGTCCCTGCTCACCAACGCCTCCCCCGGCTGGCACCCGCCCAAGGCCCAGCGCTACATCCGCCGCATCACCTTTGCCAAAAACGACCCCGTGGCCCTCGCCTGTCTGGACTACGGCTACTCGGTGGTGCCCGCCCAGTCTGATAAGGATGAAAACGGCAACCTGCTCAACGACCCCTTTGATCCCCGCTGCACCGAGTGGCTGGTGGAGCTGCCGGTGGAGGTGGAGTGGGCCAACTTGCCCGGCGCTGAGGAGATTGAGATTGAGCGCTTTTCTGCCCTGGCCCAGTTCGACTTCTACATGCAGGTGCAAAAGTACTACACCACCCACAACACCTCGGCCACCCTCGAGCTGCGGGAGGACGAGATCGAGGCGCTGGGATCCCGCATTTACGAGGCCATCCGCGACGACGAGGGCTACATCAGCGCAGCACTGCTGGCCCGCTTCGACGCTCCCTTCCCCCGCTTGCCCTTCGAGAAAATCGACAAGGCCACCTACGAGCGGCTGATGGCCGAGGTCAAGCAAAGACGAAAGACCGACAACTTTTACGAGGCGCTGGCGCGCTATGACCGCAACCTCGCCCTAACCGCGGAGGGTCCAGCAGGGTGTGATGCCCTCGGCTGTCTGATGCCGGAGGCTAGCCCGCAGGGCGAGAACCCGTCCCGTTAGCAGAAGGGGGGATCCCGCCTCGGGCTCTGGCTACACTGTTCTTGGCCGGGAATCCGAGCACTGCGCGCCTTGGCAGCCCCCTCGGCAAGCTAGGGGCAGGGGGGGTTGGCACGGTCCGGTTTTCCCTGCTCGAGCGTTTGGTGGCTGGAGGATCTGATGCAGACAGGAGCGCAGCTCCCGAGGAAAGCCTGGACGGTGGAAATCTGGCGCAGGCTAAGGGGGCTGGTGCTGGCGCTGGTGGTGCTGCTGGGGATCGCCTGTTCTAGCCTCAAGGGCTCTGGGACCTCCCCTCCTGGATTGATCCCTCCTCCGCCTGAGCCGGGCAGCCGGTCGATTCCTCTAGCGGTGCGCACTCTGGGCACCAGCCGCTTTAAGTTGCTGGGCTTGACAGTGGGTGTGGCTGGAAGCGAGGCTGAAGTGCTTCTGGATACCGGCTCAGCGGGGCTGCGTATTCTGTCGTCGGTGGCAGGGCGCTTTGGCTTAGAGCGGACGGGGATCCCTTCCACGGTAACCTTCGCTGATGGCACGCGATTTATTGGCGTGCTGGCTCGCGCTCCCTTCAGCTTGGGTGGGATCCAGAGCCGAGAGCCGGTCACGATTCAGTTGATTGACCAAATCACCTGTGTGGAGCCGCTGGTGGCCAGCTGTTCCGACAGGCTGTTTGGACCAGGGCGGCCCTTTGCTGGGATCCTGGGCACCTCTTTGGACGAACGCAGCCCTGACCGCGACCTGTTTAGCCCTCTCACTCGCCTGCCGGGCAATTTTCGCTCGGGGTACATCATCCAAACCGGCGGCTTTGAGTCTGCTCAGGGCCTTTTCACCGTCGGCCTGACCGAGGCCAACACCGCTGGCTTCAGTTTTCGGCCACTGCCCCAGGTGGGTAGCTTTCCCGATGGCACGCCCATCTGGCGGGATGAAGCTCTGCAAGTGGCCTACCGCATCAGCAATACTTCTATCCAAAATGTCCTCAGCCCCACCGTATTTGACAGCGGCGCTTCCGACATCTTCCTCAACGTTCGACTGTTGGGATCCGCTCCTTTTCCCACCGCCACCCTACCCCCAGGCTCGGAGTGGCGAGCTGTGCTGGGAGGAGCCTTTGACTACCGCATCCGGGTTGGCTTTCCGGTAACGCCCAGCCGGGATCGGATCTTTGTCAACGGCAACCAGAGCGTGCAACTGTTGGGCATGCCCCTGTTTTTCAACGCCGACGTTGCTTTCGATAGTGAACGTGGTCGGATTGGCTTTCGCCTGCGTTGAGACGAAGTTGTTTTCAACATCCAAAAGCATTGGGATCACTTGCGGAGAAGAACTTGCCATGTTCGGCCGAGCCTTGAAAACCGGGAACAGCACGCTGCACAGATGGCCTTGGGTTTGGGGGCTACTGCTGCTCTGTTGGCTAGGGCTGAGCGGGCCGGCTTGGTCGATCAGCTTAGGGGATCCCTTGCCCGAATGGGCACAGCCCATGCCGGTGGGGCGACAGCGCTTGCGCGGGGTGGAGCAATACCGCGGCCAGGAACAAATCCGCGCCTATGGCAACGAAGCAGGACGGGTGTTTTGGATTCAAATCAACAGCAGCGCTGACTTGCCCCCGGATTACCGAGACTATTTGGGCGAATACCAACAATTTCTGGTAGAAGCTGTAGAAGTGGTGCCGTTGCGAGCCCGACGGCTGCGCTTCCGCCAGGGAAATCGCAGCGCCGAGTGGCAGGTGGTGGGCATGAGCGGTCGGTTTCAGGCGGAGGCGATCAGCAGAGATTTGGCTCCGCCAGGGTTGTTTGGAGATCCCTCGTGAAGAGCAGGAGAATTAGAGCTTATCCTAGAGATCCTAGAGAGAAACTTGAAACTAGAGTCTGCCAATGAATTTACTCCAGAAGAAAGTTGAGGTTACTCTTAATCGCTTCTTCGTTAAGAGGCTAACTCAGGAGGATCTCACCTTCTACGGATACCATTGCAAGCCAAACCCTCTCCCCGCTCCGGGGGAAGAGCACAAAGCCCTCGCAAGGGTTTGTAATCAGCTAGGTGTAGTGGCTGTTCCTCTAGAGGGCTGCATTATAGCCCGGGAAAAGGTTGACCCCGATAAACTTAAGACAAAGGACGGGGAACTAGAGGAAATTGGACAGAGAGTTCTAAACTGCACCAATGTCCAAGAAAAAGATGCCCTCGAAAGCTTTGAGCGTAGGAGGCTACGGCTGTGTCTCAAATCTTTGTACTCTGGGAAAACCGAAGTTGAAACATCAGGAGGCAGCTTACTTTGGTGGAAGAAGGAAGAAGTTGATTGTGGAGAGGGTTGGAAAATCCACGAAGGAAGAAGAATAGATGTTGTTGTCAACCAGGACAGTGAGCTGTACATAGAGATAGATGTTCAGTACCATTTCTACACGCCATGGACCTTGCATGAGTGGCTTGAGAACTATCCAGATGTCCCGATCCAGTGGGTCCAGAATACATACGATAAACGCCAGACTTGGGAATATCTGGGTATCCTTTCCAAACAGTCGCCGTGGGAGATTCAATTGCCAGAGCTGAACATGAGTCTAGCGGAGTATCATTTGCAGAAGCACAGTGCACCTAGAGAGGAAGTGGAAAGCTCCTGGGTAGTCAAAGTATCTTCAGGTCGAGGGTGTTTTCCCCATCTGTCTCGAAGGCTATCGCCTGTCTTAACTTTGGAGATGCTGGCCAGCATAGAAGATGCTAGAAATCCTGGTAAAAAAGTCAGTGCTTCGGTCATCGAGCATTTTAGAAAAAGTTTAGAATATAGACTTCAAGAGTCTAAAAAAGTTGCAGAGACTATCATAAGAAGAATCTACAAATCTCCCATTGCTCAAGAGAGAATTCAGCCTCTGAAAATAGAGGGCTATATCCTGCCAAGGCCAAGACTACTGGGTCGCAACAATCAAGCAATCGAGAACCCAGCCAGAGTTAGGTACAAAGGATGTGCAAGGGTTGGCGAGACAAAGTTTGGACTTCTAAATCTTGACGATAATAAACATGAGTATCCTACTGAGGTTCGCAAGTGCCTACTTGAAGTAGCTAAAAAGAGCGGAGCAAGAGTTGAAATAGACTTTTACGCAACCCGTCAAGATTTACCTGAAGGCGACCTTGCTCAACAGAGGTTTTGGCAAAGCTGGGCCGACAAAGGGATCAAAACTGTTCTGGTTGTCATGCCCTTGTCGCCTGATGAGCACAAGCAAAAGATCCGCTTGCAAGCACTTCGAGCAGGAATAGCAACTCAGTTTATGATTCCTGGAGCTGACCCCTACAAAGCTCTAAATGTCGTACTAGGACTTCTGTGTAAAGCTGCGTGGCAACCCGTGTTGCTTGAACCCCTCGATCATCCTGAGTGCTCCGAGCTTACCATTGGTTTTGATGTGGGGACGAATCGAGAGCTTTACTACGGAACCTCTGCCTTCGCGGTACTGGCCAATGGTCAAAGCTTAGGCTGGGAGTTGCCCGATATACAAAGAGGAGAAACTTTTTCCGGCGAGGCAATTTATCAAACCGTGTCCAAGCTCGTCAATAGATTCTACAACAAATTTCATCGATACCCTAGAAAGGTTCTTTTGATGAGGGATGGCTTAGTTCAAAGAGGCGAATTTGATAAAACAATTGAGGAACTAAGAAAAGAAAAGATTGCTGTGGATATTGTTGGAGTGCGCAAAAGTGGCACAGTCAGAATGGGAAGAGAGGAAAAAGGAAGCTATAAAGACGCTGCAATGGGCACTGTCATTTTTGACCATGAACGAAGGTCATTTATGCTCGTAACAAGCCAGCCCATTAAGAAGTCCTCGGTGCCAATTGGCAGCGCAAGACCGCTGCGAGTTGTCCATGAACACGGCAACACTCCTTTGGAAGTTCTGGCTATACAAACTTACCATCTCTCCCAGCTTCATCCCGCCAGTGGTTTTCAAGCCTGTAGGCTCCCTTGGGTGTTGCACTTTGCCGACAAAAGCAGTAAAGAGTTCCAGCGCATTGGCAACAGCATTTTTAGTGTGCTGCAGAACATAAACCGAGAGAAGTTGATTGCCGTCTAGCCAAGGGAGGGGATCCCCACCTGCCGGCCTTGCTAGGATTGGGGGGGTGGTTGGTGTTGCGGCTATGGAGATGAATGAGGTCTGGAAGACCTTTCTGAGCAACCCTGTTGTCTTCTGCGGGGGCTTTCTCAGCGGCCTGCTGCGTTTGGATGTAAGGCAGGATCCGCTGCGCAGTTGGCTAGAGTCGCAGGGCTTGAGGGTGGAGGATCCGCCGGCCTCCACGCAAGGCCCCCAGTCTATTGCCATTGAGTAGGCATGGAGACAGGAGAGAGCCTCCCCATTCAGCAAAGTAGGCCAAGGTGAGCTGATGCCCCCCGGACAATCTGTAAGAAGGTGGCGACGGCAGGGATCCCTCTATGGCTATCTGGGCGGGGTTGTGCTTTTGCTTGCGGGGCTAGTTGGCTTACCCTCAGCAGATTTGGCTTTGGCCCAAGCGGAGCTCATTTCCTCGAGAGGCTCTGACCAGGATCCCCAGCTTTGGCTGGAGCGCTACAACGCTGCTTTGAAGCAACTGCCCCCTTTGCCCAACTTGCAGTACCGCCAGCAGGTGCGGGTGGAGGGATCCCAAACCTTTACAGCCACCTTGGATGTGCTCTATTGCCGCGACGGCAGTTGGCAGGCTTGGGTAGCCGAGGGGGATCGTGTTCGCCTGTTGGATTCGCGGCAACTGGAAGCGGTGAACCAATCGGACTTGCTCAAGCTGTATTCCGTGTACGTGAGCCGGCCCGAAGCGCTCCTGCCCTCGGTGAGCTTTCATCTAGAGGCTGATCCCAGCCGCTACCGCGTCCTCTCCTCAGAACGGGTAACTCTGGCGGGATCCCCTGTCCAGCATCTGCGTTTAGAGCCTCTCCAAGAGGGCCAGGTGCGGGAGCTGTGGCTGGATCCGGAGTCGGGGCTGCCGCGGCAGGTGCTCTTGTTTTTGTCGGGGGTGTGGGGACAGGCCTATGCCCTGATAGGGTTTGCGGCAGTGCCGGATCCCCAGGCAGGGGTTAGCTACTGGCTGCCGGAGAGCACCCGCATCAATTTGGCCTACGGGTTTTGGACGCTGGAGGGCCTGACCCGCCGCCTGTTCAGGGGATCCCTTTCCATCCGGCACGACTACCAGGACTACCGCATCCTGCCGGAGGGGGTGCAGCTGCGCTTTTTGCCCTCGCAGCCGCCGGTGGATGCGCCGCCGGTGGTGGCCGGCCTGCCGGAGAGCACGCCCCCAGTGGAGCTAGGAGATGTGCAGGTTTTGGGGGTGGATGAGCAGGGAAACCAGCAATTTAGCATTGGCCTAGGCCGACGCAGCGAGGCCAAGACCCCCTTGGAAGACCGCATCGCCGCCTTTAACCTCACCCGACCGGCCAGCCGCAACGCCCTTACCCAGATCGATACCCTAGCCTTCTTGCCTTTGGGGAGCAGCCAGTTGCCTATCTACCTCTTTCAATTCGACACGGGTCGCCCTCTCTATCCCCTGCAAGGGGTGGAGCGCCCGCGGGTGGATCCCAACGGGGTTTTCGATCCCAGGCCGCCCGCCATCAAACTCTTTGGAGACTAGCTCCCCATGCTGACCGATGCCGCCTACGGCGTAATCCCGATCCTGCCCCTCCCGCCCGCCCAGGGATCCCATCTCTACCTGCTCATCCAGCATCAGAAGGGGCACTGGGCCTTTCCCAAAGGCCACAAAGATGAGGGGGAAAGCGACTTGGCGGCAGCCCAGCGGGAGTTGCGGGAAGAAACCGGCCTAACCGACTACCAGCTCCTGACCCTGCCCGGCCAGTCTGACCCTTTGACGCTGCAGGAAGCCTACACCTTTACGGATCCAGAGGGGAACCGAGTGGCCAAAACCGTTACCTACTACGTGGCCTTGTTGCCGCCCCAATTTCCTCCTCCGGCCCTGCAGGTGCAACCGGAGGAGGTGGCCGCCTACCGCTGGTGCTCCTACCCCGAGGCGTTGGAGCAGATCAGCTTTGAAGAAAGTCGCCAGCTCCTGCGCCGCTGCCAAGCCCACCTGGAGCAGCTTTGGAAATTGGAGAAGACCTAAATTCCGTATTTTTACGGAAGAGGTTTATCGGGGTTACCTTTATCTTGTCTTGCAGGCTTTCCGTGGGAAGTTCCCGAGTAAGAAAGCCAGCAGACAATCTGAGGGCTAGCCTTCACCTTTAGAGATTG
>Ga0308395_1000621_pt1 | contig 27350 bp, 23 predicted proteins | sample Hotspr20SampleP4_FD_202097 | JGI IMG/M metagenome (GOLD analysis project Ga0308395, IMG submission 202097) | Hot spring phototrophic mat microbial communities from Mushroom Spring, Yellowstone National Park, Wyoming, United States - 20050930_P4 ...
TGATTGGGTGGGTGAGAATGGCGCCGGACATTTTGTGAAAATGGTGCACAACGGCATCGAATATGGCGATATGCAGCTGATCGGCGAGGCCTACCACCTGATGAAAGAGGGCCTTGGAATGAGCGCCGATGAGATGCACCAGGTGTTCGCCGAGTGGAATCAAGGTAAGCTCGATTCATATCTGATCCAGATCACTCGGGACATTCTGGCTTATAAAGATGTGGACGGACAACCCCTGGTGGACAAAATCCTCGACGCTGCCGGGCAGAAGGGCACCGGCAAGTGGACCGTGATCTCCGCATTGGACACGGGGGTGCCGCTGACTCTCATCGCAGAAGCGGTGTTCGCGCGCTGCCTTTCTGCCCTGAAGGAGGAGCGCGTGTACGCTTCGCAAGTGTTGCGTGGTCCGTTCGGCCGCTACAACGACAATCGGGAAGCGTTCGTGACAGACATCCGGGAGGCGTTGTATGCCTCGAAGATCATCTCCTATACCCAAGGTTATATGCTGATGCGCGCTGCGGCGGCGGAGTATCGCTGGAACCTAAATTATGGTGGCATCGCCTTGATGTGGCGCGGCGGCTGCATCATTCGCTCGGTCTTTCTCGGCAAGATCAAGGAGGCATTCGACCGCAACCCGGAGCTCAGCAACCTGCTGCTGGACGAATACTTCAAGGAAGCCGTTGAGTCGGCCCAGCCGTCCTGGCGGCGCGTCGTGGCGCGTGCAGTGGAGATGGGCATCCCGGTGCCGGCGATGTCCAGCGCCCTGGCTTTCTACGACGCATATCGCCGCGCGTGGTTGCCCGCCAATCTGCTACAAGCGCAGCGCGACTACTTTGGCGCACATACTTATGAGCGCGTTGATCGGCCGCGCGGTGAATTCTTCCACACCGACTGGACAGGGCACGGCGGCACAGTCACAGCAGGCACTTACAACGTCTGATAAAAGGCAGGGGAAACACTATGGCCAAGATGAAAAACGTCGTGGTAGCTCAATCCGGCGGGCCAACGCCGGTCATCAACAGCACGCTGCGCGGCATCGTCGAGATGTGCAAGGCGATGCCGCACCATTTCGGGACGGTTTACGCCGGGCTGCACGGTATCGAAGGGGTGCTCCAGGAGGAGCTGTTGAATCTCTCGGCCCAACGCGACGAAGAGATTGCCCTTCTGAGCGTTACTCCGGCGGCGGGGAGCATTGGGACATGCCGCTACAAGCTCAAGGCAACACAGCAAGAGGACTTCGAACGCATCATTGAGGTTTTCAAAGCGCATAACGTGGGTTACTTCTTCTACATTGGCGGCAACGACTCGATGGATACCGCCTACAAGGTAGCTAAGCTGGCACACGAGCGCGGCCTCGATCTGGTGGCAGTGGGTGGGCCGAAGACCATTGACAACGATGTGGGGGATAGTGAGTTCAAGCTGATCGATCACACGCCCGGCTATGGCAGCGTGGCGCGCTACTGGGCGTTGACCGTCCAGGGAGCGAACGAGGAAAATGCGGGTTCCTACCCGGCAGATCCGGTGCTGGTGATCCAGGCAATGGGACGTAAGATCGGTTTTATCCCGGCCGCTGCCCGCCTGGCAGACCCACATCGCCAGATGCCATTGCAGATCTACCTGCCCGAAAGCGGGCTGACTCTGGAACAGATGGCCGACCTGGTGAATGACGAGCTCAAACGCAGCAAGCGCTGCATCGTGGTGGTGAGCGAGGGCTTCGATGTCGGCTCTATTGGAGAGCGCAGGGACGCCTTTGGACACGTCCAGTTCTCCTCAAGCGAGACCACAGTGGAACAGGTGGTCGTCAACTATCTCAACAAGGTGGGCCTGGCGGCGCGAGGCGCGGCACGGGGTAACATCCCAGGCACCGACCAGCGCCACAACATGATTTATGCTTCGACCGTGGATATGGAAGAAGCTTACAAACTGGGGCAAAAGGCAGTGCAGATCGCCGTCGAGGATGGCTCGGGTTACATGAGCACTCTGTTGCGCGAACCTGGCCCGATTTATCGGGTACGTTATGACAAAGTGCCGCTGGAGCTGGTTGCCAACTCCGAGCGCAAGTTCCCGCGTCAGTGGATCGCCGAGAACCGCATTGATGTCACCGATGAGTTCATCGCCTATGCGCGCCCGCTGATCGGGGATAATTGGCCCACCATTCCGTTGGTCAACGGCCTGCAGCGCTTTGCCCGCTTGGAGCGCATCATGGCAGATCAGAAGCTGCCAGCGTATGTCCCTCAGGCGTATCGGGGGTAGCCGGCATGGTGCACCTCAAAGAACAGCTCAGCACCCCAACACTGGTGGATCCGCTGCCGCCTGATCAGGCGGCAGCGCTTTCCGCAGAACTGGAGCGCATGGCCGAAATGGCCGTCTATGCGCGTTCCCTGGTCGTCCGGGAGGGGACGATCTACTTCCTGGGCAGGCGCGGCGGTACGCGGTACCTGGGCATCATCCGCGTGGGTGGCCCCTTGCCTGGGTTCATCGGTGTCGAGTCCACCGTCTCCTGCGATGGAATGGTCGCGTCCTTGCAGGTGTGCCCGGCGAACGCCGCGAACGCGCAGGCGTTGCGCGCTCAGCTGCCTTTCCTCGTGCCTCAAGCGGTGGGATTGCGCAAGTCGGTCGGGTGCGGCGATCGCCTGGGGATCGCCACACCAGGCCAGGTGCGCGCGGTGCGTCGCGGCACCATGTATCCCATCTTCGCTCAGCAATCGATCCGCGAGATGACGCGTACTGGGCGCACACCGCAGCAAGTGTTGGATGATGCGACGTGGGGTGTCTTCCAGGAAGGCTGGCGCGACGGGTATGGTGCCGATGCCGATCATCTGAAAACGATCGAAGACATTGAGCAGTGCGTCTCCGCCAGTTTTGTCCTCTATACTTTTGACCCTGGTGACTATGTGGACGACCAAGCAGCCACGCAGGATGTTGACACGTTACGCGTTAAGATAGAACAGCTGCCCTGGCACGCGATGGACACTTCCTGGTCCGACTTGCGGCGCCATTATCTGGGTCGCACGATGGACGTGGGCGATTTTGCCATCCTGTTTGACGAGCTCACTCTGCTCCGCGCAGCAGCCAAGTATGCCCGTGCAGTGATGCATACAGCGCAGCTGTATCGTTATCTTGTCGATCGGCTGGATGGCACTGGCCAGGCATATGAGATAGAAGTCTCTGTAGATGAGACGACAACACCCACCTCGCCGGCGGAACACTACTTCGTCGCTAACGAGCTTCGGCGGTTAGGTGTGCAGATGGTGAGTCTGGCGCCGCGCTTCGTGGGGCGCTTTGAGAAAGGTGTGGACTATATTGGCGATGTCGCCGCGTTTGAGCAGCAGTTGCGCGTCCACGTCGCCATCGCCCGCGCGTTGGGTCCCTATAAGATCAGCTTTCATTCCGGATCGGATAAGTTTGCGCTGTATCCGATTGTGGCACGCGTGGCGGGTGACCTGGTACATCTCAAGACGGCCGGCACCAGCTATCTGGAGGCATTGCGCGTCGTGGCACGCGTGCAGCCCACCCTGTTCCGCGAGATCCTTGCCTTCGCGCTGGAACGCTATGCCACCGATCGTCAATCTTACCATGTATCGGCAGATGTCGACCGTGTCGCCGCAGGAGTAAATTCTGCGAGCGACCAGGCGCTCGAGCGCTTCTTAGACACGTTCGACGCCCGCCAGATATTGCACGTCACCTTCGGCTCCGTACTGACGGCACGGAATAACGGACAGAATGAGGTGTATCGCTTCCGTGAGCGATTGCTTGCTGTGCTGCAAGAGCATGAGGAAATGTATTACCAGGTATTAGAAGAGCATTTTGCACGCCATATCTTGCCCTTCAGCTGAGAAGTGCACGTACTGCTCTTGGAACCCTACCTGGGCGGTTCCCACGCCGCCTGGGTGGAAGGGTATGTCGCATATAGTCGGCATGAGGTGACCGCTCTGACTCTGCCAGGGTGCTTTTGGAAGTGGCGCATGCACGGCGGAGCAGTCACCCTGGCACGTCAGTTCCTTGCGCTGAAGCGGGTGCCGGACTGCATTCTGGCGACCGACATGTTAGACTTGACCACCTTCCTGGCACTCACCCGCTCGCGCACATGGCAAGTTCCTGCCGCTGTGTATTTCCACGAGAACCAGATGAGCTACCCATGGGCGTCACACGACCGCGACAAGGCCAAGGGACGTGACGTGCATTACGGCTTTATCAATTACACTAGTGCCCTGGCAGCGGATGCCATTTTCTTCAACTCGCTCTATCACCAGGAGTCATTCTTCGCGGAATTGCCACGCTTGCTGAAGCACTATCCCGACTACAACGAATTGGACACCATCGCTGCATTGCGTGCAAAGAGCGCCGTGTTGCCGCTGGGGCTGAACCTGACACGCCTGGATGCTTTCCGACCACCTGGACGAAACAGGCCAGGCCATCCGCCGGTCATCCTGTGGAATCACCGTTGGGAATACGATAAGAACCCGGACGAGTTCTTTGAGGTGCTATATGCGCTCGCCGAGCGGGGACTGGACTTTCGGGTGGTGATTCTGGGCGAGTGTCTGCGGGAACAGCCGGTCGAGTTCCTCGCAGCGCAAGCACGTCTGGGTGAGCGGGTGCTGCATATGGGCTACGTCGCCACTTTCGAGGAGTATGCGTACTGGCTATGGCAGGCGGACATATTGCCGGTCACGTCGCATCACGACTTCTTTGGCGGCAGCGTGGTGGAAGCTATTTATTGTGGTTGCTTCCCCTTGCTGCCAGAGCGTTTGAGCTATCCGGAGCTGATCCCACGCACTTATCATCCCATGTGCCTCTATCGGGATCTCACCGATCTGGTGGAGCGTTTGTCGTACCTCATCACAACTGCTTCGTGGCCGGCTGTGACACCCTTACAGTCCTATGTCGCCCGTTTCGATTGGCACGTGATGGCCCCCGAATACGACGAACAACTCGAGTTGGTCTGCCATCTGTCGAGGACATTGCACACTACTTAACCTGTCTGGAGCACCTGGGTGCGACTTTGAGACCTCTCCCTGTTATGTGAACGAATGACTCGCCACACACGCCAGGGATCGCTCGCGTTCACTTTTCAACCCATCCTTACATCGCTTCCTCTTGCCATTCCCGCAATGCTAATGCAACTCTAATAAGTCATTTGTGATTTTCTAACACATATGGGGATACAATGAGGGCGAAGAACGGCGAGCAACGACGGCCAGGTTATACACAGAATGCCGGAGCTATCAGGATATGAGATTAAGGAGGTGATTACTATGGCAAGCGTCATTCGGTGGGATCCGTTCCGTGACTTTGTAACACTGCGGCAGGCGATGGATCGCTTGTTCGAGGATGCTTTCTTCCGTTATGCGCGTGAGACTGACGAAACGGGCCATGCGGCAACTCTGCCCATCGACCTGTACGAGACCCCCGAGGCTGTCGTGATCAAGACCCGTCTGCCGGGTGTAAACCCGGAGGATGTGGAAGTCAACATCCAAGGGGACAACCTGACCATCCGGGCAGAGCTGTGCAGCGACGCCGCGCTGGAGGATGCCAAGAATTGGACCTGGTATCGCCACGAACTATACCACGGACCAGTGGTGCGCAGCATCTCGCTGCCCACAGCTATCCAGGCGGATAAGGTAGAGGCGACCTTCCGCAACGGCGAGCTGTCGCTGACGCTGCCCAAGGCCGAGGAGGTCAAACCGCGCAGCATCAAGGTCAAGACAGTACGCTAAAGCGTCAAATTTGAGATCTTCGCTCTAGAGTGGCACATTTCAGCCCCTCAATGCACTATCGCCACTCTCTGTAGAGGTGCCTCAGGCTCATCTGAGGCACCTTTTTATATCCTCAAAGCGATGGTCATCAGCTTTTCATCTCAGCAAGCGCTCCGAATGATTGCATGCCAGTCCGAAGCGAGTATAATGTGGAGTATATTGGTCAGTGATAATCGGGATAGCAAGAGCGATCCAAGTCCCGCTTCAAGGGGGTTGAGTTCAAGATGCTGATATGGGAAGATACAGTCGAACAGATTGAGGATGTGGTGCGCGGGTTGCTGCATTCCTATCGGGAGACCGATCGCATCCAGCACATCGGTGGCCCACATCTACCGTCATCGCAACGCACCATCGAGATCTGGCGTGTGCTGCGTGCCGTTCTGTTTCCAGGCTACTTTGAGACAGACCCCGTGGTAGATATGAGCGCCGTGGAGGATATAACCCGTGAACGAATCGCCTGGGTGCGGCGTAACCTGATTGAAGAGATCTACAAAAGCTTGTGCCATGAGTGTCAACGCTACGGACAGTGCGAGGAGATGAAAAACTGCCGCGATAAGGCGCGTTTCATCACCGACAGTTTCCTGAAGGAGCTGCCGTCTATTCGGGCGCGCTTACAACTGGACGTGATTGCTGCTTTGGAAGGCGACCCAGCCGCGCAGAGCGAGTCAGAGGTGATCTTAGCCTATCCTGGTCTGGCGGCTGTGGCTGTCCACCGTATCGCCCATTTCTTCTACCAGAAAGAAGTGCCCTTGCTGCCGCGCATCATGAGCGAATATATTCACCATCAGACAGGGATTGACATTCATCCAGGTGCTACCATAGGTGACTCCTTCTTCATCGATCATGGTACAGGGGTTGTCATCGGCGAGACCACCTGGATTGGGAACAACGTCAAAATTTATCAGGGCGTAACGCTGGGTGCGCTCAGTGTGCGCAAATCCCTGGCGCGCAAAAAGCGACACCCGACTATCCAGGACAACGTGACCATCTACGCCGGTGCGACGATCCTTGGTGGTGAGACCGTCATCGGACATGACTCGATCATCGGCGGCAATGTATGGTTAGTGACCTCTGTGCCACCCTATTCACGCGTTTACAACTCGGCCATCTCGACGCGGCCGATTGTGGAATCAAATAACGGGGGAGGTGAAAATTATCAGATCTGACAAGCTCATTGATTGAAGACAAAGAAAAACCACTTCTTGTCGTTGGCATCGATGGGGATTTCAATAAGGTTCGAAACAGGCTGGCCTTGTGAATCTAGCAAGCGGATCTGATAGCTTCCCGTCTCATAGATGGGAGCTTCGAATGCTACGTTGCCCTCTTGAATCTCGGGAGGTAAGCTGCTGGGTATGGGGGTGCAAAATTCATTACAGCATGGCGTCGTCGAAATGCGCGGCCCGCTCGCCTTGCACAAATCCCAACAAGACGGCGGACTCTCAAAGGTGAGACCGCTTGGCTGATGAGTGCCTACGATGCGATAACCGCCGACGAGAGAGTCACCGATTTTGATTTGCGCATAAATGACAAAGAAGGAATTCGTGGTGGTATATTCCTGAGTTGCCACAAGCTTGAACGGATAAGAAGGGGCAGGTGTAGCAGTAGGTGCACGGCGCCTCACCACTCGGCGCGTCGGGCTGGCATTGGGGAAGATTTGCGATTCATCTGGTGTCGTGAGCACAACTCTCGTGTACGTCGGTGTGATGGTGGGTGTGGGAGTATCCTTGACCACCCGTGTGGCAGTAGGTGTGGGTGGTTTGGTCTCCTGAGGCAATGGAATGGGTGTCCAGGTCGGCGGCATTGTCCAGGTCGGCGTTGGGGCAGGAGGTAGTACTTCGATAGGGGTCGCCTGGGCAATCTGACTTCCTGGTGAAGCGATGAGATAGGAGCGCGCTAAGAAGCCCGCCACGCACAGCTCGCCGAGCACCAACAAGGCTAACATCACCAATACTAACTTTTGTCTGCTGGTCATAGGACTACCTTCCCATAAATAACCCCCTTCACATTACATAACATTATAGCACACTTTTGCGTTTTTGCCAATAGGAAATATGGGGGGTAAAATCTCATAGAGGCAGCATGATATCTTTCAGCACAACTCCTCTGGCGCCCGTGTACGTTTTGTTGCTGGGTGCTATTCTGTTGCTTGCTCTAGGCCCTGCCTCGACGACGCGGGTGCGCAACTGGGCCTTTGTAGCCATAAAGGCTTCTGCGTTGGCCCTTGTCGTGTGGATCAGCAGGGACAATTTTGGGGCTCTCTCTCACCCTACCTCGATCGCCCTATACCCTTTGGCGGGATGGCTCGACGGAACCACCTTAGCGTTCTATGTGATGCCCACGACACCTCTGGTGGGAGGATTGTTCGCGGTCCTTTTCTCCGCGACGTTGGCAGGGCACGATTTCCACGCGCGCGTGACGGTGGGCAGCCAGGTGTTGCTGCTCGTGATAGCAGCGGCCGCTTACGGTGTCCTTATGGCCGGCACGTGTCCCACACTTGCCACTGCGATTTTGGCGTTTGAGAGCGTGGTGGCATTATGGTGGATGGCACGTAACGAACCCGGCCGGGCCGTCGCACGTCTGTCGCTCGGGGTCATCACCGCCGCTGGGGTCATGGGGGCCAGCCTTGAAAATGTTGCGGCGCAGCCCAATGCTATGTCTCCCAATGCTCTGCTGACACTGGCTGTGTGGTTGCGCCTGGGTTTCTACCCATTGCTTGAATCGGACGCTTGGGTACATTCTATCCCATCCGTCCGCCTTGCGTGGACCATGCAACACCTGGCTGTCGGTTTGTATGGCGTGATGTGGGGGGTTGCGTCGTGGCTTATCTGGCCCGCTTTGGTCACCGCACTGTTGCATGGGACATTGGCCTGGGTCGAACCGGAGCGCGAGCGACGCCTGATGCATGCCGCCTTTGCCTCGTCAGGGACTCTTTTGGCAGCTGTGGCACTAGGGGGACATGAGAATCTGTGGTCAGGCGCTCCAATGGTGCTCCTGTTGGCATGGCCGGTGCTAGCAATGATCCCATCAGGGTTGGCCCCACTTTCTCGCTCGGTGTCCCAAATCGTAGGATACCTTCCTCCCCTGGCAGCCACGCTTTCTCTGAGTATCTTGCCGGCGATAGGAGTATCCGATCAGGGAGGCTTTTTCGAATTGTTCTGGAACGAGGGAGGGCCAGCGATGATGGCTTGTGTGGTCATTGTATGGGGAGGGGTGTTGTCTTCCCTCTATCAGTTTTGGCAGGGGGCCTTGGCGACGACGCTCACTCCAGCACCTCCATCCCGTTGGCGTGCGACAGGCATTGGGATTGCCACGTCAACGCTTATGCTGCCCTACCTAACAGTGTGGTGGAATCTTCTATCTGTCTCATATTCCACCGGGACATGGATAGGAATGTTCGGTTCCGCATTGTGGGCTTTATCATTGGGTTATGGACGGCGCGTGCTACACCCTCTAGGAGAGGAAGGTGAGCAGCGCTTCATAATAGGATTACGCATGCGATGGTTATTGGAGACCGTCCGACATTTGGTTGGGATTGTGAGTGGTGGGTTATTGCGAGTGCGTGCTGTCATCGAGGGTGAACACTATTGGGCATGGGCTCTTCTGCTATTGATCTGTCTGGGCCTGGTGCTCGCTGTCTATCCAGATGTTTTAGCGCGCTGAAGCGGAATAAACACCCCGAAGCGGAGATCAGCTGAGGGTAAAGGAAACTATGCGTGAAATAGGGATAATCGTCTCGCTGATCACCGGTGCGCTGATTCTTCTCGTGCGTGATTGGCGGATGGTGTTGCTGGCGCTTTTGGGACAATATGTGGCAGTGGGGCTGATTCTTTCACAGGTGACCCCACCTGAGATCGCCCTTATCAAGATGTTGGTCGGTGCGTTTGTCTGTCTGATGCTCTATCTGGCGGCACGACACTCCGGCTGGAGCGCCCCTGCCGGGCTTGATGCGCCCCGATTCTCCGGGGATGGAGCCGGTATCCGCGATCCTCTACCTTGGACCGGGCTGGCCTTTCGAGCTCTGACGCTGTGCCTGGTGTTCATTCTAACAACGGTTTTCACACGCGATTACCCACTTCCAGAAATACCACCTGAGATTGGGTTGACTTGTTATTGGCTGATGTTGATCGGTCTGGTTATATTGATGCTGACGGGACAACCTCTACTGGCCGGCCCAGGGTTGCTGACCGCTCTGACCGGCTTTGAATTGCTATACACCTTGTTGGAATCCAGTTTGGTCATTGTGTTCTTGCTCGCCGCAGTGAACTTGCTTCTTACCGCGTCTATTTCCTACCTGGTTGCTGTCCAAGGACGCAATCCTTCAGGTGAGAGATCGTGATTGATCCGCCGCTGTGGTTGATTATCCTCCCATTAGGCGCAGCAATACCTGTTTATCTGCTGCGAGATTGGCAGTTTGGAGGCCATTTAGCCGCCCTTGTTTCTGTCTTTGCAGGAATACTGGCTGCTATCTTCCCTCCGACAAATCCTCTACAGCTGATGGGACGTGTCTTGTTGCTCGATCCCCTCACCCAGTACACCTTGGCAATCTACTTTATCGCTTCAGCATGGCTCTATATAGCGGGGCACTCCTTACGGGTGGGGCGGAACTTTTTGCCACTCGGACTGTGTATGTCAGGATTGTTTGCCATTGCCGCTATGTCGCGTCACCTGGCTATCAGCAGTCTGGCGATGACACTCGCCGCCATTACAATTGTGCCCGCTGTTCAAGATGATCGTTCCGACTCAGTGCAAGGTGCTTGGCGCTTCTTAGTGGCCATGAGTTTGGCATTGCCCTTCTTCTTGCTAGCTGCCTGGCATATAGACGCATATCGTGCAGATGTCGCGTACGCCGCATCCTTGTCCCAGGCAGCCACTTTATTAGCAGTAGGATTCGGAATGTGGCTGGCTGCTTTTCCAATGTATGGCGTGTTGACGACTTCGGGTGACTTTTCCTCCTCGGTGTCTGGCACGCTGGTGCTGATCGGTTTTCCAATGATGGCGCTGACCTTGCTCACTCATCTATTGGCCGAAGCGACCTGGTTCGGCTGGTGGGAGCAGACCGCTCGGATGCTGTTATTGGCAGGACTGGCGTCGGTGATTCTCGGGGGGCTCTTAATCTTGATTCAGCGTGCTTTACGCGCGATGCTGGGATATGCAGCCCTATTTGATTTGGGTTGCTTGTTGATCGCGTTGTCTGTCCAGGGGGCTCATGGAGCCCTGGTGTTGTATGCCAGTCTGGCAACACGGGCACTTGGCTTGACGCTGTTAGGCATTGCGACGGAAACGCTTTTAGAGAAGCCTGGTGAGGATTCTTTGACCAGCTTACGCGGCGTAGGGCGACGTCAGCCGTTGGCCACTGTTGCCCTGATGATAGGGAGCTTCACGCTAGCCGGTACTCCTCTGGCCGCCGGATTCGCTGGACGCTGGCTGATGTTGCGTGATCTAGCTCAGTTAAACGAGCAGTGGGCATGGCTGGTTGTGTTGGCAGGTTTAGGTGTGGTGATCGCCTATCTGCGCACATTATTCGTGCTAGCACGGCCCGATGAAGCCGGGTCTCGCGTACTACGCCCCATAGCGATCCTTTGGATACCCAGTGTGGTGTTGTTGATCCTCTCGCTGGCGTCTATCGCATTGGGTGTCTTTCCCAATCCTATCTTGCATGTTGCCTCTATGCTGGTCATCCTCTATCCGTTACCCCAGTTTTAGGGCAAACCTAAATTTCAGTCATATCAACCCCGTTCTTGCTGGGGGCTGGCCTGTATTGTCAGTCCGTACACGGCCCTTCTGGACCAACCAGATGCGCGTGCGACCTCACGCGCTGCGGTGCTGCGGTCGAATCCCTGGGCCAGGAGCGAGGTGAGGGCCTCGCGGACGCGCGCTTCGTCCCAAGCCGTGGGCGGCAGCGCACCACCCACCACCAAGGTAAACTCGCCGCGGGGTTGGCGCTCTTTCCACTCTGTATAGGCCTCCGCCAGCGTACCACGCCAAACCTCTTCGTGGAGCTTGGTCAGCTCGCGGCAGATGGCACAGGGACGGTCACCACCCAGAATAGCCTCCATATCAGCCAGGGTCTCGCGCAAACGATGGGGCGCTTCGAAACAAACCAGTGTGGCGCGCACACCGCTCACCTCGTGCAGTAAGGCACGACGTGGCGCCGCGCGTCGCGGCAGAAAACCCAAGAAGAAAAAACGGTCGCTGGGCAGACCGCTCGCCGCAAGCGCAGTAATAATTGCCGATGGACCGGGGATAGGCACTACCGTTATTCCACGCTCCAGAGCGGCGCGTACCAATTCATAACCGGGATCAGAAAAAAGCGGCGTACCTGCTTCACACACGAGCGCCACGTTTCCGTAGCGCAATGTCTCGAGCAGCTGGTCGAGACGTTGGAGCTTGTTGTGTTCGAAGTAGCTGAGCATGGGTTTTTCGATCCCGAAGTGGGCCAACAGTCGGCCTGTCGTGCGGGTGTCTTCTGTCGCGATCAGATCACACTCGCGCAACACGCGCAATGCGCGCAGCGTGATGTCTTCGAGGTTTCCGATCGGTGTAGCGACAAGATAGAGGGTGCCCATTCAGCTCTTCACAGATGCTGACGCAACTTCGCAAAGCGCCAGACGCAGCATGGCCAGCAATTCTTCATCTTGCTCGGGGAGTACCGTGCGTGCGTCGAGCAAGAGATGCCCTTCTTCAATGCGGGCAACAACGGGCGTCCTCCCTCGGGGCGGCTGACGCAGGCGGCGTGCCAGTTGATCCGGTGAAGGACAGCTCAATGCCAGTGCCCAAGAGGGCAACTGCTGACCGGGCAGGCTACCACCACCCACCGTCGCTTGGGTGGACATTATAAGGGTGTCCTTCACGTCCCAGGCTTGCAGACGGCGCCGCCACCGTTGCACCCGCTGTCGCAACACCTCCGGCTGTGCGGCGATCATACGCCACACGGGCAGCTCTTCCAACGCCCGCCCTTCCAGGTAGCTGAGGAGCGTTGCTTCTAACGCCGCAAGGGTTGTCTTGTCCACCCGAACCGCACGAGCCAAGGGATGACGACGCAGGCGTGCGATGAGCTCTGCCTTCCCTAGTATCAGACCCGCTTGGGGTCCTCCCAGCAGTTTGTCTCCGCTAGCAGTGACCAGTGCTGCGCCGGCAGCAATGCTCTCCTGAAGAGTGGGCTCGTGAGCCAGGCCAAATGGCTGCGTGTCCAGCAAGCTCCCGCTGCCTAAATCGTCCATAACCGGTATCCCATGCTCCTCGCCCAATGCCACCAATTCTTTCAAGGTTGGCTCATGGACAAATCCACTTAATGTGAAGTTGCTGTGGTGTACGCGCAGAATGAGCGCCGTGTTAACCGGATGCAGAGCTTCTGCATAATCGCGCACATACGTGCGGTTCGTGGTGCCAACCTCGACCAGGCGGGCACCACTTTGACGCATCACATCCGGAATCCGAAAGCCACCGCCGATCTCAACCAGCTGCCCGCGGCTGATCAAAACCTCGCGGTCACGCGCCAGCGCACTGAGCACCAGCAGAACCGCTGCGGCATTGTTGTTGACCACCAAAGCATCCTCAGCGCCGGTGAGTTGTTTCAACAGCCTTGCGGCGTGGACGTAACGCGAGCCCCGCTCACCCTCCGCCAGATCATATTCCAGGTTGCAGTACCCGACGGCGATACCGGCAGCCGCACGGCGCGCACGTTCGGAAAGCGGAGCACGGCCCAGATTCGTATGAATGATCACCCCGCTCGCGTTGATGACGGGCATCAGACTGGGAGTCAGCCCTATGGACAGCCGTTGCGCAGCATCCGCCAGGAGCGCTTCGTGGGATGGCGCAACGTCCCCTGCATGGATCGCCTGACGCGCCGCCTGCAATGCCGCGCGCAACGCTTCGGTCACGCGCGCGTGCCCGTATTGGGCAACGAGCTCCCGGGCTTGGGACAGTTCCAGCAAGCGGGACACAGCAGGGAGCTTGCGCAGCTCTTCCACACTCATCGCATCCTCACTCTCCGCCACGCGTCAGGAAGAACGTCTCGGTCAACATCAACACTCCACCGATGATCAGCACCAGGGTAAGGCTGAGGAAACCTTCTTTCTGCAACCAGCTGCACAAAACGCCAAATAGCGCCACACTCACCCCCTCGCGGAGCAGGCGCAATGGATCTTTGCGCAACCAGTTTGGACGTGCAAAACGCTGGTTTAGCACCCCGGCGACAGGCAAGGTGAGTCCCGTCAAGGCGACAGCCAACAGAGCCAGGAACAACGCTTGCATCAGTTCAGTGGGATAGGTATGTATCACAAGATACCATATGCCCACCGAGCCTGCCCCAAAGCTGAGCACACCGATGGCAACCCAAGCTCCCAGTGCCACCTATCTGCCTTCTCCCATCGGAATATGATATTGTCGAGAGGGAGTACCCATATGGCAGTATAAACCAAAACGAAGGGAAAGCCAACCGGATTCGCCGCCACAAAAATCGAGCAAAAAAGACGCGCTTCTGGCGTTCGCTTTGTGCTAAAATAGCAGTGCAATGCGAAATCCGAGTTGCTATGGGTGAGAGTGTCTATGGACGATGTGCTGGTGGTCATCGGTGGCGGTCTGGCGGGGTGTGAAGCGGCCTGGCAAGCGGCACGCTGTGGGGTTCGTGTCACCCTGATCGAAATGCGCCCGTTGCGGCTTACACCGGCCCATACCACCGACCAGCTCGCCGAGCTGGTGTGTTCCAATTCGCTGGGCGCGCGAGCGATTGATCGCGCACTGGGTCTGCTCAAAGAGGAGATGCGTCGTATGGAGTCGTTGATCATCGCCCAGGCAGAACGCACCGCGTTGCCGGCGGGGAGAGCATTGGCAGTCGACCGCGAGCGCTTTGCAGAGGCGGTCACCGCCTGCATTATGACGCACCCCCATATTGACGTACAACGTGCTGAGGCAACCTCGATCCCAGATGGGCCAGTCATCATTGCCAGCGGGCCACTCACTACGGAAGCACTGGCGCGCTCACTCGTGCAACTCACCGGCGAGGAAAACTTGTACTTCTTCGATGCGATGGCGCCCATCGTCACCGCCGAATCAGTCAACATGGAAATTGCTTTTCGCGCCAACCGCTACGGACGCGGTGAACAGGAAGATGGAGATTATGTAAACTGCCCTATGACCGAAGCGGAGTACGACCGTTTCCTGGACGCTCTGCTTTCTGCAGAACGTATTCCACTGCGTGATTTCGAGCAATCGGATGCCCGTTTCTTCGAAGCGTGCCTTCCGGTGGAGGTTTTGGCAGCGCGAGGACGCGATGCCCTGCGCTATGGACCACTGCGACCTGTGGGCCTGATCAATCCACGCACAGGGCAGCAACCCTTCGCAGTGGTCCAGCTACGTCAGGACAACCTGGCAGCGAGCTTATACAACATGGTAGGCTTCCAAACCAACCTGCGCTGGTCGGAGCAAGAGCGCGTCTTTCGTCTCATTCCGGGGCTGGAGCGGGCCGAGTTTGTGCGCTTCGGACAGATGCACCGCAACACCTTCGTCAACGCGCCGCGAGTGCTGGACGAATCCTTGCGCGTGCGCACGTTGTTGACAAAACGGGATACACCGGTGTGGCTGGCAGGACAGATCACCGGCAGTGAAGGATATGTGGGCAGCGCCCTGACCGGTTTGGTGGCCGGATTGAATGCAGTATGTTACTTGCGAGGGCTACCCCCACTGGAGTTTCCATATACCACTATGACGGGCGCCTTGCTGCACTACTTGACGCATGCAGATCCGCACCACTTTCAGCCGATGAAGGCGAACTTCGGCCTCCTGCCGCCGCTGGAGCGCCCTCCCAGACGTAAACGCGACCGATATCTGGTATTGGCACAGCGCGCCCTGCGCGACCTGGAGCCCGTGCTACAAGCTATAGCGCACTTACGCACGTCCAGTGAATGATCTCGGCGGTGTCGCTGCCAGGACATTCATACATATTTCCGGTCGTTCATGATTGGCTGGCGCGCAAGGCTTGATCCAGATCTTCTTGCAAGTCAGCGACGTGCTCAAGGCCTACAGACATGCGAAATGTCCCGGGCAATATGCCCAGCGCATTCAGCCGTTCCGGGCCCAACCAGCGATGGGTGCTGGTGGCTGGATTGACAATCAGCGAGTAACAATCTCCCAGCGTGGTGGCGGGCAAGATGATGCGCAGAGCGTCAAGAAAGCGTGCGGCACGCACCTGGTCGCAGTTGGCGATGTCGAAACTCAGCATGGCACCGTAACGCCCCGGTTCGAAAATGCGCCGGGCGATGGCGTGCTGGGGGTGGTCAGGCAAACCGGCGTAACGCACTCGTTCGACCAATGGATGCGCAGCCAAGAACTGGGCAATCTCTTGAGCGTTGGCGCAATGACGTTCCATACGCAATGCAAATGTCTTCAGACCACGTAATGCAAGCCAGGCCTCATTAGGGCCTAAGGGACAGCCCACTTGTGTCAGCAATGCGTGCAGCGCGTCGAAGTCATTCCTGGCGCAGCTCACCGACCCAGCCAAAACATCCCCGTGTCCGGAGAGAAATTTGCTGACACTATGCACGACGAAGTCAGCGCCCAGCCGGAAGGGTTTCATAAGATAAGGGGTCGTGAACGTGTTATCCACCACCACCCGTGCGCCATAATGGTGCGCCATCTCGATCACAGCAGGTGCATCAATAATCTTGGTCAGCGGATTGGTCATCACCTCGAAATAGACCACACGTGGTCTGAACGCGCGCATGGCGTCCTCCAGACGGCTGAGGTCGGTGAAGTCGGCAAAGGCGGTCGGTGCACCCAGGTGGGGAAACACGTTCTCCACCATCGTGTACACACTGCCATATACATCGCTGGAACAGAGGATACCACCTTTTGCACAGGCGCCGGCAGCAAGCAGTGCCAGATGACTGGCCGCCATCCCCGAAGCACATACATGAGTGGTCTCAGCGCCTTCGAGAGTGGAAATGGCACGTTCCAAGGCTGTGCTCGTCGGCGAACCTTCACGTGAGTAGACGTAACCGGGTTCACGATAAAACAGACGATCTTCCAGCTGAGCATAACTGTCGTAGAGGAAGGTGGTGGCGTTATAAATGGGTGTGCTGGAGCTCCAAAAATCATATTTCTCCCACCGCTCGCCAGCGTGGAGGCATTGCGTTTCCATATGGCGGTGGAGATAGCGTCCGTCTGCCTGGCGATTTTCTGCATAGCGTTGTAAGGTTGTGTTATGATGCTCGTTCATTCAGCTGCTCGCTCTTCAGAACGTGATGGTGGGTGGATAAGGGAATACAAGGGGCTCAACTGTTCCCTTGTTCTCGTTCTGCGCGCAAAACCACCTCGCGCAGCGCACGCTTTACGTCCTCGGGCAGAGAAGGTGGACGATGCTCGGCCAAGATCGCTTCTACCCGTTGCGCAGCCCGCGCTTCCATCGAAGTTGCTCCGTGGGAAGCCCAAACAGCATAAACATTCTTATCGGCCAGCCGCGAATAGTATGCCTCACGGAAGTGGCGCAGGGTGTGGGAGTGTTCGAGATAGCTCCCGGTCGGACCCAGCTCCTCGATCACTTCAAGCGCCAACGTTTCGTCATCCACGCGAACCCCTTTGGTGGCAGCCCGCAGGAAGCCCAGGATGTCATCGGCGATCACCATCAGGGCCAGCGAGCCCTGCATCCCGGCGTCCATAAAGCCCACATCATGGACGAGGTTGGCCCCGTGCAGCAACGCCGTCATCAGACTGAGCGTGACCTCGAAACCGCATTGCTGGTCAAGCACCTTGGAATCGGTGGCACCTCCCAGTCCAAAGACGGGAAGATTGTAGAATTTCCCCATCGCGGTTGCCACCCCCTGTTCCTCGGCCAGGACGTAATTGCCCACCATTGTTTGCAAATTGTAGGGACCACCGTTCCAGCCGGCCACAGCCACCGGCGCCCCTTCACGAACTAATTGGGTCAGGACAATGCCCAGCAAGGTGCCAGCATTCAGCACTGCCATACAACCGGCCGTGGTGACCGGCGCATTGACTCCTCCTGCATTAAGGGGGATGTACATCTGAGGCAGACCACGTTCCGCCAGATATATACACTTCTGCAAGGCTTCCGCGTTGGCGATCAAGCCGGAGGTCAAGTTAATATAGCATGCTGCGAACGGGCGTTCCTGGAACGCCTGACGACCGCCTGCTACAATTTCACACATCTCCACTGCCGCCACACAACCGGCGAGGTCAGGTGTCACGAATACGATCGGTTTGGTGGTGTGGTTTAGCATGGCCTCCATCTGATAGCGATCGTAAATACGCCCGTTCACATCGGATGGCAGGAACATCGACATGACGAAATCAATCTCGGGCAACGCGTCCTGGACAATCGCGGCTTCGATGACATCCTGAAGCACCGCTTTGCGACGCGTTCCGGTGCGGTGATCGAGCACATAGAGGCAATCGGAACCACCACCAAAATAGCAACGATACCCGCCCGCCCGGATCACCACACGTCCATTGCGGTCACACAGACGCATTTGATGGGGTACCGTGCTCAGTGCACGTTGCACCATAGTCTCCGATAGACGCACTCGGATGCCGTCCACACGCGCGCCGCCATATCGCAGCAGTTCGCGCGCTTTGGCGTCGTGCACATCCACTCCCACCCGATCGAGAATCTCCAGGCTGGCTGCGTGGATGTGCTCGCACTCTCTTCTGCCCAAGCGGGTGTATAGAGCACTGGCAACAGGTGCTTGATAGGCCTCAATCATGGGAAGATCGGTCCCCTCGTAAAGAAAAGATTCACTCAAGCCATCCGGTGGCACGTTCAACCGCTTGTGACCAACGCCGATAAAGTCGTTCTCGCTGTGTGGCATCCATGTGAGGCTGCCAACATTGATCGGGGATCCACTGACCACGCAACGCGTGCGTCGAGCTCCATAGCCCTGCTGCCAGGCCGGCAGCATAAGCGGCGCCCAGAGCGGTGGTTTCGCTGATCCGTGGACGCACCACCGGCACACCTAGGATGTCAGCTTGGAACTGCATCAACAGCGCGTTGAAGACCATACCCCCGTCCACCTTCAGCAGCTGGATAGCTATGCCGGTGTCGCACTGCATCGCCTCCAGGACGGCACGCGTCTGAAAAGCTGTTGCCTCCAGGGCGGCGCGCGCCAGATGACCCTTGTGGGTATGGCGTGTCAGGCCGATGATGATTCCACGCGCATCCGCACGCCAATAGGGTGCGAACAAACCCGAGAATGCCGGCACGAAGTAGACATCGCCGTTGTCCTCAACTGTGCGCGCCAGGCTCTCCACCTCGGAAGAGTTCGAGATGATGCCTAAATTGTCGCGCAACCACTGCACCAGCGCTCCGGCAATGGCGACGGAACCCTCCAGAGCGTACACTGCCGGTTGGTCCCCTAAACGATAGGCCACCGTGGTGAGCAACCCACTGGATGAGGGTAAAGGTGTATGACCGGTGTTCAGCACCATAAAGCAGCCGGTGCCATAAGTGTTTTTCACCTCACCCACCGAGAAACAGGCTTGGCCCACCAGAGCGGCTTGCTGATCTCCCAGAATGCCACACACGGGTAATGCGGCTTCGAAGGGGCCTTGACGCCCAGTAAAGGCGTTGGTCTTCGGATCAGAAGAGGGCACAATGCGCGGCAGCATCTGGCGCGGGATGCCAAACAAGCGCAGCAGCCCTTCATCCCAGTCAAGCGTGTGCAAATTCATCAACATCGTACGGCTGGCATTGGTCACGTCGGTGATGTGCACACCGCCGTGCGGGCCGCCGCTGAGCCACCACACGAGCCAGCTGTCCATCGTGCCGAAAAGGGCATCACCGCGCTCTGCATCGGAACGCAGTTCGGGCACATTTTCCAGCAACCAATGCAGTTTGGGAGCCGAAAAATAGGTGGTGAGGGGCAGGCCAGTTATAGCGCGCAGATGGTCCTGCACCCCCTCCTCCGCCAGCCTTTGACAAATTTCGCGGGTGCGCGTGTCCTGCCATACGATTGCCGGATAGTAGGGTTTCCCCGTGTGGCGATTCCATACGACGGTGGTCTCGCGCTGATTGGTGATGCCCACCGCAGTCAATGCCTCAGGCGCTACGCCTGCCCCAGCGAGCGCCTCGCGGATTACTTCTTGAGTGGCCTGCCAGATTTCTAACGGGTCATGCTCAACCCAACCGGGTTGGGGATAAAACTGGCGATGTTCCCGCTGAACTATGGCGTGCAAATGACCGTTTTGATCGAAAAGGGCACAGCGTGTGCTGGTGGTGCCTTGATCGATGGCCACGATAAATGAGTTCATGGGACGGTGCCTGCGTACTCCGTGCAAGAGAAACTCGCACTAAATGTTAATACATCTCAGAGAGACGAGCAACCGTGCCATATGGCGATGTGCATTTCCCTTCACAACCAGAGATGGAAAGCGCACAGGTTTCTAAGGGTGTTGAAAAACTCTCTAGTTGCCCGCTTTATTGGTCCATTTTCCTACGAAAATCTTGGCGGTCAAGAGCCTTTTTTAACACCCTCCGTTTCTAACGCTTGACAAGGGAGACATTTGTGCTACAATGTAAGGTATGACCTGTAAGATGGTATTGCCACAATTCCCTTGGTCCAGCATGTCGAATCCATAGGAAAATGTTCAAAGGTGCCCCGATGATCCATTCTGCAGACCCTTTTCTTGCGGAAATCAGGTTGATCAGACAGGTCGCGAAACCCTTTGGACAGATTGTTGGCAAACATCTGAGCACCCCTTCTACTACGTCGCCTCGCTCGAATCCGCACAGACGAAAACTTTGTTCAACATCCCCTTTGGAAGCCCTTTTCACCCACAAAAGAGAGGGGTACAATGTGCTTGATACCGACACAGGTGAGGAACTCGTCCGTATGCTTATGGGACCTCGGAGGCGAGATCGGTGAAAGGATGCGGTTCCCTGATGTACTACTCCCAGTCCAGTGAGTCCATCAGATAAGGAGGAAAGGAAAGATGTCTCGTAAGGTTCTGCGCATTTCGCGACGTGACTTTGTCAAGCTGGCAGCCGGCAGCGCGATCGCGGCGGGCATCTACTCGTTTACGCGGGGCGCCCCTTATGCGGTACGGGCCGCAGGCGAGAAGCTCCGGATGTGGTGGTGGGGTGAACAGGAAGCGCCCGGCCTGGAGAAATGGGTGAAAGACAGCGTCGCTATGTTCGAAAAAGAGACAGGTGTGACCATCGAGGTGACTTTACAAGATACCGCGACGGTCATCTCTGAGTTCCAGACTGCATCGGCAGCCGGTAACGCCCCAGACATCCAGTTCCTGTGGAATGGCATTTACCATATGGAAAGTGTGTGGTTGGGTTATCTGGAGCCTCTCAACGGTCTGATATCCGATGAACTGCTCAAGGAAGCCGACGCAACCGTGCTCAGTATTTACCAGGGCAAACAATACCGACTGGGTTGGTATGCCGCTTCCCTCATGTGGCTCTATAACAAGGAAATGTTCGACAAGGCTGGTCTGAACGCGGATGAGCCGCCTACCACTTGGGAGGGGTTGCTGGATGCCTGCGACAAGCTCAAGTCCAAAGGGTTCACCCCCATTGTGGCCGGTCTGAAAGACGGATTTTGGGGGGAATGGTACATGGGGCATGCGCTCGGTCCGAACCTGGACTCGCCCGCCGAGGCGCTCCAACTCTTTATCGGTGAGCTGGACTGGCGTGAACCCAAGTATCATGAGCACTGGACCAAGCTGGAGCAGCTGTGGAAAGCCGGCTATATGAACGAGGATATGAACTCGATTGATCTCTACCCGGGCATGGACTACTTCGGCGCCGGCAAGGGTGCAATGACCGCTATCGTCATCCCCACGCTGGGAAAGCAAGCCAGCATGCTGGGAGCCGAGAAAGTTGGGCTGATGGTCTTCCCCGCAGGCGGCAAGGGGAAGATGAACAATAAACCCATCCGCGATTTGCAGGGACTGGGGGTCTCATCCCAAAGTCAGTACAAGCAGATCGCGGCCAAGTTTCTCGAGTTCCTGCACACCCCGGAGCGCGTCCAGGCCGTTTGGACCGACTCGAAGGCACTGCCCACCGATGCGTCTTGGGACGGCTCCGCGATCGAGGATCCTCTCTTCCGCGAAGCGTGGAAGACATGGGTGGCCAACCCGGACACCGTGCCCTATATTTCCAATCTGATGCCGGTGATGTTCTGGACCGACGCGATGTTTGTCAACTCGCAGAAGATCATAGCCGGAGAATATAACGGTGAACAGGCTGGTGAAAACGCTCAGGCGGTCGCGACCAAGTGGCGGGAGCAGAATCCCGACTTGCTGGAGCACTACCAAATCTGGGCCGAGGACTTGAAGCTATAACCTCTTCCTCTACCTTGGTTCCCCTTCTCTCAGTTCTGGGAGAAGGGGAACCCGATAACCACATCAGGAAGAACGGAGTAACGTGCGGACATGTTGCGCACTAAACCATGGATTCCCTATCTGTATCTCGCACCGGTATCCGTGCTGATACTGTTTGTGTTTGGCTATCCCATTATAGCCATCTTTGACTTCAGCATGCGACGCATCCGGGGAGCCAGCGGACCGTTTATCGGGCTGGAGAACTACCGTCAGATCTTTAAGGATGAAGTTTTCCAGCAGGCGATCTTGCATAATGCCCAGCTACTGTTGGCCGTGCCCATCCTGGTTATAGTGGGTATCGTGCTGGCGGTGTTGCTCTATGAACGCGTAGCAGGTTGGCGCATCTATCGGACAATTCTCTTTGCCCCCTTTATCATCGCCGTACCGGTTATCGGCATCGTTTTCAGCAACATGCTCTCCTTAAACGGTGCGGTTAACGAATTGTTGCGCGCGATAGGGCTGGGCTTTCTGGCATTGGACTGGCTGGGAAGTGCCCAAATGGCCTTGTGGTCGGTCATGGCCATCATCATCTGGCACGAAATGGGCTTTGGTGTGGTGCTCTTCTTGGCACGGCTGCTCAGCCTTAACGAGGAGATTCAAGAGGCGGCACGCATTGACGGTGCCGGCTGGTGGCAACGCCTGTGGTATGTGACCATCCCGCAACTCAAGGACGTCACCGAGTTCTATGCTGTGGTCAGCGTCATCACAATGTTGGCGTGGGTTTTCCCCTTTGTGTACGTGATGACGCGCGGCGGTCCAGGCAACGCCACGCAGGTGATGGAACTCTACATTTTCAATTTCGCTTTCCGCAACTCGTTGCCGGGAATCGCTTCGGCCGTGGCGGTCATCCTGTTTCTGATCACGCTGGCGTTGATGATCCCTCTCTTCCAGCTGCGGGCTCGGACTGAGATGGAGGGAATCGAATGAGCGTACGAGAAATACCCGCGGTTATGGAGAAAGCACCCGGTGCAACGCGCGTCAGTATGTCCAGGCGCACAGTTGATCTGTCGGTGATCATCAAACAGCTGGTGCTGCTATTAGCTGCATTCACCGTTTTGTTTCCCGCCTATTTTATGGTGATCACACCACTCAAAACTCAAGAAGCATATTCACTCAGCAAATTGGGCTTTCCCACCCAAATATACTTGGGCAACTTCGAGACAGCACTGCGCGGCGGTCGTTTCTTCCTCTGGTTTGGCAACAGCATCATTCTATCGGTGGGGGCGGTTGCTCTTTCGACATTTGTCGCCGCTATGGGAGCTTTCGCCACCTCACGCATGAGCTTCCGCGGGCGCAATGTGCTGCTTTCTGTCATCAGCTCCTTGATGGTGATCCCGCCTGTGGTGATGCTGATCCCGCTCTTCTTGTTGCTGACACGGATCAAGATGATCAGCACCTATCCGGGTGCCATCTTGGTTTATGCCGGCCTGCTGGCACCCTTCTCGGTCTATTTGCTCAACAACTTCTTCCGCACAATTCCTCACGAGATCATCGAGTCAGCACTGATGGACGGTGCTTCGTCATTCGACATCCTGTTTCGCATCATGATCCCCCTCTCGGCCCCAGCATTGATGACGCTGATCACGGTGAATATGCTATGGGTCTGGAATGACCTGTTGATCGCCCTGGTGCTGCTGCCTGAAGACAGCATGCGCACGCTGATGGTAGGTATCACCGTGTTCGGCTCGCGTTACAATGCGGACGTGCCGGTGTCTATGGCTGGCATGTTAATGGCCAGTGTCCCCATCTTCTTAATCTACCTGTTCGGACAACGCTATTTCATTCGCGGCTTGGTAGCCGGCGCCATCAAGGGATGAGGAGAGGATAGACTGAATGGAATCAGCCGTCGTTACCGGCGCCAGCAAGGGAATAGGTTATGCCATCGCCGAGCGTCTGCTGCAAGAAGGTTGGCAGGTGGTCGGAGTTGCCCGCCATTATAACGAAGGATTGCGCGCTTTGGAGACCACTTACGGAGGCGCTTTTCGAACCGTTTTGGGTGATGTGCGCTTTCGCGAAACCCATGAACTTTCGCCCAAAGCGTCCTTCATAACCGGTGCCTGCATCAATGTGGACGGCGGTGCCACGGCGCGTTCGTACCCCTACCCACCTGACCATAATATGCCCAATATGCCGGGTTGGCCACCCGAACCTGAGAGAGGACGGCTATGAGAACAGCAGCTCCTTGTCTGGTCCAAGAGGTGCTGTTGGGACGTACGCTACGTGCATTGCGCATCGAGAACGATCAGCTGCGTGCCACGATCTTGTTGGACAAGGGGGCCGATATCTATGAGCTCACTTACAAGCCGCGCGGAATAGACGTGCTATGGAAGACGCCTTGGGGATTGCGTGAGCCGACACGCGGCGCTGCGTTGAGCCTGGATTCAGAGACCACGTGGCTGGAATACTACCCAGGCGGTTGGCAAGTGCTGTTCCCCAACGGGGGTGACGAGTGCAGCTACCGTGGGGCACGGCTGAATATGCACGGCGAGGCATCACTGATCGCTTGGGAGTGTCGTGGCATTTTCCAGGGAGCAAGGTTTGCCGAGGTGCACTTAGAGACACGTTTGTTGCGCAGCCCATTTCGGATCAGAAGAAGGTTGCGTGTGGAACAGGGGCGGCCGGCCTTATTCATACACGAGCGCGTCACCAATGAAGCGGGCGAGCCGATGGATTACATGTGGGGGCATCACCCGGCATTCGGAGCACCATTCCTGAGCGGGGCTTGCAGGGTTGATACCGCAGCGCGCACCTTATTAGCAGACGAAGTGCTCATTGGGACGCACAACCCATTGCAGGGGGGACAGCGTTACACCTGGCCACTGGTCGAGACGGCAGGCGGTTTAGTGGATATGTCCCGCGTGCCCGGCCCGAACGAGCCACGCTATACCCTGGGCTACCTGGCCGACTTTGAGGCGGGCTGGTATGCGATCACCAATCCCGAGTTGGGCTTTGGTGTCGGCTTGAGCTGGCCGGTGGAAGTGTTTCCCTATGCCTGGTTGTGGCAGGAGATGCACGCCTCCTCCGGCTTTCCCTTTTACAAGAATTGCTACACAATGGCGATCGAGCCGAACACGAGCATCCCTGGCCGCGGGTTGGTTACTGTCATGCAAAAATCTGCCACACATCGCACATTGGCGGCCGGTCAATCAGCCGAGGCAAACCTGTGCGCCGTGTTCTACGCCGCGGCCGGCCGTGTGCAGAGAATAGATCTCGATGGAACAGTGCATCTGGCACGCGATTCATAGCGTGGGAGAGCACCAGAAACCGGTCACTGGAGGACCAAACGGGGAATTGAACGGCCGAACACGCCGGTTACTCTTGCGTATCCACCCATAATGGAACATCCATCTTAGTCATTAAGGGAGATATGTTATGGCAGAACCGGTTAAGATGTTAATGGAGCGCAAAGATTTCGTCGCTTTCAGCTACGGCAAAGACCACTGTGAAGGTGTCGCTTGGGGACCGGACGGTTATATCTACGCCGGTGGGGAGGCAGGGCAGATTTACCGCGTCAACCTGGAGGATGGCACCACGGAGATCATCGCCAACCTGGGTGTGGACGCGCTGGGCATCTGCATAGACGCGGATGCCAACTTATATGTGTGCAGCGAAAACGGACACGCTGTTTTTCGCGTAACCCAACGCGGTGAGGTCTCGATCTATTCGCAGGGCACGCCGGAGCGGCCTATGCGCTTGCCCAACTATCCGGTCTTCGACCGCGCCGGTAACATGTACGTCTCCGATTCGTCCGACTGGGAAGGTGCCAACGGTTGTATTTACTGCATCTCACCCGATGGTCACACCCGCGTGGTCAGCGCAACCGATTTACGCTTTCCCAACGGCATGGCGCTCTCTCCGGATGGCAGCGCATTGTACTTTATCGAGTCAAATCTGCCGGGCGTCAGAAAGGCCAAAATCCTGCCCGATGGTTCGTTGGCCACACCGGAGACGGTGGTGGAGATGCCCTACACCGTGCCGGACGGATTGGCATTTGACGTGGCACACAATCTGTACATCTCGTGTTATGTTCCGCATCGTCTCTATCGGCTATCTCCCGATGGTCGCCTGGAAATCGTGTTTGACGACTGGCAAGGCACGCTGCTCAATGCGCCCACCAACATCGCCTTCGCCGGCCCGGACCTTCGCACGCTGGTGTTTGCCAATCTGGGAGGCACCTGGCTGACCAAAGCACAGATGCCCCTGGCCGGCGTCCCGCTGTGCTATCCCCGCCTGTAAATGGACAAACGACTTGCGTGATGGGATAGCCAATGGACGGTAAGGGGCTCAAGGGACTTATGGCATAGCCCATGGAATGGAAAGAATCAATCCCGACCCGATACGCCTACGGTGAGGAGTTGGTCGCATTAGGGTACGAGCTCCCCAATCTGGTGGTATTGGAAGCGGATATTTCCAAATCCACCCAGACCTATCGCTTCGCCAAGGCATTTCCGGAGCGCTTCTTCCAGATGGGGGTGGCCGAGTCCAACATGATGATGGTCGCTGCCGGCCTGGCCACCACCGGCAAGATACCCTTCGCCAGCACCTATGCTGTCTTCGGCACCATGCGCGCCTGCGAGCAGGTGCGCACATTTATCGCGCATACCCATCTGAACGTCAAGATCGCCTGCAGCCACGGTGGTGTAACCCCTGGCAATGATGGCGTCACTCATCAGGCAACGGAAGATCTCGGCATTATGCGCACGATTCCGCGGATGACCGTGATTGTGCCCGCCGACTACCACGCCACGCGCAAGCTGGTGCGTGCGGCAGCCTACCATATGGGCCCGGTGTACCTGCGCTTCACACGCGACCCGGTGCCGGTGATCTACTCTGCCGAAGAGGAATTCGTCATCGGGAAGGGGAAGCTACTGCGTTCCGGTGACGACGTGTCGTTGATCGCCATCGGTGATATGGTGGCAATCGCTCTCGAAGCGCATGAGCAGTTGGCGGGGCAGGGCATCCGGGCAGAAGTGATCGACATCCACACGCTGAAACCCATTGATCGTGAGCTCATCGTGCGAACAGCGCGCAAAACGCGCCGTGTGGTGACGCTGGAGGATCACCAGATTCACGGCGGCCTCGGCAGCGCTGTCGCAGAAGTTTTGGGCGAGGAGTGTCCAACACCGATGCGGCGCATTGGTCTGCGCGACACTTTTGCCGAATCGGGCGAATACCGTCTACTGCTGCGCAAGTACGGTATGGACGCTGCCGCTGTCATAACCGCAGTGATGGAATTGATGCAATGATGAC
>Ga0308395_1000627_pt1 | contig 27127 bp, 29 predicted proteins | sample Hotspr20SampleP4_FD_202097 | JGI IMG/M metagenome (GOLD analysis project Ga0308395, IMG submission 202097) | Hot spring phototrophic mat microbial communities from Mushroom Spring, Yellowstone National Park, Wyoming, United States - 20050930_P4 ...
TGTACTACTAGGAGATATTGGCAGAAATCTCCAAATCCAGGGGGAAACTCCTGAGGAGTTGATTGAGGCATTGCGTCTGATAAGTTTCAACCCGGGACGCGTCCGGCAGGAATTTATGGATATGGTTGCGCAGAATTGCTATCTTTATAATCGTACAATTATCAATACTGATTATCCTGAGAAATTCATTGAGGATTTAGAGAAGAATGGGTTCATTATTAGAATAGAATAATCTATTTCAAAAGCGCCTTTGCAATTCTTTCTAAAATCACCTTAATATCCTCATCTTGTAAAACCAAATATGGCCGTGCTGGCATTTTGATTTGATAAGCCCCGAATGTATGACCTTTGCCGATTTTCGATTTTTCTCTTTCAGACATTTTTTTGAATTTGCCTTTGTTGGGCCCTCGAGTATATCTTTTTTGAACGGTCAGACTAGAACGAGGCGACCTGTTTATCACTCCGCCAAAATTATGTATCGCTGCATATGGCAGGTTTGAACCAGCAATGATTTCAATATCGTTGCCATTTTGATTTACTTTAACTTGGATTGACGAGACGAGTCTTCCAGTGTCAAGCAATGTTTGTCCTTGTTGTTTTTGTGCCCTTTTCGATGGAAGCCATTTGTTGCCTCCGCCACCAAAAAGCCCATTGCCATATCGCCCACCAGCACTGAAGTTGAGATCAATACTAGTTCGAACATCGTTTTGAATCTCTGCTAATATAGATGAATAATCAGGATTTTCAATTCTGCGTATAAGTTCCGCTTGGAACTGCTGAAGAGAGTTTTCTATTTCTGGATCATTCATTTCAGTTCTCCTCTTAATTCTTTTGGATAATTTCGCAGGTCGGGTTGCCACCAATCAGCAGGGTTGGTTTCAAAACCCGGGTCTGGATTGATGTTTTTGAAATCGCTCCCTGAACTAACTCGTAAACCCATTGATTGTACTTGTTCCTCCGTTAATGCTCGGACTCGGCAACGGCAGTTGTATCCATTTGGGGGGTAGTGAGTTTTCCAAAATGGGTCATCAGCACGGAAAACCTTTCCATTCAATTCTGCATGAGATGGCCTTGTTCTAACATCCATCACTGCTACATATTGCCAATATGGAGCGCTTTTTGCGTTCTTCATTTCCTCATATCTTCCCGCTTGATATGCAGATTGCAGATTTGTTCGGAAGATAGTATCTTTTCGCCAAGCTGAGCCATCGTCTCTTTGTTGGTATCCTTTTTGTTGTAAAACTACATCGATTTGTTTTTTCCAATCATTATAAGTCATTCCTGCGTCAAGTGCTTTTACGAGGGCATCTTTTATTGCAATCAGAACATCAGCTTTTGTAACCTTTGCAACAGTGAATGCGTGCTGTTGTATTGCTTTCAATTGTTCTCGCCAATTCCAAGTAATTTTGTAGCCCATTGATTCGAGGTATTTCACTGCCTTATCCGGTGAAAGTGTGAACAAGGTTTGCAATGAAATCGTAACTCTTTGTTTCTTAGCCATTGGTGTTCCCCAACTCTTGTTGCACAGAAATTCTACCAATCAAATATGCTGCGAAAAGTCGATTTGTTAGTTCTTGTTCAAGTTGCTTTGTCGGTATATCAGGGAATAAATCGAATATTTTTTTAATTGCGGAATCGAAATCATCTTGTTTCTCTAAAAAATCTTTAACCTTGTTTATGATAACATCGAGACCCGTTTGGTCTGATACAGAACTTTCAACTTCCGAATCAATTACTTGTTGGTCTTTGGGAATATCATTTTCTGCGAATAGTTGGTTTGGTGAATTAGCGTTTCCTTGCGAAGAACTATCGAGGATTTTGAACTCGTTCTTTTGGAGCCCCAATCTTCTAACAATGAAAGGTTCCAGAACCTGTATGCCTGCATCTTTGAGTGTTTTAATCGTTTCAGCTAGTGGTTTATCAACATCTTCTTCTTTGAAAATAATGAGTTTTGGATATTCGGTTTGTTTGCCGAAATTAAGATCTACAAACCATTTTATTATTTGATTTAAGCCTTTTTCAATAAGCATTCTATCGGATTTGACAATTTCTTCTCTAACAACGAAATGAACCTTTGATGCAGCGTAACTTCCAACATTGCCAAGTTCCGTTGTCAGAGTTTGTGAGAGAATTGCTTTTGAAATTTCTGCATTGCAAAAATCAATGAACTCTTTGTAGATTTGAGCCGAGCTCACAGTATTTGCGTTTAATATTTCAATTGTTTCAGTATTGGAGATTACAGCCGAACCATCCTGGATGAGATTGTCAAGGATTTCGAGGAATTTGTCATAATCCTCAGTGGTAGCGACCGAATCTGTTTTGCCAACGAAATGTGGCATTCCGAATTTCTCAGCGAACTTTGCCCAAAATGTTACAATTGCTTTTTTGAAAACCACTGGCCATAAACATTTAGAAAGAATGGCTTCGCCATAGGGGTTTTCGTATGTAGCTTGATATTGCAGAACAATAAACTTATAAGGAAGCAGAATCTCGTCATTCTTTGTTTCAAAATTCTTGAATCTCGGGATTCCAAGCGGGTCAAAAGAGAACCATTTTTGTGGCTTTCCCTGAACAACTGCTGGAACTATCAATCGAACCCCTGAGATGTAATCGATTTTCCAGACGATTTCCAATACCTGGAATCCAAACAAAGGTGCATTCAACATTTCCGAAATGATTTTATACAGGTCCAGCCGATTAAAAACAAGCTGAGCACTTGTGCTGATAAAATCATTAATCTCTGATGCTGGCTGGATTTCCCAAGTTTGCGAAAGAACGCCTGATTTCCTCGATTGGATGCAGCTTGCAACATGCGGGTCATTGGCAATGTTTTCCAAGGTTGCCTGCCTATCGCCAATGGTTGCAATGGTAAGATTTGGATTTGGTAATGCTGCGAAAAACTTATTGAGCATTTGCTTGTTTTGAGTTGCAATGATTTTGAAAAGATCTTCTTTCATTTTAAAATCCTTTAAATTTATCTTCTTTTGTTCTTGTTCTAACTATTTCAATGTTTGATTTTTTGAGCCAATGTTTGCCACCATAGGTCTGAATTGCATATCGAATTGCGTCCATTGCGTGGTCATCAATTTTGACTGGCTCATCGAGCAGTTTCCCTTCTTTGTTTTCTTTCCAAATATAGCTCTGAATTTCTGTTATGATATTCGTTGAATCTTTTGTTATGTTCCAATCAAATCTTTTACACAAAAGAATTCCCGAATATACCGAGTTAGGACCTTTCACGGCTGGAAGCGCATTGAACCCAGCCCTACGAAGTTCGCTAATCAATGCGGGTTCTTCTGAATCAACTACGATAGGTTTATTCCTAATCAATTGCCGAAATTCCGCATTTATTAGGTTCACCAGTTGGGAATGAGTGTGATGAGTAACGTATAATAATTCTCGAATATACAACTTACCTTCGTGAAATGAAAGATGAACCAGCGCTGATGGGTTATTAAACCCATAATCAAGACCGAATACTTCGTCGCCTCGTTCGTATGGAAACTCGTCAATAGCAGTCCAATCGGGATAGATTAATCCTTTCAAAGCTCCGCCCCAAAGTCCAAGGGTATTGACTTTGTATAAATTCGTATCCTGATATTTTAATGATTCAAGCAAGGCTGCACGGTCTTGCGTGCAAAATCTATTGTCTTTGTAAGTTGTATGCAAAATGGTTGTGTTGGGGCGTGTGGATTTAACCCAATGAAAGTTGCCATCTTCTCGTTCATAGGTATGTTTTGGTGGAAAGAAAAAGGAATTCAGCCAAGATTGTTCTTGTCTCGGGTTGAATGTTATCCATTCGGTTAACCTTTGTGTTCGAGAGGAGCGCAATGTCAGGCTTGTTTCAATAAATGCAGATTCAGATATTTGGTCTGCTTCCTCATACCAAATGGTTGTTGGGTCTTTGATGGATTTAGTATTATCTGGTTGGTCCAATCCTTTGGCAAGCACCTGGTTACCATTGAGTTTGCAAACAATTTGTAATGGATTTATGGTGATATGGAAAACATCGGACAGTTCCCATAATCGAACATAATCGACAATGGTTTGAAATTGTGTTGCTTTGATGTTAGCGTAGTATTTTCTCACCAAAATTCCTCTGAAAAATTCATCTCTGAGAAGTTCGATAATGATTGCTTGAGCCACAAAATCAGATTTCCCGCTATCACGACCGCCGTAGAGAACTTTGTATCGATTGTTATCGTATAGCAAAGGGACATAAACTGGATTAAACAAGTTGATGTCGCTAAAATCATATATCATCGTTCTTATCGTTGGATAAATCATCTTGATTCAAAGAAATTTTCGGCAGAATAATTTTAATAGGTTCACCATCGCTGGTTATGTCTTGTTTGCTTATTTCGTTTGGTTCACCACGAGATTTTCGTTCAATGTCAACAAGTTTGTTAAAGACCTGTGCAGCTGCAACGGATTTGTCGAATAGTTTTTCCAAAGGTAGGCGTTCAAAAGACTCTTCTCCGTTTCGGATTTTCTTTATTAGAGCCTCGGCGGGGCGGATGAGAACTTGTTGGAAGATCATTGATTGCTGAATATGGCGGCGAGCCATTTCTTCAATTTCTTTTTTCATTGCCTCGATTTTAATCTGGTCGAGATAGTCTTCAAAAGCTCGAACCCTTTCCTCCCATCGCCATTTGACCGCAAGATTTTTTATCCAGCCGTAGCCTTTTCCAAGTTGTTCCGCAACTTTAATTCTGGATCGCCGTGGTCCCATATCACGAAAGATAGTAAAAGCCCTGAAAGCCGAGCTGGGTTCTCTTGGCAAGCGTTCCCAGATTGGTTTTTCCTGTGCTTCCTTATTTTGACTCATATCAATCTCTTATTTTTACAACATTTTCAGGATAATCGAAATAAGACTTGTCAATAAGTTCCCCGTTTAATTTTATTTCGTAGGGGATATTATTATTTTCACAGTATTTGATGAATCGCAAGACAATCATATCACAAAATTTGGGTTCCAGTTCCATACCATAGCATTTCCTTTTCATATGGTCACAGGCTATCAGAGTTGAGCCTGAACCCAAGAATAAATCCAAAACAATTTCGTTAGGTTGTGAACTATTTTTCAATGCCCGACTTGCAAGTGAAACAGGTTTCTGTGTAGGATGAATATAATGACCGTTATGGTCTCGTGGTTCTTGCCAAATGTTTACATCATGGTTACCCCCGAACCAACGGGAATTTTCACCCGTGCCATTTACAGCGTTTTTTCCACCAAAAAGACAAGGCTCGTACAATTTCCAATAGTTGGTCCAGGAAATCGGAGCAACTTGTTTCACCCAAATAATTGGGATTGTATCATAAGAAATTTCGTTTGTTTCAAAGGCTTTGCAAAGAGCGGGATAATAGCGTAAAGCGTGCCAGACATAATAATGAGCAAGTTCAATAAGATGGTTTTTGGCATTTGCAAGGAATGAAATCAAAAAGTTTTGATATTCTTCTTCGGACATTGAATCTTGCCAATCTGAGCAATACTCTTCTGTCCAATCTTTCCCTTTATTACTTCGCCGACTTTTATTCAATTCTGCATAGTTCACATTGTAAGGCGGGTCGGTAAATAATAGATGTGCTTTTTCGCCATTCATTAGCTTTGCAACGTCTTCGGGGTTCGTAGAATCTCCGCAAAGAAGTCGGTGATTATTCATTTCATATAAATCTCCCCGTTTGGTTTTTGGTGCTATGGGTTCTTCAATATCAGGCGAGTCTTCGAAATCTTCGTCAAGCACAGTTTCTGCGGAAATGTTTGATAATAACTCATTGAATTCATCTTCAGTGAAGGGTATTGTTTCAAACAAATCAGCCTCTGGAAAATCTTCTTTGAGGTCTTTTAGCAGTGTTCCTAGTTTTAAAGGGTCGGCATTAAATTTGGTTTCATTGGTTTCAATTGCAATTCGTTGGGCTTGTGAAAGAGGGATTTTCCCGTGGTCATAAACAATGACATATTCTTGCCCTAACTGCCGAAGAGCCTGTAATCGATGGTTGCCATCAACAACCTCATAAAAACCTGTTTCGAGTTGACGGACTTGGCAGGTTACAATCTGGCCGTTTCGTTTAAGATTGTTTAGTAGCTGTTTTGACATAAATTCGTCATCGGCTTTGTAATTCCAATCTGCTGGAACCAGAAGGTCAATAGGTATAAATTTGTAGTTTTTGAAAACTTGTTTTTCCCCTTCTGGTAAACTTTGTAATATCGAGTCGGGAATTTGTTTGATTTGCTTTTTGAGGTCTCGAACTTTACTCATTTCACTCCTTTTTCAAAAAATTCACAAAAATCCAAAAGCAAAACAAAGAATTTCAAAACTTTTTTTGTAGAAACATTAGGTTCACTTTTGTGCTACCACAATGTAGTATACTAATGTGGTATACTAATGTTGTTACCACCTGCATTTGCTATCCCTGTATTTTTGCACCCGAATTTTTAGGAGGCTGTGAATGTGGATTGAGGTTTTTAAGACCGGGGTTCACACAGATTCATCAGGGAACACGCGGGAGTGGACTGAACAGGATCTTGACAAAATAGTAGAAACCTACAACAATCAACCTAGCGAAGAGAAACACGAAGCACCTGTTGTTATTGGTCACCCAGTAACAGATTCCCCTGCGTATGGTTGGGTGGAAAAACTTGAACGCAGAGGAAATGTTCTTTTGGCGAAGTTGAAAGATCTTTCCAAAGAATTTGTAGATTGGGTCAAGAAGGGATTATACAAAAAACGCTCAATTGCTTTGTACGAAAACCTCTTATTGAAACACATTGGTTTTTTGGGGGCGGTGCCACCTGCTGTAAAAGGCTTGGAAGATCCAGTGTTTGCCGAAGGTCCCTCTATTGAGATTGAATTTCCAAACTTGGAGTTCAATCAAGGGACAGAGAATGCTCAAGTCTCCCCAGAAAAGATACATCAGGAAAAAAGGAAAGAGAAGTATGGAATACAAATCAAAGATGGTTTAAGATTCACCAAGCCTGATGTTTACAAAGAGCTTCAAGATGATGATTTTGGTGACCCTGTGCATTATCGTTTTCCATTGACAAAACCATATATTTTAGCATCTCTTGCGACTTGGTCTCGCCCATCCGTGCAAAAGCATTATTCGGAAAGCGAAGCGCAGATTATTGTGGCCAGACTGCTAAAGGCTGCAAAAAATTATGGCATCAACCTTACACCTTTCAAATGGGCATACTCACAATATGTGGATGTGCCCATTGAGAGTTTGACTAAGCAACAACTTTTAGATCTTTTACAAAGACAAAATCAACCACAAACATATCAGGAGACCATTATGGATGAGAACACATTCAATCAATTCGTAACCGGCCTTTTGGGTTGGTTATCGGAAACCTTTGGGGAGGAGGTAAGTGCTCAAACCTCAGCCTATATTGATGAGAATAAGAGCAAATACTTACAATCCCAGTCTGCGTCCGCTGGAACAACTCCCCCGCCAAACAATCAAACGAACAACAATCAAGCGAACAACACTCAATCGCAAAATTCTCAGATGAGCGAAAATCCCGAGATAATCAAATTGCAGAACCGTATCGCCCAGCTTGAAATGGAAAATCGACTCAAAGACTTCAAATCCTATACCGAAAAACTAATTCAAATGGGCAAACTTCTGCCGGCTCAAGAAGATGCTGTCATTTCGCTATTGGAGATGGCACATAAGCAAGGTGCAATCAAATTTGCCGAGAAAAACAAAATCACTGATGTTCAGGGCGTTGAGTTGGTGAAGCGATTGCTGGAAAGTTATCCCGAATTTGGGCTTTTTAAAGAGCAAGCCAAAGCAACGGGTAACGAGTATAAAAGCAATGAGTTCGCAGATTTGCCAGTCGACGAAAAAATGCTAGAGCTGCATTTGAAAGTTAAGAGTTATCAAGAAGAAATGAGAAAGAATGGGAAGGAGATTTCTTACAAAGAAGCTTTGTCAATTGTAACTAAAGGAGGTCAATAATGGGACAATTAGCAGATTTAAGACTGGTTGACCCAGTTTTAACAACGATAGCGAGGGGCTATTCTAACGCCGAATTCATTGGAGATAAACTTTTCCCGTTTGTCACAGTGGACAAAGAAGGCGGGCGAATACCCAAGTTTGGGAAAGAGAGTTTCCGTGTCTATGATACTGAACGTGCAATTCGTGCGGATTCCAATCAAATGCAGGCTTGGGGAATTGAGACTATAACCTATGAAACAACCGAACACGATTTGAAATATCCGATTGATTATCGAGAGCTTAAAGAATCCGCTTTGGATTTAAAAACTCGAGCTACGGAGTCAACGACCGAAGCAATACGATTGAAGCACGAAAAGATTTGTGCTGAGCTAGCTCAAGACGATAATCTTTATCCAGCATCGAATAAAGAAATCATAACTACCGATAAGTTCAATCTTCCCAATACTGACCCGATCAAAATTATCGAAGAGAAGAAAAGTGCTTTGAGAAGCATCATTGGAAAAAGACCCAACACAATGGTGATGGGAGCTAGTGTCTATGATGCATTGAAAAACCATCCGAAAATTATTGAAAGAATAAAATACTCGCAAGTGGGTGTTATCACGCTTGATTTGCTCAAAGCCGTATTTGGCATTCCCAATATTTTTGTCGGCGAGTCAGTTTTCTCTGATGACGGAATTAACTTCTCTGATATTTGGGCTGATAATGTCATTCTTGCCTATGTTACTAATCCTTCGGGAATGGCAAGTACACCATATGAACCCTGTTTCGGTTACACTTTGCGAGTTCGAGGCTTTCCTTTCGTAGATACTTGGGAAGAGAACGGTGGAAAAATCACAGTAGTTAGAACAACTGATAATTTCGATGTTAAAATCGTTGGAATTGAATCTGCATTCCTGATTAAGGATGTTTTGTAAGAGGTTGATATGAAAGCACGAGCTTTGGTTCCATTGCGATATAAAGGAGCTCGATATGAGACGGGGCAGATTCTCGAAATTGATGAAGAGTCGTTTGATTTGGTTAAAAATTTAGTTGAAATAATTGAAAAAATAAAGGAGGATAATAATGCCAACCCAAAACGCAAACAAAAGAATGAAAACTCAGCAAATACTTCAACGGATTTCAGTTAAAGCTGAAAGTGATTTGTTGTATACAAAAAGGTTCGTTGGTTTCAGTGGGACATATGCCGGGAATGGGGCGTCCGCACTAGGGGTTCTTGATGCCACTGCTAGCACGGGCGAAATGGCCCCTGTTATTACTTATGGCGTGGTGCTTGTTGAAGCTGGTGGCGCTATAAACAAAGGGGCAGGGGTGCAAAGCGATGCTAATGGCAAAGCGGTAGCAAAGACAACAGAAGGGACACTCCTAGGATATGCACTTGATAGTTCTGCTGCCGACGGGGATATTATTAGAGTGAAATTGCTATGAGATATTGCACTCTAAACGACATAATAGACGATATTGGGAATCGGGCGGTTCTTGAGCTAACAGATGACCGAGATCCGCCCGTTGCAATCAACGAAACCCTGGTCAATAAGAAAATTGACGAAGCAAGCACCTATATTGATTCCTATATTTTTGAACGCTATCCAATGCCAATTACCGATACCGACGATCTCGCTCTATTAAAAAAGATTTGTGTCGCATTGGTTGTCACCGAGCTTTACTTTCGCCGTTTAGGTTTGGATTATTCCGATTCAATCCAAGCAAGGCGTAAGGAGGCAATGGATAACCTTGACAAAATTCAGAAGGGCATCATCAAGCTTAAATCAGGAAACACAAATAGCAAACCATTGTTTTATCGAGTAAGTCAAACGATAAGAAGTTTTGGTGATGAATTGAGAGATTATTAAAATGCTGGAATATCTGAACCGACTAGTACAATATCTTTCCGAGGAAATCACAGAGGTTGCGGTGAAAGGAAGTCCGCAAGCCCTATGGGCTCCCCAATCCTATGATCTACTGAATTATAGTGGTATCGTCTTGGTTTGGATTGACTCGGTTCCATCATATGTTGATAAAAGCTTAAAGCTTGAGCCTGGGGATACGCTTCCTCATAAATTCATTCAGAACATTCGGATAGTGATTAGCGTTGGGTTGCGAACAATGGTTGATGCTCCTGACCTTGATTTGTTAGTAGAAAAAGTTTCAAACAAGTTGATTCATCTGAAAATCGGGGATTATTCGGGATTGCGCCCAATATCGATTTCCAAAATCAATGTGGATGCAAATTCTGTGTATTGGAGACAATTGTATTTTGAAACAAGCAAACAAATATTAGTGGAACCAGTGATTTTGGCATTATAACGAAAGGGAAAAAGATGGAGGCATTTACAACTTGGTTTACAATCCTTTCGAGCATTGCAACGATAATTTCAGTTGTTTTGCTTTTGAAGTTTGAGCACCAAAAGCGGCATCAGGAATTAATCCAAGTGATAACCAATCAAAAAGATAAGGAATTTGAGAAAGAAAAAGAATGGATTACGAAGTTCAAAGAATTTGAGATTTCGTATGATGAAGAGTTAGAAAGGATTAAAATGAGCATACAAAAAGTAGAGAGCGAAAAGGCAATTGATATGGAAAAGCTACGAGCCTCGCTCGAAAAATTAATGGTAAGTGTTGAAGCTTTAAATGCGAAGGTAACAGAATTAGTTCAAAGAATCTCTGACCTCGAGAAATTCACAAAGACTATTCACGAATTTATAGGTTTTACCAAAGGTGAAAAATCATCAAGGAGGAAAAATGTTGAATAATCAATCAATTTGGATGTGGCTCAAAAACGAATCTTGGGATTTTATCAAGCGACACTTAGTTCTAATTATAGTTGGAACCTTGTTCCTTTATTTCCTTTCCCCTTCATTGCCAGAAATACGGACATTGCTGCTTTTAGGCGTGTTGGAATGTTTTGCCATTTTTATGTCAGGATTTGCGCAGTGGGTTTTTACAAAAATCAATTTTGTCAAAGCTGGGGAGACGAGAGTTTTAGGACATATATTTATTGGAGTTCATCTCCTTTTCGGGTTATGCATTTTCGGAGTTTACTTTGTGATGTTTATTAAGCCGTAAAATGAGAATAATTTTATTAATCATATTGTTTTTCCTTCTTTCTGGGTCTACACCCCAGAAATATAATGTTCCAGCGAAGGAATCGGTTTTGCGGGAGTCATATAAAATCCTCGTGGCGCAAGTAGGGGTAAAAGAAGAAGGTGAAAATCGAGGGAAAAAGATTTATGAATACCAGAAGACTGTGGGTATACCACCGGGGGCACCCTACTGCGCCGCGGGACAATATTATTGTTTTAAAATGGCTGTGCAAAAATTAAATCTTGATGAGAATGCGATTCCAATCAAGAAAACTGGACTGGCAAATGAGATTTTCAATGATGCAAAGAAGAAAGGAGAAAAAGTTGAATACAAACCATTTATTCACGATTTGATAGTTTGGCGGAGAGGCAGAACAATCTTTGGTCACATTGAGAGAATCGTTGAGGTTTTTGGTTATGGCTGGGTGAAAACCGTAGCATTCAATACAAATAATGGGAACGAGGCAGGAGTTTTCTATAAAAAGAGGAATATTTATCACCCATTGCAACAAATGGCAATTGTAGGTTTGGTGGGTTTTAATCGTTATGAATAAATTCCTTTCATACATAGTCTTGTTTTTGCTTGGAGCCATTGGCTGGATTTTATGGTATTATAAAAATCCACCTGTGATTGAAAAGAAACTTTTTGTAAAAGATACCATAATCGTTCGTGACACAATCAAGCTTATTTCTTATGGGAAAATCATTCGTTACAAAATAGATACTCTTTGGGTTTCTGATACAGCATATTTAAAACCTGAATTCATTTCCCGTTTGGATACAACATTGAAAAAGACAGAGATTGCGATTTCTTATTCTTATCCCCAGAATGTTTTCGAGATAGAAAAAATATTTGTTCAGCCCGATACAATAACATTAGTTCAATATATTCCGCAACTTATCCAATACAACAAGCCCGAGCCTTGGTATGTAAAGCCATCGATTGCTATTGGTTCTTTCCTTGTTGGATATGTATTGGGGAAGGGAAAATGAAACTCATTCAAAAATTTGACCCTACTGATGGAAAAGAATACTTAGGCAAAGTCAAATTAGATGAGTTAGAAAGCGGTATTGCCGATGCCCGTTATATTCACGAACAAATCGTTCCAGCATCGACTTGGGCTATTCAGCATAATCTTGGGAAATATCCATCAGTTACGATTGTGGATAGTGCAGGAAATGTTCAAATTGGAGATATAGAATATATTGATACAAACAATTTGACTGTATCTTTCACAGGTAGTTTCGGTGGAAGAGCATATTTAAATTGAGGGAAGTATGAAGTTTTTAACAAACATTGATTTAATAAAAAACGAGCTTCAGAATGCTCGTATTCAAAACCTTGCCACAGACCCTTCAAGTCCTGTTGCTGGACAAATTTATTTCAATACAACAACGAACCGAATCAGATATTACGATGGAGCACAATGGGTGGATATTAATGATACCGAGGTTATACAAGATATAATTGGAGCTGCTCTTGTCTCTACCAATACAATTAATTTACAATATGATGATGCAAACAATCAAATCAAAGCAGATGCAAGATTAAAGAGTTCGCCTGGAACGAATGAAGGTTTAATTTCTTACGACGCAAATGGAATGTTCGTGGTTTTAGGGACAGGAGCCAATCAAGCTGCACCGGGAAATCATACTCATTTATCCAGCAGTATAACAGATTTTACTGAGGCGGCTCAGGATGCCATTGGGGCTGCACTAACCAACACGAACTCCATTTCTCACACATATAACGATGCGGCCAATACAATATCCTCAGCATTAAGGCGAAAGACAAGCGGTTTAACGTCTGGTAGTCAAGGCTCATTAGGAGAAGATACCAATGGTGTTTATGTAGATCTCGGGCTTAACGATGGGACGAAAGCAATGCCCGGGAATACCCCATTAAACCAAATTCCCGCACCAACAGCCGATGTTTCACTAAATTCCAAAAAGATAACCAATTTGGCAGACCCAGTTTCGCCGCAAGACGCTGCAACCAAAAATTATGTTGACAACGCAGTTCAGGGAATAAGTGCAAAAGCAAGTGTAAGGGCAGCAACAACGGCCAATATCACTTTGTCGGGAACACAAACAATTGATGGTGTGGCCCTTGCTGTTGGAGACAGAGTTTTAGTCAAAGACCAAACCACAACAAGCCAGAACGGAATATACGTTGTTGCAAGCGGGGCTTGGTCAAGAGCAACAGATGCTGATACTTGGGCAGAATTGGTTTCGGCTTATGTTTGGGTTCAAAGTGGAACGCAAAATGGCGATACAGGTTGGTTGTGTACCGTTGACCCCGGAGGCACGCTTGGGACAACTGCTGTTACTTGGGTGCAGTTCTCTGGGGCTGGGCAGATAAACGCTGGGAACGGTCTATCAAAGACAGGAAATACCCTCGATGTGAATGTAGACAATTTTACCATTGAAATAAATTCAGACATACTTAGGGTCAAAGATGGCGGAATAACCGGGGCAAAAATTGCGAATGGTGCTGTTGACTTAACTACAAAAGTTACAGGCACTTTGCCTATTGCCAACGGTGGGACTGGTGCTACAACCGCCGCGCAAGCAAGAGCGAATTTGGGATGTATTGGGAAATATGCAACAAGTGTAGGAAACGGAGCTGCAACACAGATTACTGTCACACACAATCTTGGGACAACCGATGTACAGGTTTCGGTCTGGCGAGTTGCCTCTCCCAAAGATATGGTTATGCCAGATATACAAATTGTGGATGCAAATTCAATCAAATTAATTTTTGCAACAGCACCAGCGAGTGGTGAGTACAGATGTGTAGTTGTTGGATAAGAAAGATTATGGATTTTTTACATAGCAAAGCAAAGCAATTTTCAATAGAAACGGTAAGTAGCCTACCGACCGGATTGGGAACTGCCCAAAGGGGCAGATTGGTAATTTACAAAGGTGTTTTGTTCTGGTGGGACGGCAATGTTTGGATATCAGTTGGAAGGAAACCCATCTACACCCTAACGGAACTTGTTGGGGCTGGGGCTACTTACGAAACAGACGCAGATTATTCATTATGTGATAATAATATCGATGCAGTTTATTGGCGAGATTATGTTCGAACCATTGGCAGAAATGATAAAAAAGGTACTATTGGCACCATAAATTGGATTGGCAGGTTCAATCAACCTGCCGGGGATACTGCTCTTTGGAATGGAATGAGAGTAATTGTAACAGCTAAAGATGAGACTTGGTTCAACATTGGCAACGATGTAAGCGTTCCAACCTTCCTCAATGAAATAGCATTCCCAATTTTGACTGGCACAGCCAATACGATTTGGAGAGTTAAGAAAGCAGAATTCATTTTCGATGCCAATGTTGGAAAATGGCAGTTATATTCATACGAAAGAGCAACCTTTTCCGTACGAATCTGGTTTTATCCAGTTGAAACCACCCAGACTATTATAAATAAAACATTTAGCCTTCCTTACCCTGGCGCTTATCAGTTCGATGTTTTTGCTAAAGTTAGAGAATTAGATGCTCAATTCAACGAAGTTCCAGTTCTTACATCAAGAATGCTTGAAATTTTTTCTTCTCTCGATAATCCGATAACTATTTATTATGGAGACCAAGGTGGAATTTTTGAAAGAAGTATGAACGGAGGGGGAATAATTCGTTCCGCAGGCAGAGATGATACGATTTACCTTAGATTTACATTGCCAAATGGGACGTATAAGCATATCGATTATGGATATATTCATCTACAATTATTAGAAAAGGAGGTTGACAATGAATTCTATATTTAATCCATCATATGTTTCACCAATAAAGGAGGCGTAAAATGATATCAGGCGGCCAATCACTAACAGATTTCTACAGAGTTGCAAAGAACACAGCCGGCGACGACTATGTGATTCTTAAAGGGCTTACGGGAACAACCGCTGCAACCGCTCGCGCCGATAAGGCATTTTCTCTCGTCGAATTAGTGGACACAAAACCAGCGTTCCAGGAAGATGGAACAGTCAAGATAACGTTCGAAAACTATCAAGACGACCCTGAATTATACGATTTCCTCGACGCAGTCAATCCGCCAGCAGTAGCAGGTGGAAGCAAACTTCCCGATGTTCTGTTGGAAAACGGAGTGAAAAAATTAGGTTCAGGTGGTGCCAATGATTCATTGGTATTAGCAATCTCTTACGGAGCATACTCTGCCGATGGAACGAAAATCAAAGTCCTTGTAGCGCTAGGTAATGTTAGCAGAACGTCTGGATCTTGGAGCCAGAAAGCCGATGATTACTCAAAACCTTCGTTTGAATTCACAGGAACGAAAGCCGAGTTCGATTTAGAAATTGACGCTGCATTGTTCCACTCTGGGACTGGCGGGCTCGTGGATGCAACCGATGTGGCAGCAAAAATCCCCAAGATACCAAAGAATGCAGGGTTCGTAAGGAAATTTGTTGCAAAGAAAACATAATTAGGAGAGGAAGATGGGTGAGACCTTTGAATTAGAATATTACGATGGGGATGGTGTAAAAACCATCCCTATCCGTCTTAAATTCTTGACTCCTGCCCTTCGAGTCAAGATAATTCAGCACGATACAGCTTCGCAATTGGCGTTCAAAAAATATGAACAGGAAATTTTAAGTCAAGAAGCATTAAAAAAAGAAAATGAGATTCAAGAGAAAATTAATGTGAAAATCAACGAGATTTTGAAAACCAACCCTGCCATCTCCCCCGATGAAATCGAGCTAGAAAAAACAAAATTCTTATTGGAATTAATAAAAGACACATCAGAAGAAGAGATAAAGGAACGGGAAGCTGTGCTTATTAAGAACTGGGCGTATAATGATGAATGGAACATCAAACTTTTCAAACTAATTGTGGACATCTCAGGCTTGTCAGAAGAAGAGAAGAAACTAATACAGAGCAAGGAGGATTCGCACTTTTGGAAAAATGTAAATATTGGAAAGGTGGTGGAAATCAACCGCTACTTTCGCCGAACTAATTCGCTCTGAGAACGAGAAAATTAAGTGGTTGTTAGATGTTCCAGCGTTCAATGTTGAAAAGAATTATTCTGACGAAGAACGCAAGTTCTATGAGAAACGAAAGAATGCACGATGGAATTTATGGAATTTGATACCAAACATTGCAGAAGGCTATGAGTTTGATGAGGAGATTGAATATCAATATAAAACTTTATGTTATATCGCTGCGAAAGGTATTTATTCTGAAATGAAAAGGTTATACGAGACAGCATCGTTGGTTGAAGTTTTTGAAATATTGATGATACAAAAAGCTTTGGATTGGTAATGGAAGGTTTCCAAGTATCATTTACACTTAATCCTGTTTTTAATGTTCAGGCATTCAATTCAATCCTTAACGGGATTAGAGATTCTCTTGGAGAACTTGGTAAAAACCTTAACTTAAAACCAATAGATGAAACCAAATTCAATTCAGCATTAAACTCGGTCAAAACCCAAACCGAAGGTGTTGCACAATCTTTTCAAAAGGTAAACGAAAACGCAGAAAATGCAAAAGAAACAACTAAACAGCTGGGTAATGAAGGTACCAAGGCTGCTAATTCGTTAAAACAATCTTTTCTCAACGCCTTTGAAAGCCTGAACAGCCGAACCAAAGATTTGCTCAGCACAATGCTGGGGGTGTTTGGCGGAGGCGCCCTTTTGAAAGGAGTTAGTGGGCTTTTTGGTGGGTTCTCGGATATACTCTCCAAAGGTAAATCCTCTATCGAATCAATAAACAATATGAAGGTTGCTTTTGCCCAAGCAGGTAAAAGCGGAGAGGAGCTAAACAGAACCATAAAAGAAACGATGGCCTATGCGAGCGAACTAGCTAATAGATTCGCAATGCCTACCAGTGAGATAAGAAGGTTTAGTCAAGTTGCGGCTGCCATTGGAGGGGCTACGGGTAAGGCAAATCAGGATTTGACAACTTTGGCAATTGCGGTCGAAAAAACTACGAACGGACTTGTCTCTGGTGAAATGGCTATTCGTTTGTTTTCTAAGGGCGTAACTGACCCTGAGGCTCAGTTTGCACTTGGGAGATTAACAAAACAATTCCCAGCATTGGCTAGTGCATTGAAAGATGTAAAATCCCCAGCCGAGGCAACTCAAAAAGCCTTGCAATTTTTTGGTCCTGCTCTGAAACAAATCGAAGAAAATGCTGATGGACCCATTGGTGCGTCAATAAGATTAGAAAACGCATTGTCCCGATTAAAATCAAGTCTGGGGAAAGTGATTGTCGAAGCAATTGCACCTTTTATTACTTCTTTTACAAACAACATTCTTCCTGTTCTCCAATCTGGCGCGTCAGCTTTTGGAAGTTTAATTAATGCTATTAAACCTTTGCAACCTGTTCTTATGGGGTTAGGCGTAGCAGTTGCTGGCGTGGTGACTGGATTACTTGTTTTGCAAGGAATCAAAGTCTTCACAGGGCTGGCAACAAGTGCCACTCAATTTGGATTAAGTCTTTTGCAAAAAGTCATACCAGCATTAGTGGCAGAAAACGCTGCTACCGGAGCTTTGGTGTTCCAAAAAGAAGCACTAACAGTGGCCACCCTCAAAGAATCTGCCGTGACAATGGCAAATACTGCGGCCAAAATGGCTTTAACTGGTGCTACAACTATTCTTACAGCAGCTCAAACCGCACTTAATGCAGCTTTCATTGCTTCGCCTATTGGCTGGGTCGTTGTTGGCATTGGTGCGTTGGTTGGGGGGATGATATTGCTGTATAAGAATGTTCAAGCAGTGCGGAATTTCTTTGATAGTCTTTGGGCAGTTATCGTCAAAGGGGCTACTTATGCTTGGGAAATAATCAAAAAGCTGTTTGAGATAATATTTGAGATAGGCAAAACCATTTTTAACATTCTTATCACCCCATTTAGAATGTGGTGGACAACAATTAGTGCCATTGGTAAAGCAATCGGAGAGTTAATAGGTGGTGCAACTTCATTAGGAGAACGTGGTACCTTCTTATCAAAAATAATGAACGGATTGTCCGAAGCCTTTACTACTGTTATGAATGTATTGAACGGGGTTCTCTCGGTTGTGAAATCGGTAACATCGGCAATTGATTCCTTTATCAGTGGTTTCGGTTCGGCAATTGGGAAACTTCTATCGGGAGATTTTAAAGGCTTTATTGACGGACTTGGGAAAGCGGGAGAAGATGCTGGAAAGGCGTTTACATCGAAAATGACCGAGGTGTTAGAGTCTGCTAATTTCGAGTTGGCTGGCAAAAAAATTAAGGAAAGTATAGAATCACAAACACAAATCCAAATTCAAATTGATAAGCAAGCTACTTTACAAAATCTAATTCAAAGTTATGAAGGAATCCAAAATGAAATTGCTTCTTTATCCCAAAAATCTGCTACCGTAGGCCTTTCCGACGATGAGAAAAAACGACTCCAAGAATTGCAAACAAAATCAATCGAAACAGCAAAAGCAATAACCGATATAGTCCCGCAGGCAAAAGGGGCAATGAAAACCATCGTTGACGAGACTGGACGATTGCAGACTGTCTGGGATGTAAACATATCCAAAGCAAAGGAATTTGCAAAAACCTCATCTCTATTTGCAGATTCGGCTACTGCTGCCAAAGTATTTACTAATGCTCTTGGTAGTCAAGCCAATGTGATTGAAAACCAAAAGCAAAGATTGAATGAATTAAAAAATCAAATAAATCAGACAACTGACCCAGAAGAAGTTCAAAAACTTATTGCAGAGTATAATAAACTATCAGATACAATAAACCAAAACAAGGATGCATTGGTTCAAAACTTCCTTGCCGGTGCAATGGCTGGCAATCTTACTGAAGAGGCATTGCAAAAGGTTGCAAAAGCACTGGGAATATCTACCGAAGAAGCCAAAAAGATGGCGATTGCAAAGGAACTTGAAGAAGCCAATAAGCAGGGCAAAGTAACTCCTGAATTAATCCAAAAAATAGCAGGGAAGTATAAGGAGTCAGGTTCAACCGTTGAGCAGATTTATGAAGCTCAAAAGAAAGTTACAAAGGAATTAGAAGCCTCCAAAATCGAAGCTCTTGGTTTGGCGGATGCAGTCTCGCTTGCTCAACAGAAACAGAAAGAGGGACGAGATATAATCATAAAAGCTATTGCTGATTTAAAAGCTGGTAGAATAAATCAAGAAGAGTATAATAAAAGAATAGCCGAAGGCACTCAAAAGCAAAAAGAGGGTGCTCAACTACAACAGGAATTAAACGACGCTGCGAAAGAGGCAACAAGACAAAAACTAATACAAAATATTGTTGCTGACGAAACGGCCGAAAAGGAAAAGAAGACCACGGGCGAAGTTAAAAACCAAATAGATAAATATTTAGAGCTTTATGAGTTAAAGAAAAAAGCCAATGAGAACGAGATAACCGCTTTTGAAAAACAAATTGAAAGACAAGCTCTGCTTGCAGGTCGAACAGAAAAGACTGCAGAAGAAGAACTGTTGATTATTAATGAAAAGCAAAAGAGAAATCAAGAAGCTTATAACGAACTTCTTTCTTTGGTGGAAAAATACAAAATAAAGGTATCCGAAACTGGACAAATTTCTTTCGCAGGGAAAATTAAATCTGACCAAGCACAGAAAATATATGAAGAATTTACAAGGCTCAAAAACGAGATTGAATCGAATGAAAACAGCAAAATAAGAATTGAACTTAAAATCAAACAAGACAAAGCCAAGTTACAGGAGGAAATAAAGAAAGCTCGAGAAGAGATTGCTAAGATCATGGCGGACATGAAATTATCTGATATTGAAGTAAAAGTAAAATTAGGTCTTGTAACCGAATCCGAACTCACCAAGGCCAAAATTGCCAAAATGAGAGAGGAATTACAAGCATTGCAACTGCAAGCCGCCTCTTTTAATTTTGCTACCGCAACTCCTGAAACCTTGGTTAAATACAATGAAACCATAGCAGCCATTCAAAAACTCAATCAAAATATTCTACTCGAAACTCAAAATTTAAATAAGCAATTAGAGAACGAACGGATAAATTCAATCATTGATGAAGCCGAGAAGGAAAGAGAAGTTGCCATTGCCAAAGCAAAGGAAATTTATGAACAGGATTTGTTATATGCCAAAGATAATAACAAAAAGAAATTGCAAGCTTATTTGAAATACCTCGATGCGATTGAAGCTGCAAACCAAAGTTACCTAGCCAAGCAAAAAACTTTTACCAAAGAATTCCAAGATGCTTTGTTCTTGTCTCTTCAAGGATTTTCTCAAGCGCTGTTTGAAACAAGTCTGGACCCGCTAACTGAGAGATTAGAAGAACTTCGCTCTCAATTGCAAGCTATAAAAAATACAAAAACAGGCGATGAACTAAATAAATTCAAAGAAGAGGAGAAGCAATTAATTAAATCTCTCCATAATAGAGAAATTTCAACCACGGATTATTACAAGAAGGTCAACGAGCTGGAACGCAAACGGCACGAACTACTAATGAAAAATGGACAAGAAGAAGCTGAGTTTTCTTTAAGATTAAAATATGGACTTACCCAAGGCTTCACGCAAATGGCAAAGCAATGGGGGCTGGCCGCAGACCAAACACTGGATAAAATAAAAAGTAACTACTCAAAAATTAGTATCCTTGAAGACAAACTTCAGAAAAATCTCTTTAAAGATGCCAAAGAAAGAGAAGAAGCCGAAAAAGGATTGGTCGAACTACGGAAACAAAATCTTGACGACCTGCAAAAATATGCGGAAGAGGCAACGGCGATGTCAATTAGCTCTTTCGTTGCTATGCTCGCCTCCGGGGCAAGCTTAATGGAAGCATTCAAAAAAGGCTTGTTGAAAAATGTTCTTGATATCGCCGAAAAATCTATAATGGCAAATATACCCGAGATATATGCTAAATATTTTGCCACTTTGGGTCCTTTTGCAGGCCCTGCCGCTGCGGGAGTTGCCATTGGATTGATTATGTCTTTGTTGGAAGCCGCAAAGTCGGCTATTAGTGCTTATAAAGGTGCTGTTGATATACAGGGTCCTGGAACAGAAACATCTGATAGCATCATTGCAAGGGTTTCTAAGGGTGAATCAATTGTCACGGCGAAAGCAACCAAGACAGGCGAGAATAAAGAACTTCTTCAATGGCTTAATCAAACAGGCAGACCGGCAATTGAGTTCTATATTACAAAGAAACCTGATGTATTGAAATCGTTAACAACCAAATTAATCACACAGGAAAAGGAAATCACAGAGAAGCAGAAAGAATTAATCTTCCAAAAATTGGTGTATGATAATTTGGAAGCAAGCAGAAAAATCCAGCAACTTGGTGAAAATCTAAACAAAGGTATTGAGGAACTGAAAAATGCAATCAGGAATTCAGGCTATGTATCTAAAACTTACAATCAAGTCAGCGTTGATGTTGATTTCAATACACGAGAGATAATCAAAAAAGTGAACATTGAAAAGAATTGGAGGATTAAAAGATTATAAACGATGGACGGCTGGTTAATTGCCCTATTTGGAACGGATAATTACTATGAAATAGACCAAAATAGCGAGGTTTCGCTCTCTACTTTGGGAACAACAGACCCAATGACCGATGCTAACTGGCTTAAAATAGGAATATCAGGAATGTCACCAGGAAGAGAAAATCTTAATGATGGTGAAGAAAGGGTTGGAGGCATCATTGTTCATTCACCAGCCCAAAAACAAATATTTGAAATTCATCTTTTACCTCTTGTCTTTCCTGATGATATGGATAAATATGAAGCCCTTTGTAATTTGCTTTTGAAAAAATACATTTATCTTTTTAAAGGCACTTATTCCTTTGATAATTGGAAGATACATCCTGATGGTAAGGCAATTAGAGTGGCAGTGAATATAGAAACTGAACATAATTACGAAAATGGCACCAAAGAAATCACATTGCAAGCAAGGAAAGAAAGACCAAAACTATGAGCAATGTAATCTATGTTTATCAATGGCAAGGGATAAGAACCAAATGGAATTATCAATTAGAGATAATACCATCAGATGATTCTGAATTAACCTCACCAACAATCATCCAACTTCCCGAAGGATTTATTAAAAACTTAGAATTCAATTTTGCTTACGATAAATATCCCATAGGTTTTCCCGAAGCGCCTACCCTTTCGTTGACAATTGATTTTAAGAGAATCACCAATGCAGATACTCAATACAATGAACTTAAAAGAGCAATTTTTAATCCAATCACCACAACGACCCTTGATGTCGGGGATCCATTCCCCTTCCCAATCAATGTGAAAGTTAAATTAGGAACTATTGTTAATCTAAAAATACAATTCCCGGGAACAAATGATTTAATAACAATTTTCCGCGGGATTTATAGAGCTGACAGTAAAGTTAAATATAACATTTTAACAACCGAATGCTCTTTCGATGCCATAGCAGCGGAAAAAGTAATATTAGAATCTTTTGATTTCAAAACTATCAAACTTATTAGCGAGTTTAAGGATTATTTTACAAACGATAAGTACATTAAAACTGAAGACGTTATCGAACTACTGATTAAAGATGGTTCTTCGTATAAAATGGTCTCACAATGGAACTATCGACATTGGTTTTTTTTACGACCTTTCTCTTTCCTTTTAGAACAAATAAACAATGTTGCAGCGAAAATTGCTAAAAAAGTTCTGCGTTCTCAATCTGCCACAATTGGAATTCCTCAGTTACCTAATATCACTTTTTACAAACAACACTATTCAGGCGATGGGTCACTAGGAAACCAACCAGTATTCATTTATTATATAGAGAGAATTGGACGTAAAATCAATTATAATCCCGAATCTTATGAATTCATTGGGGGTTTATTAGATCTCTATGATGAGAGAAGCTTGATTAATATTTATAAAAACAGTGTCTGGGATTTTTTGCGTGATTATTGTGAATGGCAACTCTCAAAAGGTTTTATAACTCAAAATTTCGTTTTCTTTTCTTATATGCTTGGGGATGAACAGAATTACATTGAAATAAAAAAAGACTCAATAATAAACATAGAAATTGAATTATTTAGTAGGATTCCTAAAACAATTACTGCTTCAAACTTTGAATACTATTCAGACGATAAGTTCTCTGATATTGAAAAATTTGAATTAACAATTGAAGGAACATATAATGAAGAAGAAATCACTATACCAATGGTTTTTAATAATATACCTGCTTGTGTAGATTACGAAATATTCAAACCCTCCAATGGAATTCAAGCAGTAAGTTTCTTCCCTCATTATCACAATTTTTACTATTCCGAAACCCTCAGTCTTTATCCGGGCGGACCGGAAAAAGAACGATTTATTAGAATTCACGAATATTGCAATTTCCCAATAAAATCAAATCTTATGTCTTCAGCTCTTCCGGGTTGTGAATTTCAACCCTTTAATTTTAATCAACAGGATTTTGAAAACGGGATAAATTATATCATTGCTGCCTCACAAGTTGAAACAGGAATGCCTTTTTGGATAACTAAAATATTAAATACAATATTCACAAATCCAAATCAAACCTATATTAGCGATTTAACCGTACCCATTGACCACGTTACAAGTTTTTCACCCGGAAATCTTTGGTATTTCAACTCCAAAATTCCGTGGTTAATACCTTGGACCAATATAAAGTTGAACCTAAATGATCTTAATAATTTTATTACAATTCCTTTCCAATATTGGTCAGTTATAAGCAGTAAGGTTGATTTTAAAGATGAAACTGTTACTTTTGAACTTTTGTCAATAAATGTTTGACGAAAAATGCCTACAAAAGAATCCATTGCTGCAAACAAAATAACAGAAAGAATGCTAGTGCCCCATCTCCGGTGGCGACAAGCAGGCGGAAGAGCTGTTTTTGCCAGTGTTAAAGGCGTCGAAGATGTGATTCAGGGAATATGCGGAGAAACCATAGAACAGGGCGATGCCGTCTTCCTGGGTGACGATAATAAGATTTATAAAGCCGATGCTCTCAATCAAAAACCCGCTTTTGGATTTGCCCTGATTGGGGGCATTGCTGACCAAGAAATTTCAATAAGAGTTCGAGGCAAAATAAATATTGAGCTCGACCCCAATATTCCAATAGGCAGTATCATCTTTCTGCGCTCACAGGGGCAGGTTGGACAAATTGAGAGGCTAAACTCAGGTGATTTGATTCAATATGTAGGTCTTAAATTAGACTCAAACGAATTATATATTATAATCGAAAATTTTTATGAAATTGAGTAAGAATTTTTTGGGCAAAAAGACAAAATTTTTCAAACTATTGCTTACATTTTGCATAATTTCCAAAAGTAACAACGTAAGTCTTTGAAAATAAAGCAACAAATTAAGTCCCCCAAGGAGCACAACAATACTTTACACTTCTTGATTTACAAATACTTACAATGTCATTTCAATTCAAATTTTTGTTTTTTGGGGTTCTTATTTTGCTTACATTTTGCATAGTTTCATTTTAAATTTTTGTTATGTTCCCTATTCGACTTTCTAATAATTCAATGTCAGGTACAGAAAGATAATGTTGCCGTTCAATTGCACTTGTATGTCCTGCCAAGATGTTCCTAACCTCGGTATCAATACCCAGACGACGCCAGTTGTTGATAGCGCCTTTTCGTATGACGTGGAAAGTTACACCATCAAATTTTAAATCAGGATACTTATTATTCAAAATTCTGTTTGCTCGTCGCAATTTCTTTGCTAAAGTTGGTTGATACTTAACAGGAACAGGTTTATAAAAACCCATTCGCTTTAATTCATCAAGAATTTCCGCAACCCTCGGGAATGGTGACAAAGGGAAAATTCTATCCCTCGACCCTTTACCTTTAACAATAAAATAACGAGGGGTAACATCCTCCCACTGCAAATCAATTAACTCCTGGATGCGAAGACCAGTTAAAAAATCAAATTCAATAATTAAACCGATATGAACTTGCCCATCCTCTTCGAAAAACTTTTTATATGCCTCAATATGTTCAGCGGTTACAATTTTAATTTCCTTTTTCTTTACTACCGGCAACATTGAACTAACGACTGGATTTTTATCCATCCATTCCAATTCAATCGCATATTTAAAAATTCCTTTCAAATCGGAGAGAAGTTTTTTTAAAGTACTTGGTGATAAATGAAGTTTCTCAATGGCTTTTAATATGTTCATTCTAATTAGTTGAACATCATCAAGCAGAAGGTCCTCATAGAGGAAATACCTATAAATCCGTTTGTATCTCAAAATTGAAGAGCGGCTTAGATGCATTATTTTATCTTTATGAAATTGTTTAATTAAATCTGAAATATACTTGTTCGAAGGAGCTTTTACTTTAATAACCTCTTCTCTAATTCTTTGGTCCAAGATCTCCATTGCCAGCTTTTTATTCTTTGGGGTCCATACCAACCCAGTAGCTTTGCGAACGGAATTGACACTGGTGTAAACCAAGCCATTCCTATACCGATAACAATAAGCCTTCTTATAGGTTGGATGAACCCATCTGTCTTCCCGGGGTTTTGAGTATCGTGGCACCTCTAATAAGCTAATTGTCCGACAAATTGATTTTTATTATATAAATTTTCCCCTTATCTTCTTAAGGTTTTAAATTAGACATTGGATTTGTGTAATAATATACTTTTTCAATATTCTGAATCGAAAAAACAAAGTAATATTCTAACAGATCTTTCCCTTTTAAAATAGGGAAGTAAACTCCAAAGGTTTTATTATAATAAATCCGTTTGTCCTCTCCTGGAAACAAAGTAAGAACAATCCAATCTTTTAAATATTCACCAAAATATATATTTTCAGCAGGAAGAATGAAGTCTTTGTATTTTGCAAATGCAGGTATTACGGTAGTGGCTTGTGGTTCAAAGCGATTTACAATTTTAACCGAGGAATGAACAACCCTTTTAGCATATCCGAACGGATCAATGTATGCTAAATCATCCCAGTTGATTTTCAACGGCGTTCCTGTTTTGTTTTTAATGGTGAAATTGATAAGCTTGTCATCCAACGCATAAGTAATTTCAATGTTATCATCCGAATATGTAAGATCTTTGGAAACATCAGGGCGTTCCATCCTAAAAGTATACTTATAATAATAAGGATAAGAACAACCAAACAAAGACAAAATAATAAACGAGAAAAGTAAAACTCTTTTCATTTGGACCTCCCATTAAATTATTAGAATAACTTACTTTTTATAATATCTTTTTCTATTTATAATCTTAGCACATAATGTTTCCAACGAATCAGCCAAATAATATCCATCGACCCAAACCTTCCGCAACAGCCTGCCATAAACATCAAAATTGTTCTGGGTATAATCCTTGAACAGTAAAACCTTCTTGTTTTCAATCTTATCTCTTACAAATCTCAAAGCCTGCCAACCTAAATCATATGCTTTATCAATGTCAATCCCTGCCCCATCAGCTTGCTTTTGCAATCGGTTATTCCTATGAATTTCAAAACAATCAATTCCTACCAACCGTATCTTATATCGCTGCGAATCATAATAAAACTCATAAGTATCTCCATCAATAACCCGGGTTATAGTAACCCAACAAGAGTCGTCGTAAACTGGATTTTTTGTCTGAGCTTGCGCTAACCCTAATAGGGTTATGAAAAACAAAGGCATTAGAAATATTTTTGCTTTCATATCAATTAACCACCTTTGTTTCCATATACTTATCATCAAACACCCCCAACTCCCGATAGTAATTAAATGAATGGTCAGTAAGATTACGACACATTCTGACAGCCACACCGATTATACGGAAATTATCGAATGAAGTTATATTTATAATTGGATAGTTTTTGTTTGCAGACAATAGAGATACTTGCCCATCAAGAACTTGCAAACGTTTGATAAGATAGTTGCCATTGAGATAACAAATCACTATACATCCGTTAATGGGTTTCCGTTTAAAGTCGCCTATAATCACATCTCCCGGGGCAAGAAGAGGCACCATTGAGTCTCCGCTTACTTCTACAATGAATGGTGACTCAATGTCTGCAATAAGTTTTTCAGGAAGGTCAACATACTCCATTCCATCAGCAAAGGGCGTTCCCTCGCCGCATTGGAAATTAGAGATAAATTTGGGAACTCTTATCCAAACCTTAGGAACTGTGATAACCATTTAAACA
>Ga0308395_1000628_pt1 | contig 27112 bp, 21 predicted proteins | sample Hotspr20SampleP4_FD_202097 | JGI IMG/M metagenome (GOLD analysis project Ga0308395, IMG submission 202097) | Hot spring phototrophic mat microbial communities from Mushroom Spring, Yellowstone National Park, Wyoming, United States - 20050930_P4 ...
ACCTTTTTCATAGTCTTTGGACACCTCCTGATAGGATGATTGGTATTCTCCTTTTGTTTTACCAATTGTACCTGTCAGGAGGTTTTATTGCTTCCCAAACGTGACACAAAAATAGAGTACACTACCGTCGGTGATCGGGTGTCGGTGCTCAAAGATGGGCAAAAGGTGGGCACCAGAGAAGTTTCCAAAACCGATTTACGCGAAGTTGTAAAAATGATGATCGGCGTGGAACAAGAAAGCCTCATTGTACGCCAGGGATATGCAAAATCCGCTCAACCTCTCCTCCGGGTAAAAAACCTCACCGTAGAGAGAAAGTTACACGATGTTTCCTTCGACCTCTGGGGAGGCGAAATCCTAGGCATATACGGTTTAGCAGGATCCGGTATAGAATATATCGGATATGCTCTGTTTGGGATTGTGCCCACATCCCGGGCAAGCGAGATTTACCTCCACGAAAGAAAAGTACACCTCAGTAGTCCTGAAAAGGCTCTCAAAATGGGGATTGCGCTCATTCCCGATGACCGGCGAACCAAGGGCCTGATCAGCATCCGCTCGGTGGGGCAGAATATCATCCTGTCACTCATCAACAAACAGAAGCGGACCATCGTCTCCACCTCCTGGCTATCAAACCTGAGCAAAGAATATATCAATGCTCTGCGTATCAAAACCCCCTCACATCTGCAAATGGTGGAATACTTAAGCGGTGGGAATCAGCAAAAGGTTCTGGTGGCCAAAATGCTGGCTTCCAATTGTGATGTGCTGGTGCTGATCGAGCCAACCGAGGGCATTGACGTAGGAACCCGCTACGAACTGTACCGACTATTTCGCAATCTGGCCGAGGATGTCCAAAAGGGGATCATCCTCATTTCTACCGATCTCGATCAGATACTGACCCTTTCGGACAGGGTACTGATCTTTTCCAAACATCGTCTCCAGGAATGCCTCCCCCAGCAATTTACGAAGCAGGAAATTTTTGAAATCGCCCTCAGCTCCACTCAGAACTCCCTTACGAGTCCAGCGAAAGGTTGATAACCATGGAGAAAACTCTGAATGTGCAGAAAGTAAAATTGTTCCTGAGCACCTTTACCCTGGTGCCCATCTACGGAGTTTTTCTTCTCCTCTTGGCCTTCACTACTCCGGATTTCTTCAATGCTTTCAATCTCCGCAGCACCGTCACCTTTGCTTCTATACTAGGGTTTCTGGTTATCGGTGAAACGCTGGTAATCCTCACCAGGGGTATCGATCTCTCCGTAGGTTCCATCGCCAGCCTCAGTACGGTGATCACCGCCGCTTTAATGAAATTCTATGGAAAAGAACTCAACTACGAGGTAATCTTTTTTCTCTGTTTCGCCCTTTCTACCCTGGCCGGACTGGGTATAGGCACCATCAACGGTCTCTTCGTTTCCTACCTGAACGTCCCTCCCTTTATCAGCACCCTCTCGGGACTCCTCATCGGTAGCGGCTTTGCCTACTTCATCCTCCGGGGTGTCCCCACCACCCTGGCGATTGCCTCTTTCCGAAATATTACCCGGGGAAGAATACTCTTCATGCCCATCCCTTTCCTGGTACTGCTTGCGGTAAGCATCCTTTTCTGGTATCTCCTCACCAGGACGAGCTGGGGAAGATATATCTACGCCGTAGGAGGAAACGAGTACGCCAGTTTCCTTTCCGGAATCGATACCAAAAAAGTAGTGCTCTCGGCCTATCAGGTCTCAGGGATCCTGGCCGCCATAGGAGGAGTGATGCTCGCCGCTCTCTCCAACGCCGGGTTTCCCAGAGCAGCAGAGGGTTACGAATTCCGGGCCATTACTGCTGCCGTCATCGGAGGCGTGTCACTTTCAGGAGGAGAAGGAAATCTCTTCAGCGCCCTGCTCGGCATCTTCATCCTCACCACTCTGGGTAAATCCATCATTTTCTGGCAAATCTCTCCCTTTATGGAGGGAATATTCATCGGGGGCGTGCTCCTTGCCGCCATGTACGCCAGTGTAAAAGGGAGGAAAAGGCGATGAAAAAACACCTTATCTCGCAATTTATCCTCTACACATTCCGCAATTACAGCGTCTATATCACTTTTGCCCTGGTGCTCGTCATATCCGGTGTTGTGAGTAGAGGCATTTTCATCCGTCCCACCAACCTCTGGGCCATACTCCTTCGGTCGAGTATCCTGGGTCTGGTATCGCTGGGACAAATGGTAGTCATTATGACCGGAGGAATAGATCTTTCGGTCGGTTCCCTCTTTAGCCTCTCCCTCACCATTATGGCTCTGGGAGAACTTACCAGCATGAACCCTTACCTGGCCATCGTGCTTGCCCTGGGTGGGGGAACACTGGTGGGATTGGCAAACGGGATTATTGTGGTGACCACGAACATCTATCCCTTCATCGTCACTTTCGCCACCATGATGATGTTAGAGTCCTTTAACCTGACCATTCTCGGGGCAGCTGCCTTCAACTTCCCCACCATCCAGAGGGCACTCCTCAACATCATGACCTTTCTGCACCTTGATGAAACCATCCTCTCGGTGGGGATATGGGCCATAGCGACCGCCATAATCTTCTTCCTCTGTCGATACTCGACCTTTGGGCATAACCTCTATGCAGTGGGTGGAAACGCCATTGCCTCTACCTTTTCCGGCGTCAACGCTAAGAAAGTGAAAGTGTTGAGTTACACCATGAGTGGTTTTCTGAGTGCCTTAGCAGCGGTGATGGCAGCCTATCGCCTGGGGGGCACAAACGTGGGGGCAGGAGCAGGGTATCAGTTAAATTCCATTGCTGCGGCAGTCGTAGGAGGTGTGAGTCTCTACGGAGGAATCGGAAACCCCATCGGGGTAGCCATCGGGTCCATCGTCATTGCCATGCTCCTCAACATCATGAACATCCTCAATGTAGATCCTTTTATCCAGAACGCCATTCAGGGTCTCATTATCTTAGCCTATGTGGCCTTCAGCAATTATTTGCAAAAAATCAAAATAGAAGTTCTGGAAAGACAATAGCTCTGGAGGTGAGTGCTGTGGAAAAAGTAAGAGTTGGCCTGGTCCACCTGGGTTTTTTCGCTTATCCTAAAGATTATCTGGAAAAGAGGAGTCAAGAGTGCCGGGAAATTTTAGAAAAGAATGGCTTTGAGGTAAAATTCTCACGGCTTGTGATCGGTAAAGAAGCTGCTGAGCAGTGCGTCCCCGAGCTACAAAAAGTGGACATGGAGCTTCTGGTTCTGAATTTCGTGAGCTGGACCAATTCCCCTCCCGTAGTACACCTGGCCCAAAACTTGAAACACCTGCCCATCCTCATCTGGGGAATAGGTGGACGAACCAACCCCACCAGCGGAAGTCTGGTTTCTCCGGCCTCAGTAGCAGGAATTACCGCCGCGCTCTTCCCACTCAAGGCCCTTCATATACCCTACTTTACGGTTATCGATGAGCCCGATCAGCCCTCGAAAATCGAGGAAATCAAACGGGTGGGAAGAATTGCCAAGACTGTAGCCCTGCTCAAAAATTCCCGCATCGGCATTGCCGGATATGCCGATATGGGACTTTACACCGCTATGTACGAAGGGCTCTCCCTCAAGGAGAAAATCGGCGTGGAGGTAGAAGAGTTCTCCCTCCTGGAAGTCGTCCAGGCTATGGAGAAGGTTGCTCCCCAAAAAATCACCGTCCTCAGGGAGAAAATGAAAAACGACTGGCAATTTGAAGCCCCGGTAGACGATGAAATCCTCAACCAGACGGCCAGAATCTATCTGGCGCTGGAAGAACGGATAAAGGAGCGGAGGTACCACGGGCTTTCCATAAAGTGTGTAGAGGGAATGAGCAAGGTAATGGGTTTCACGCCCTGTGTTCCCCTCTCCCTTCTTTCTGACCAGGTGGTTTCGACCTGCGAATGTGACGTCCCCGGTATGGTAACCGAACTCATGCTGAAATATATTTCCGGTGGAAAAACCCCCACCTTTATGGAGCACTACGAAGTGCGCGGTGGAAAAGTCCTGGTGGGTGTCTGTGGTTTTGCTCCCTTCTCTCTCTGTCAATCCCCTCCACATATCAACCGTTACGGCTGGGGTGGTTTCACAGGGTTAGCCAACACTTCAAAAATAAAGGTAGACGAAGTCGTAACGGTGGCAAGGCTCTCCTCCTTTGGGAGCCATTATCGCCTCTTTGTAACCAGAGCCAAAGCCTATGCACCTCCTCTCTGGGAAGAGCTGGGCTGGCCTCAACCCGCTCCTCGCTTCCCCAGCCTGGAGCTCGAACCGGAATGTGGTATAGAGCACTACATTCAGGAAATCTCTGCCCAGCACTGTCTCCTTGTAGAAGGAGATTTCGTATCGGATCTCGTTGATTTAGGTCGACTCCTGGGTATTGAGGTTATCCAATGAAGTGGTGCGTAGCGGTCGATATCGGCACAACCTCAGTCAAGGTTTCGGTCTTTACCCTCCAGGGGGAGCTGGTCTTCTCTACGGTAGAAGAGTACTCTCTGGAATTTCCCCATGAGGAATGGGTGGAGGTGGATACCACCGCCTACTACCAGGCGCTCCAAAAAGGCTGGAGACAATTCCTGGTTCGTCAGAATCTCCCCGCCGCCGAGGTAGCCTTCATATGCACCTCAAGTCAGGGGGAAACCCTGGTCCCCGTGGACCGGTTTGGTAATCCCCTCATGAAAGGCATCGTGTGGCTCGACAACCGTGCTCAGGAAGAATCAACCGAGCTCCTCAACATTATGGACCACCAGACGTTCTACCGGCATACCGGCATACCTGAAATAGGACCAAGCTGGCCGATAGCCAAAATCATGTGGATCCGCAACCACTGCCGGGAAATTTATGCTTCCACATACAAATTTATGCTGGCCGAGGACCTGATTCTCCAGAAACTCACCGGCCGATTCGTCACCAATAAATCCGTGGTATGCACATCGGGATTCTTCGATATTCTCAGGGAAGAGTGGTGGGAAGACATCCTGAACGGGATACAGCTCTCCAGGGAATTGCTTCCCGAACTCGTTACCCCGGGCGAAGTCGTAGGTCCCCTCCGCCCGGAGATTGCCCATGAACTCTCCATCCAGGGAGAGTGTCTGGTGGTTTGCGGCGGTATGGACCAGGCCTGCGGTGCCATCGGGGCCGGAAATTTCACCGAAGGGATGATCTCGGAAACCACCGGGACGGCTCTGGCGGTGGTAGCGACCATCCAGAATTTGCGCTTTGATCTTGCTACGAAGATTCCTTACTATTGCCACTCGCTACAGGAAAAGAAATACCTGGCGCTCCCCTACTGTCCCACCTCAGGAATCATCCTCAGGTGGTTCCGGGACAACTTTTTTGATGGTCCAAAAGAGTATGAAGAACTGATTCAGATGGCCGAGGGGGTCCCTCCCGGAAGCGAGGGGTTAATCATGCTCCCTTATTTTGCCGGTTCCCTGAGCCCCGACTACAACCCTCAGGCTAAGGGCATTTTCTTTGGAGTAACCCTGGCCACCCGGCGAGCACATTTTGTAAGGAGCATCCTGGAAGGTATCGCTTTTGCTCTGCGAGAAAACATAGAACTCATCGAAAGTCTGGGAATCAGGACGGATCACGTTGTCTCCCTGGGAGGGGCAGCCAGAAGTGACACCTGGTTACAGATCAAGGCCGATGTGCTGCAAAAAACCATCCTCAAGCCGAGTATAGAGGAGTCTACGTCCTTTGGGGCATTTCTTTTAGGCCTGGTGGCGATCCAGGAGGTTCCCGATCTTGCCTCAGCCTACGCCAAACTGGCCCCCCAGAAAAAAGTGTTTCTTCCCAATCCTCAACATCGCAGGGTCTATGAAGCTTCTTTTGAGAGATATTGCCGGGTGTACCGACAATGCCGGGAAATTTTTCTCTCGTCAAAGGAGGGTTATCAATCATGAATCAAAACCTCAAAATAGGGGTGTGCGTTACCGCACTCCTGGAAGACGACTTCAATAAAACCGCTCACCTCAGACCTCAGGCCCAGGAAGCTGCTCAGAAGGTCGCCACACGATTTTCTTCCTGGGGAGAAGTGGTCTTTCCGGGGCTGGTAGAGGAAGAATGGCAAGCCCAGCAAGCCGCGGAACAGTTTAACCGGGAAAATGTGGATTGCATCGTCTTCTCGGAATTAGCCTACACCAAAGGGATTGTACCTCTCCGCATGTTCCTGGCCACCCACGCTCCGATCCTCATCTGGAACACACAATTTATCGAGAGTTTTCCCGAAACGGCCGATTTCGATCTCATCATGCTCAACTCCGGAATGTGTGGATTACCGGAAATTGGCCAGCTCCTCCATCGCATCAGGAAAAAGTTTGCCATCGTTTCCGGACATTTCGAAGACCCTCACGTTCATCAGGAACTGGGCGAATGGATGAAGGCCATCGGGGCCATCAAAGCTCTGCGCCAGGCAAAAATCGGGGTGATCGGCCACCCCTTTGAGGGAATGGCAGACCTGAGAATTGACGAAATATCCTTACGCAAATATCTGGGGCCGGTCTGCTGGCCGGTAGACTACGAAGTGGTTCCGCAAATCGTTTCTCAAATCCCAGAAACGCGGGCTCAAGCGCTGATTGCCGAAGAGCAAAACCGGTATGGCAGTATCGACGTGGCGGAAGAAATGATGCTTCGCTCAGCAAAACTGGCTCTGGCCCTGGAAGAAATGGTGAAAGAAAGAAACCTTCAAGCGGTGGCGCTCTTCGATCAGATCTGGCTTACCGACCCTCGCATCGGCATCATCCCTTCCTACGGGACATCCAGAATGATGACCCTGGGAACCCCTTTCACCTGTGAAGCTGATGTTCCCCAGGCAGTCAGTATGCTCATCCTCAATAGCATCGCCGGCACCTCCACCTTTTTAGAAAATTATGTGGTGGATTTCCGAGAGAACGCCATCGTCCTCTCCCATGACGGGCATGGAAATCCTGCCCTGGCTACCCACCCCAAAGAGGTCAAAATCAAACCGAGCATCTATTACCAGGGCGTCCACGGTTTTGGAGCATCCTTCGAATACGCCTATCAAACCGGGATGGTGACGCTCCTTTCTCTGGGGTATCTCGGAGAGGACCGGTGGAAATTCATCATCTGTGAGGGAGAATCACTCCCCATGAAACCAAGGCCCATCGTGGCCCCCCAGATGCTCTTTCGCTCTTCATCGGGCGCGATTGAGTACTACATCAACGAATGGTGCAAAGCCGGAGCTGCGCACCACCATGCTTTAGCCTATGGACGCTGGGCTTCCACGTTAATAAAGATTGCTTCTTTATTGGATATCGAATATCAGGTAATATAGAAAAAAACATAAGGAGGAAGGGCTATGCTCAAAGTGGAAGAAATCCCTTTTGGGGGATGGGCCAGGAATTGCCTCATCTCCAACGGCGAAATTGAGGTGGTGGTAACCCAGGAAGTGGGGCCGAGGATCATCCGGCTGGCGTTTGCGGGAAAACCCAATCTTTTCCTGGAAATGCCCGGGGAATTGGGACTCACCGGAGGAACGGAATGGCATATCTTTGGAGGACACCGGCTCTGGCACGCTCCGGAGGCCAACCCCCGCTCCTACAACCCGGACAACGAACCGGTGCGTTTCACCAGAACTGAAAAGGGGGGGATCTTTACCCAGGAGGTGGAAAAGCTCACCGGGATCGAAAAGGAAATCGAGGTGGAAATGGAAGCAGACGAGAACCGTCTCCGCATCATCCACAGATTGAAGAATCATAACCTCTGGCCGGTGAAACTGGCTCCCTGGGCGTTATCGGCCATGACACAGAGAGGCATGGCTATTATCCCTCAGGAACCATACCAGAGTTGGTCGGAGAATCTTCTCCCGGTGCGGCCGCTTTCGCTCTGGGGGTACACCAGGATGGACGACCCCCGCTGGCGTTTCGGAAACCGTTATGTAACCCTGAAACAGAATCCGGAAATTTCGGCCCCCAATAAAGCCGGTTTCGGTAATAGACAGGGATGGGGTGCCTATCTCTTTGAAGAGTACCTCTTTGTGAAAATCGCCCCCTACAGATTCGGTGCGCCATATCCCGATATGGGGTGTTCCTTTGAACTCTATACCGACCACCGCTTTCTGGAGCTGGAGTCTCTGGGTCCTTTGACCCTTCTTGAACCACAGGAAACCGTAGAACACGTGGAATACTGGTTCCTCTTTAAAGGGGTAAAGGCTGAAGACACCGACGAAAGCATCGATCGGAACATACTACCCCTTGTGGAGGAAAGCCTGAAGAAAATACGATAAACGAGGAGGCCTCTCGCTACGTGTGACGGTGGGCGATGCGGGAGGCCCCAAAGGATTCAGGCTTGATTTTGGCCACAAAACCCATATTTTCGATCATACCCACCACTTCCCGGATGAGGGTTCGGGTGGGTCCGGCGTTCCCGATATCCACATGGATTTCCACCTGGTAGTTAGAGAGATGGTTATCGGGATAGGAGCGGAGGATTTCCATCAATCGCTGGGAAACCTGGAGAGAAAGCCAGGCTTCCTGATAGATCTTTCCCCGGATGTCGGATGATTCCCGCCGATAAAACCGCCGCCAGAAGTACCTCCCCCCAAAACCAATGCGGTGCACCACTAAAGCGGTGACGAAAACCTGGATGGGAGGTTCGATCTGGAAATCCCGGGAGTCGGTGCCGATGACCAGGCGATAATCACACCGCGGCTCTTCGCGAATGAAATCGAAAATAGCCCGCACTACTTCTTCAAAACTCAGGAGTCCCTGAGTAGGGCTGTAAAAATGCAAATCTACCGGAAGGTCGACTTTGATCCCACTTCCCTTCTGCCTGCAACTATTTTATCATTAAATTCGGTGAAAGGGATATGAAAAATATGTTAATTTTTGCTCTCATTCTCACAATGCTTCTGGGGATGCCTCTTCCGGCCTTTGCCGAAGATGCTCTCAAAAGCGCCCGTGAGAAGATGGTAGCCGAACGGATCGAAAAAATGGGCATCACCGATGCGCTCCTCCTCAAAGCCCTGCGGACCGTTCCCCGCGAGGAATTCGTTCCCGAAAACCTGCGAGAATGGGCTTACGCCGGCACGCCCCTCCCCATCGGCTACGGCCAGACCATTTCCCAGCCCTACATCGTGGCCCTGATGACCGAAAAAATAGCGGTGCAACCCGGAGCCAGGGTGCTGGAGGTGGGAACCGGCTCAGGATATCAGGCGGCCATCCTGAGTGCCATGGGTTGCCGGGTCTACACCGTGGAAATCATCAAGAAATTGGCCCAGAAAGCCGAAGAAAAACTCCGAACCCTCGGTTACGAGGTAAGCGTGCGCTGGGGAGACGGATACTTCGGATGGGAAGAACAGGCCCCTTTTGATGCCGTCCTTGTAACCTGCAGTGTGGACCACATCCCACCCCCACTCCTGCAGCAGCTCAAAACCGGCGGGCGCATGGTCCTTCCGGTAGGACCACCCTGGAGCATCCAGAGTCTCTGGGTGGTCCACAAAACCGAAGAGGGAATCTTCACCGAAGACTTAGGAGCGGTACAATTCGTTCCCCTCACCCGGGAAGTGCGAGAAGAATGACCCAGAAGGTGAGATAGACCAGAAAGGTGAGCGAGAAAACCAGCTCCGCCCCCCAGAAAAGGAGCAACAAATGCGCCAGAAGCGAGGAAATCACCGAGAAAAATCCGTTATAGGCGAAAAGGGCCGGAAAGAGCGCCGGCGCCTTCCGGCGCACGAATTGCGAAAGGAGAGGAAAAGGCATTCCACTCCAGTAAGCCAGGGGCAACAGGGGTAAAAGGAGAAAGGATTCGCTACCGAAAAACCGGAGCAAAAGAAAATACCCTCCCATGGTGGCGAGATGGAGAAAGGCATACGTTTTCACCCTTTCCCGAGAAAGTCCCCTTCCTACCTGCATGCTTCCCCACCCCGAACCGCACAAAAGGAGCAGCAAAAGCAACGAAAAGGTATACAGAGGAAGGCCCACCACCAGGCTCAAACGGACAAAGAGCGCCATCTCCACAAACATGAAGCCCACCCCGGTACAGATACCCCCCAGGAGTATCTTCCTCCGAAAAGCAATGGCCTCCTTCACAAGACCCCGCACAGGAAGCAGAATTCCCAGCACCGAAAAGCACAGCACCAGGACAAAAACAGCGATGAAGAGGAGAAACCCCGCGCCCCCAAAGGGAAGCCATCGCTTACCCAGATTCCGCCAGGTCTCCGGTAATTGCGAAAAGCGAAAGAAATTCCCAAAATAGGGACGGTGGTCCCGGGGTGGTCGCAGATCAAAGAAAGTATTCTCTGCTTCGCCTTCGAGAGCTTCTTTGAGCGCCCGATAATAGCGCTTCCCGGTTTGGAAAACCGTCTCAAAATCTTCTTCCTTTCCTCCCGGAAAATAGATAAAGTCGAAGTGCCACCGGTTGACTTCTTCCTTGAAAGCGTTAAGGGTAGCCGACTCCCAGGCTTTTTTTCTCACCACAACGAAAGCACAATCCAGATTTTTCACCACCACCAGGCGAGAATCAAGCTCCACCACCGTAGCGAGAAGCGTCACCAGTTTGGGAAGAAGCGAAGGAGGATTCTGCAAAAAAATGGGGAAAACAAGCATCCCCTCCTCTTTCAAAGCCAGAAAAAGCGCTTCCACGCCCTCCCGGGTAAGGAGGAAATTTTCGGCGAAGGAAAAACTTCCCGGAAAGACGGAAGCCCTCCCCACCGGAACCTGGACCACGATACCGTCGTAGGTATTCTCCCTTTTTTGCAGGTAACGGCGAGGGGTCGCGACCACCACCTGAGCGGGAAAATCGGGAACGAAATCCCGCAAAAAAGCAGCAAAAAGAAATGAGGAAGTGACCAGTTCCACCGTGGAAGCGCCGAAGTGGTGCGCAAGATACCCTTCCAGTCCCCCTTTTCCTTCTAAAAGAAGTACCCTTTCAGGCCGAGCCACCCGAAAAGGAAGCGCCAGAAGCAAGGCCTCCAGAAACGGCTCCGGATGCTCGGTGGGGAAAGTTTCGGAGAAATAGTGATCAAAAACCAGGGTAAACGAAGACGGTGGAACCCCGGCAAAGCGCACACTCAGACCCCATCCCACCCGGGAAGAGGGGGTGGAAAAGACTTCCATGGTTTCCACCGGGTTACGGTAGGTTTTAAGGAGGGTGTTTTCGGGAATTTCCCGCAAAAGTAAAGACGGCGAATAGGGAGAGCGGTACATCTGTAGAGGCGAAAAGAAAATGAGGAGTAAAAATCCCGCAAAAGCGACCCGCCATACCATCCGCATCCTCCCCAGAACTCCGATGAGCGCAAGAAGAAGGATAACCCGGGATTCCTCCAGAAACCAAAGTCCCCCCAGACCCACCCCTACCCCCACCGCCGAACCAAGGAGGTTAAAACCGTAAAAGCGAGAAAAGTGTCGGGGAAAACGCTCAAAAGCAACAACCTGAACCAGTCCGTGCCAGAAAAAGGGTAAAAGCGTAAAAAGGAGCATACCCCCTAAAGCCAGAAGCGAAAACGGCCGGAGGAAAAGACCGTACGGATCAAGGGGTAAAAGACAGAGCCCCAGAAAGAAGAAAATCAGGGAACAACCCAGCGCCCCGGGGAGGTTTTCTTTGAAGGAAAGGGGAATCCGCATTCCCACACTCCCTGCCACCCCATATCCCAGAAGGGCCAAGGCTAAAAGGAGGGAAACAAAATGGTATCCAAAGAGGAAGGCGAAAATGCGAAACACCACGGTCTCAAAGGCCAGCGTCACCACCGAGATGAGAAAAAGATTCCCCAAAAGAGAGCGCTCTTTTCCCACTTCCCTCACCCCTTCTATTCTACCGCAAGGGAAAAAAATACAGTATAATGGAAAGAAAAGGAGGCTCTATGGAAGTCGTCATACGCTTTAAGCGATTAACCGAACGCGCCTATCTTCCCCGTTTTGCTTTTCCCGATGATGCCTGTTTTGATCTCTTTTCTCCGGTTGATGCCGTTATCCCCCCCGGAGGGAGTGTCACCATCGATCTCGAAATCGCTTCCGAATTCCCCAGAGGCTATGAAGTGGTGTTGCGCCCCCGAAGCGGTATGGGTATCAAGCATGGCATTCTCATTCATCTTGGGACCATCGATGCTGGATATCGGGGAAGCTGGGTGGTGCGGCTCTTTAACCTGGGAGAGGAAACCTACCAGGTGCAACGAGGTGATCGCATCGCTCAGGGAGCCCTGCGGGCGGTGCCTCGAGTCAGGATTGTGGAGACGTCCACCCTTTCTCCCAGTGAACGGGGAGAAAGAGGCCTGGGTTCTACCGGAAAGTGAAGGGAGGTACAAACATGGAAGTCCTGCAAAAACTACGCCAGGAACCGGTTATCGCGTATTTCTCCATGGAAATCGCCCTTTCGAACGATATTCCCACCTACAGTGGAGGTCTGGGGATTCTGGCCGGAGATACCGTCCGCTCCGCTGCCGATCTGCTTTTACCGTTTGTGGCGGTAACCATCTTAAGCCGTAAGGGGTACTTCCGGCAGGAACTCACTCCCGACGGATGGCAGGTGGAACACCCCATGGAATGGGAAGTGGAAAAATTCCTCACCCCCCTACCCACCACGGTGGAAGTCGAAATCGAAAGAAGGAAAGTCAAGGTAAGGGCCTGGCTTTATACTCTGGTGAGTGTCACCGGCGGGGTGGTACCGGTGTTCTTCCTGGATACCGACCTTCCCGAAAACACCCCCGAAGACCGAGCCATCACCGATTACCTCTACGGAGGAGACCGTAGATACCGTCTCAAGCAGGAAATCGTCCTGGGCATCGGGGGAGTTCGACTGCTCAAAGCCCTGGACTTCGAAGTCCGGAAATACCACATCAACGAAGGCCATGCCGCCCTGGCCACCGTGGAGCTCCTGCGCCAGGAAAAGAACTTGAATCCGGAAGCAGTCCGAGCCCGGTGTGTGTTCACTACCCACACTCCGGTGGAAGCCGGACACGATAAGTTCCACCATGACCTGGTTCAGGAAGTCCTGGGCGAGCCGATTCCCCTGCCCCTTTTGAAGCAACTGGGAGGAGAGGAGTATCTCAACATGACGCTTTTGGCGCTCAATTTAAGCGGTTACGTGAACGGTGTAGCCAAACGGCACAGTGAAGTTTCTCGGCACATGTTCCCCGGCTATGACATCCATTCCATCACTAACGGCGTTCACGGATTCACCTGGACTTCGGAGAGTTTCCGCAAAATCTTCGATGAGTATACCCCCGGATGGGCTCACGAACCGGGGTTACTGGTGCGGGCCGATGTGATCCCGGACGAGAAAGTCTGGGAGGCTCACCAGACCGAAAAAAGAAAGCTCCTGGCCTTCGTGAAAGAGAAAACCGGAATCACCATGGACGAGAATACCTTCACCATAGGGTTTGCCCGGAGAATGACTTCCTATAAACGACCTCATTTTGTTTTTACCGACCTCCAGCGCCTCCGTAAAGTGAAGCGCAAGGGGGCTATTCAGCTCATTTTTGCCGGAAAAGCCCACCCCCAGGACTTTGAGGGGAAAAAGCTCATCCAGGAAATCATCCTTCAGGCTCGAGAACTCCAGTCGGAGATGAAAATCGCTTTCCTGGAAAACTACGATATGGAAATCGCCCAGAAAATGGTGGCGGGGGTGGATGTGTGGCTCAACACCCCCATGAGGCCTCTGGAAGCCTCCGGAACAAGCGGTATGAAAGCCGCGCACAACGGGGTAGTCAATTTCAGCGTCCTCGACGGCTGGTGGATCGAAGGACACCTGGAAGGTATAACCGGCTGGTCCATAGGTCCGGAGAGAGAAGACGGTAGAACACCGCAACAGATCTTCGAAGAAGAGATCGACGATTTCTATCACAAATTAGAATACCTCATTCTCCCCCTCTACTACGGACGGGTAGACTGGTGGGTAAAACTGATGAAAAATTCCATCGGAAAGATCGCTTCCTACTTCAATGCCCACCGGATGATGCGCCGTTACGTCAGCGAAGCCTATTTCCACCAGCCTATCATCAACCACCAGTTAGAAATGAAGGAAGCCTGAAGAAAAAACAGAAAAGCCCCAGATGGCTCTGGGGCTTTTTTCCTTTAGAGTTTTCTCACCCGTACTGCCTGAGGTCCTTTTGCTCCCTGCTGAACCTCAAACTCCACCGCTTGACCCTGCTCGAGCGTCTTGAAACCATTACCTTCGATGGCGGTATAGTGGACGAAAACGTCTCCACCCCCGTCAGACTCGATGAAACCGTAACCCTTTGTTGCACTGAACCACTTCACTTTACCAGTTGCCATTTAAAATTGAACCTCCTAAAATGGATATTAAAGAGCTTGCGCAAGCTCAATCCAATACTATCATTCACCGCTGAATTTGTCAAATCAATGTATAGGTTCACATCATGTGGGACACTCGGAAAGTCCAGTATCTCTCAGCTCCTCCCAGGACTCCTCTTCCTAAGCTCCAGGGTGGCCTTTTCCGATTATACACCTTTTCAGTCCACCTTTCGAGGTGGAAATTCATGGTGTCACGATCCACCTCCTCCTCGGAGGACCGAAGAACCATCCTGGAAGCGATTGAGCCGTTCCACCACCTCAGGGATGTGGGAGATCTTGGAGGAAGGACGAAGAGCTTGATACCGTATTCCTGCGAGGACCCTCAAATTCCCCATAGCATTCACTCCCTCCAGCACCTCTTGGTTTGAGCGGGAAAGGGGGTACCTTTCGGAGTTCCTCGAGGAATACCCTGGGAAGATTCCGTGGCTTTCAAATGGAGGGAGGAAGAGGCCCACCGCAAGATAAGGTCTTTGGCGGGAATTCCCGATACACCCTTCTCAAAAAGGGGACGACTCCTGAGGTATCGATGGCGACAAGATCCCGGGGGATACCACCTCGCAGTCTTTCGGTTTTCTCATGACTCGGGGTCTCTGATTCCCCCGTGGGCTTTTGGTTTCCCTCCCTCAAAAGACCCCGGGTTTTGAGGGATTTGAGGATTCTCCCCACCGTGGAAGAAGAAACGGTGAAACCCTCTTTCTTGAGGAGGAGAATTCCTCCCGGAGTCTTTGAACCCGTTCCACAAGCTCTAAGGTCCACTGGGGCTTCCGGATCTTTTGGGGCTTCTCGATTTATCCTTCCGGGCTTTGGAGGTTTCTGGGATTGAATTTTTTCTTCCACCGAAAGGAGGCTTTGGGCTCCTCAATCTTTCGCAGGTGATGCCACAGGGTGGGTTTGGGTAAAGTCGAGGACTTCAAGGCGAATCCTTCCTTTCTGAGAAAGTCCATGGACTTGAGTAAGCTTAGTGATGGCGCTTCCGTGGGGGAAGCTCAAAAGGTGGAGGATTCCCCAGAGTATGCCTGAAGAATCCTTTTTCCCTTGGTGCTCCTCTTCATAGAGGTGCAGGGTCTCCCTTCTCTTCGGTTTTTCGGTACCTGGGTGAGGATACAGATCTTTCTTCCTTTTTGTCTTACCTCTCGCAGATCTCTGTGAACCTATTCAATCATATCTATTTTGCTCCGGTAAGTGGTGTTCTTTTTCCGTTAAAGAAACCCAAGCAATATGCTGAGCGAAAATCCCAAAAAAATTATGCACAGCGTACTCACCGCCCTTTTTATAACCTGGTAGCCGAAACCACAAAGGTGCCCCGGAGAAGTGGTCGAATGTCCTTCCCACGCCCCACTCAGGTTTTCTCCGGGCATTTTGAAACCGGTTGATTCGTCACCGGCTTCCGGTATTATTCATGTTATAATCTCCGTGGGAGTGAAAATCATGTTCGAATCCTTTATCATCCTGAGAGCAACCACCTCTGGAACAGTTCATAATCCCTCTGAAAAGCTTCACGGAGTTCTCGTTCGCCTTTTGACGCAACGCTTGCAGGCTTCGCTGGTCCACGGTCCGGAAAAAGTGCCACTCTGCCTCTCACCCCTTTATGAAATGAAGACCCTCAAAATGGCCAGGGAATTTGAGAAAAATCAGCGGTACTTCTTCCGGTTTACCACGTTCAGCGAGAACATCATCAAAGAGCTCCTCGCTCAACTTGCGGTTGAACCGATCATCACGCTGCATGATGTTCCCTTTAAGGTTGATAGAGCGACCACCTGCAACAGCTTTACCGTAAACGAACCGGAAATGGATACCCTCTACTTCATTTCACCCCTCACTTTCCGAATCGCAAAGAATGCGAATCTGCCCCTCCCCGATCCGGAGAAAATAGCCCAAAACCTCGCCAGGATTACAAAAAGGGAGCTCACATTACCTCCCATCCAGGAATTTTTCGGAGGCACAAAAGCTCTATGTTTCTCACATCACGTGATGGTGGGATTCGTAGGATACGTGAAATTCGCCCAACCGGTTAGAGAACTCGCCCTGGCACACTTCGCAGGTCTTGGCTACTCCACAGCCAGGGGATTTGGCTCGGTTTTAGTGAAAGGCGTAAAACCTTCCCTGGAGGAAATCGGGAATTTCCATAACCGTTTTATGAGCCGTGAAGAGAAAAGACATCGAGGCTAAATCCCAAAGGATTTACAGGTTGCTGTATGAACTGGCAAAAGGGAGAACGCTCAGGACTTCAGAGGTTGCCCAGACCTTCGGGGTAAGTAGAAGAACCATCGAGCGATATGTAGAAGAGCTGAAAATGGCCGGGGTACCCGTCTTTACTTCTTCCGGTACACTCAGACTGTCATCGAGCCTTATGATTGACTATGACTACACCCTGGGCTTGTCGGCAAGGGAGAAGAAAGTACTACTTCTTATAAGTAGCCTTGCCGAGAAGTACTTTGGGAACGCCTTCTCGCAGCACACCGAGAACATCACCCTGAAGATAAAGGAATCGTTGAATCTGGATCCCTTTTTCTACCAATATGAAGAGCTCACCCAGTACTACACCATCCTTACACCGAGAAGGGAAAACGTGCATATCGGGGTTATCGAGACGCTTGAGGCGGCCATGAGCTCAAGGCAGGTCGTCAGGCTCTCTTACCGCCATCCTTCAGACGGTCATCAGATGTACATTGTGGAACCTTACCGGCTTGTTTTCAGCGATGAGCACTGGTTTCTGTTCTGCCGGGATATCCAGCGTGACTGTAGATTTTTTCTTCGAGTTTCCAGGATTCTGCACCCGGTAGAACGCCTATCCCGGAAATTCTCCATGCCTGCGCAGAGCGCGATCGAAAAGGCACTTTCTCGAGTCTGGGGCACACACTACGCCGACACCGAATACACCATTACCGTCTGGTTTTCCAGCGACGTCGCCCGGATTATTAAGGATACCACAAGACATCCCTCTCAGAAAATCTACGAAAACCCCGACGGTTCGATTTACTACACGGTATGTGCCTGCGGTTACCGAGAAATCATTTCATGGGTACTCTCTTACGGAAGTAAGGCGAAGGTAATTGCACCCTTCTGGATTGCCGAAGAGATAGCACAGGAAATCGAACGCATGCACAAACTCTATAGAACCTGAAGGCTGCGAATCTGCGACAGACATATGTCGATTGAAATCATGGTGTCCAGGATGGGTTATAATCAAAGCAAGAAGAAACCATAAGGAGGACTTCCGGTGAATGCCTTACTCAGAAAAAGGTTTCTGGAAAGTGTGGCACGTATGGAAAACTGCTGCGGTTCGACCTTCCATACGAGAGGATCCAAAGCCGGCAGATCTTTTGCAGACCACCTGGTGAATGTTGCCTTTGTGAGTTACCAGCTGGCGATTCTGTGCTACAACCAGAACTTGCTTTCCGAGAGAGAAATTACCCTCGCTTTCTATGCCGGTTTGATTCACGACACAAACAAGCTCCTGAATGCTTCTCTTCGCCAGACCGCCGACAAAAATTCGATCAGAGGCCTTCTGAGCCAGTTCTCACCGGAATTGTCGTTCCAGGATGACGAAATCGAAAAGATACAGTTCTGCGTTGGCCTACACCAGGACTCCGGCCTGCAGGGCATGAAGCTCCTGATTCCCGGCAGTAACCCCTCCACAGAACTCCTTACCGAAATCGTGAAGTTTGCTGATAAATTCGATAATTTTACCAACCCCGATCTATCTCTTGACCCAAATCTTAAAAGTTCCTGTGAGGGGGTTCTCCAAAATATAAGTACTATCTCGAAGGGGAAATTCACCCACACGGTACTCTTCTACTACCTTTTGAGAGAATATCGAGGAGTCCTCTCAGAGATTGTCTATGAGGTCGCCGACGAACTTTTGAAAGAGAAATTCGGTATAGTCTCAATTGCACGCTTTGCAAATGGTGTTGTCTGCCTTGCAGACCATAGTACCAGGTTGAATAGGGAGGAGTACGAAAAAATATTCTCTGAACTCGCGGAAAAGGTTTTGGCACACCAGGCCTTTTCCACCAATCTGCTCGAAGCAGCCGTGAAATTTTCCCCAAGTGGTGTTCGGCTCGCCGAATCGGTTTTTGATGTACCCCTCCACTCGTTGCTCGCCAAACTGCTGGCGCTTGCTCAAAAACAAAGTGGCAAGTATAATGAATACGCAGTATTCCTCGACGGACTCAGAAAGATCTTCCAAAAACTCCTCGAGGTAATCCTCGAAAAGGATGATGATACCAGGATGTTGAAACAACTCTTTCGCTCCCTGACAGGCATTGAATTTGACCACTTTCCCAAAACCGAGAAACTCGAGAAAATGTACCAGAAAATCCTTATGAAAGCATCCCCCCAACAGGATCTTCAAAGTTTCATGGAGCAGGTTAACGAGAAATTAGCTCCTTTCCTCGCCAGGTATGCCGGGAAAACCCTCAAAGACACCGTCCACAGGTACCTCCAAGAGAACTTCGTGTGCAACGGTCTTGGAGAACAGAGCCTGAAGAGCATTACCGACCAGCTTAACCACTACGGCCACTACGAGGAAACCTGTAGTATCTGTGGGATAAGCAGCAAGGAAGTAGCGACAATGCAGAGCCAGGAAACTCCCGGCCTGAAAGTACAGGTGTTCACCAACCGGATGAGGGGCCATAGCGAGAGGGAACCAAGAAGAAGGGTTTGCCAGCTCTGCCGCCTGCAGGCTCTGGCTACAAAGGCGTTCAGATACCAGAACAATATGCTCCTTATCCTTATGTTGCCTACGAATTTTTACCCCCAGGAGTTTGTAGATGTCATAAAGGATGAACTTCGAGGAGAAGAACCCTCGGAGGAGAAAAATGACTCAGTTAGCCTTTACCAGGCTATCTTCGGTAACAGAGGAAAGATAACCTCAAAGGTGGTCTGCCACAATCTGGCTTATGTACCGTACTCACACCCTGGTGCCGATACCTGGCAGAAGGTAGCAACACTCGCAGCGACCATAGCCTCGGCTCTCGTTGCCAGGTTTCCCGTGCGAGTAGGAGTCACCTCGGAACTCTTTCTCCTGCAGGACGACATAGAGTTCAGCGAGAAAATCTTAATAAAGGATGCCCCTGCTTTTGTGCAGAGGATGTTACGCAATGCTCCGCTCTGGGCAAGGGTGAGAGATACTCTTGAGGGGTCGAATGTCGCAGATTATCTCTATGAACTGGCGAAGCAGCCGGATTACCTTTCTACTGCCGCGGTGATTGCCAAAAGGTGGGATAACATAAGACCCCAGGAGTTCTGCGTGGAACTCTTTAAAATTTTTGGAGGTGATAAAGTGGAGGAATTGCAAAGGATGGCAGAAATTGCCTACAAATGGGCTCACACAAGGGCTGATAACTCCAGAGTGAGCGACCACCAGTACCTGAAGCCCTTCGCAGATGCCACCAGAGCGGCAAAGCAGTACAATCCGAAGCTGGGTGAGGACGCAAAGGACCTGGAAGCGCTCGTTTTCGAGTGCGTACACCGGTCTCTCCCCGAAAAAGGTAGCTGGGACGATCTCAAGAACTTCGTCGACCTGTTCCTGAGCTTACTCGGTAAGCTTGGGAAAGATGATCTTGTGAGTGGGAGAGAAATCTTCGTGAGGGACTTTGCGAAGTATCGAAACATCTTTCTGGGAAATGTGCGCTTAATCAGGTATAGAAAGATGATGGAGAGGAAGGAAAGAAAAGAAAACGAGGAGGTACGGTAAAGATGTCATCGGAAATTTCCGGAGAAAACAGAAGTCTGCAATTCCTTGAAGAGCTTGACAGGCTGGAACTTATCAGGGCTATAAAGGGTTTGGATTTCTTCTATCCAGAGCAATTCCCCATAAAGCCCACGGGAAGATTCATCAGTGTTATTCTGCTTCGAAAGTCAGAATCGGAGCTTGTTTTACGAACCGACGAGGGTATCACGAAAGAACTCGTCCATCTCGGTTTTCAAGATGGCGAGGTGAAATCCCGGGTTATCTTCTCCAAGCGCAAAGCCACCGCAGCAGAGAGAAGGGGCGGCAGGGAATTCTTGCGGCTGCACGGAGTGCTCACCGACGATTGTTCCATAAACGCCGCCATGTGTGGTCAGTGTGTCGACTGTCTGCTTTACGGCTTTGCTGCAGCAGAAAGGGGGGAAACATCAAAGGGAAGTCTAAAGTCAAGGGTCCTCACCGAAAATGCCTACTCTATTCTGCCAGCGTCCGACGTCACCGATGAGAGGACCTTCAACGCCCTCAGTGAAATGGAGGTGATGATGGACGTCACCGAAAGCGGTGAGCTCAAAATGCGTGAGAGCATAAATGCTCTTGAATACGTGAAACCCGAGACCCACTTTGTGGACATTGAGACTTTCAGGGACGTGAGGCCGGCAGAGTTCATATACGGCATCGGCAATATCCTGAGGACGAGTCGATACGGAGCGATAAGTTCCCGTATGGGAAAGGTCCGCAATGAAATTGTGGCTATCGTTGCTGCCGATAGCGAGTTATTCAGCTCCCTGCAGCTTACCAAAGCCTTGTGGGATAAACTGGAGCCCACCAAGAGAAACCACCCTCTTGACGATATGCTGGTACGAGAAAAACTCAAAGAAGTCATACAAGGATTTTTCAATGAGGCGCCGGCCAGAAAAGTCCTCGTGGATGATTCAGGCCTGCATGTTCAGAATAGCGGAGCTTCTGATTCAGCTTCTACCTCAGGTTCACCCCTCCAGGAATTCCTCGAAAAGGTGAAGAACCTCTACAAAGCTCCGGAGGAAACCGGGTTACTTGAGGCGTTGAAAAACCTCAAAAGGCTCGGTCCATCAGAAAGCAGCAATCAGTGACGCCTATGCGGTTATATCTGTGTTCACTCATCACCGAAGAACCACTCTTCTTTGCCAGCAAAGAGATATCAAACCTTTACGTGACCGCTCCCTATGTGGGAAACTACGCCCTAGTATACGCCCTGCGTCTCGCTCCCGAAGAATATCCTGGATCCAGTGAACCACATTACAGGCAAGACTTCTGGACTCTGGACACCTATGTGTTCCCGGCAAAATTCACCGAATATCGCTATACGGTAGAAAGTTTCAATGCTACCGGCGAAGGGTTTTACCTCGCCATGCGCGAGAACATCGTGATAGACGGCATGATGCGCCAAAGACTCGAGCAAAAACACCACCAGTCCATAGAAAATATTAGGATCCCGGTTTTCAACTCTCCCCAGATTGGCCGTCTCAAGATGATTGCACCGGAGAGCCGAGCCTTCTTCTTCGTACTTACGGAGCGACCGCTCTTTCTACCGAAATTCGTGAGATTGGGTAAGTTTCTCACCAAATGCCGGATAGACGTCACCGAACTCCAATTCCAGGAACGAACCGGTTCCTTTTTCTGCCCATTTCCCCTCAATCCGGTTGACCTTGATAAAAGTTACACCATTCTGAGCTACAGCATGGTTTCTTTGAAGCCCGTTTCTCTCATCGAAGCGGTACAGGCAGAGGGACCATACCTTTCCTTCTGCGCTTGCATCGGCAGTACTCCGGAAAATTTCTGCCTTCCACATCGGGTCGGTTACTTCATGTTTTACCCATCCTGATCTTTCCCAGAGCCGTAAGGAGTGGTGCTTCTATGAAGAGACTGACAGGTTATTCGGTGGAAGTCTGTGTGGAGGGAGATAAGAAATACGCACGACATCAAATAGAGACGGCAGAAAAGTTGTCAGGTGCCGACGCCGTTTTCAACACCTACCCTACCGGTACAGGAAAAACGCGGGCCCTCCTCAATGCGATCCGAAAGCTCGAGATAGAAAGAGCTCTCGTGGTGGCTCCCATCAACGAGCTCATTCACCAGTACAGAGAAACCGTCCAGGAGTTCGTGGACGAACACGCCATGCCCCACAAGGTACACATCATCACCTCCGAAAGCCTGGATAGGATGAACCCTTCAAGCCACTCCCGCGCCCTAAAGGATATTCTCGAGAACAAAAAGGAAGCCATTATTATCACCAACCCGGACATCGTGTTCTACGTTCTGATGCAAAGATTCGGCCATAGCCCCGCAGTACAGCGACCACTCATTGTGGACCTCTTCCTTTTCCCCCAACTTGTAGCCTTTGACGAGTTCCACTACTATGACCCCAGCAGAATATTCTTTGCCATCGTTCTCGTAGCCACCGCAAAGAAATTCGGTCTCCAGCAGAAATATCTTCTCATGACGGCAACACCCAACGGATACCTTCTTGACACCCTCAGGAAGAACGGCGTTACCGTAGAGGTGGTGGAATTTGCCGAACACTTTGAGAGAGAAACCATACCGGCAGCTTCCCCGATCGATGTTGAAGTCCTCGAGGGAAACCTGGATACCCTCAAAGAGAAGCTCTGTATCCTCGTCAGAGAGCACCTGAAGGAGCACCGGGACATCCTGGTTATTTCCGACTCCCTTGCCAGAATTATAAAGTTCGGTAGAACACTTCGAGAAATGGGCATAGACTTCGGCATGGTTACAGGACCAATGGACTCGGAAAGGCGGCGGGAGGCTTTGCAAAAGCGCCTGGTTTTGGCAACCCCCACCGTCGATATAGGCTACGACTTTTCGAGGCCCCTTAAGGAACGACAGAGTATAGATACTGTGATTTTCGAAGCCCGCGAGAGTGACACCCTTATCCAGCGTCTGGGAAGAGCAGGACGGGTTTTCGGTAAAAACGTCACCGACCAGCCGTCGTACGCATATCTTCTCATTCCTCCCCGGTGGTTCGGAAGGGTCAAAGAAGCATTGGAGCGCTCCTCAACCAGGCTTGAATTTGCCGAAGAGCTCAAGAAAGTTCTACCGGGTTCCCTGGAAAGTCTCAAGAAAGAGTACCTGGGCCCCTACCGGCTTGTTCTCGGATTTTATGAAAGTGCCTTTTTGCATCTCTTTCCAAAAGACTCCCAGGGTCTGCTCAACGAGTACTTTAACATCCTCGAGGCCATGCTTGGCCTCAATTTGAAAAGCAGAAACCTCTGGCGCAATGAGCTCGACTTCTATTATTTCCTTTGCAAAAAGGACGAAAAAGGAAATGGTGAGCGGCTCTTAGACCGTAACCCCTCGCTACGGGAAATCCTTCGGGAAAGATATAAAAGTTATGGTGAGGAAAGCTGGAATTTGATCCTCAGGGCGTACAAAACGTTTGTGGAGCGGTTCATCCTGAGTTTCAGAAGTTCCTCTTCACAGGAAGTCTACGTCCGGGACCCAAAGCAACTCTCAGGTTCAGAAGAGTTCATATACGATAAGCTTTCCATTCTGACACAGTATGCGGTGAGGAAACTACCTCCGTCTTCTATCCCCAAAAGTTACAGTTCCCGGGTGAAAGAGGGCTTTGAACTCATCGAGCCTCTCGATATTTCGAAGAAAACCTTCCTTGAGGTACGCACAGGCCCAGGACTATCAGCACAAAAGTTCTTCATACCGCTCAAAATAACAACCCAGTGTTTCGGTGATAGCGGAAGCATTGAACTGACCGGAGTCCCGGTGTATAGAGTTACTGCCCAGGAAGAGCGTACCTGTTTATCCATGGATTTCCGGATACTTGAAGCACTCGTGAAAGGGTGCAGGGAACACGTTCTCCTCGGTGAGGATGCCCTCCAGGCGGCAAGTCACCTGAGCGAAAAGCCCTGGGAATGCGATCTCTTTCCCCGGTGAGTCTCATGGAAGAAATACCGATTTCCGCAATCAATGCATACCTCTACTGCCCTATGCGATTTTACATCGAATATGTTCAGGGACAGTTTCTCTCCAATGAACACGTTGCCGAAGGAAAATATCTCGGAGAAGCTACCAGGAAAATCTCGCAGACAAAGAACTGGAAAAAAAGGCCTCAGCTCTACGTTTTTTCCGATAGGCTTAGGATATTCGGCATCATCGATGAAGTCATTCTCACCAGCGGATCGGTACGGATCATCGAGAAGAAAAAAGGAGCCAACCAGAAACCCTTCAAAAACGATATTCTGCAGCTTGTGGCCTACATGGTATGCTACGCCGAATCCTTTGGAGTCAAACTCAACAAGATCCGTGGGGTACTCATCTATCTCGGCTCTCAGAAAAAAATCACCATAAAACCCTCGAAAGAGTTGGTCGCAGAGCTGGAAAGAACGGTAGAAGCAATGCATATGGTTTTTGAAAATCCTCCTCAACTCGCTTACGATGAGAAACGATGCAGACATTGTTCGATCTGCAGGACATGCATGCCCCTCGATGAGTCTCTGCAACGTCGTGTGATGCCAAAATCGCTGGAGACAACACCACTTTTTGTGAGTATTCAGGGAGCCTGCGTGAGCAGGATTGGTGAGAGTATCCAGATAATCCATGGTAGCGAGCGCAAAGCAATCCTGCATAGCTCTACCCTTGACTCACTTTACCTTTTCGGAAACGTACAGATTTCAACGCAAGCACTACACCTCCTCAACGACAGAGGTATACCGGTCGTCCTTGCAGACAACCTGGGACGTTTTAAAGGTATCTTTTATCCTGGAACCTCAAAAAATCTCGTTTTGAGACTGAAGCAGTATGCGCTCCATCAGGACGAAGAGCGACAATTTGCTCTGGCAAAAAAGATAGTCTACGGAAAACTCAAAAACCAGCTCTATGTTCTTCGCAGGAAGTGTCCGACAGCACGTTCACGGATCACGGGGCTCAAAGAACTTCTCAACTCTCTCGATGAATGCGAAGGGATTCAGGAACTTATCGGAGTAGAAGGTTTCTTTGCAAATGAATACTTCAGTATCTTAGGAGAAATTTTCGACCAGGAGTGGCAATTTGACGGACGTAACCGGAGGCCCCCCAAAGACCCCATCAACGCAGCACTGAGCTTCGGTTATACCATGCTCCACAACGTCGTTCTGAGCACGGTGGTGGGTGTGGGTTTTGACCCTTTGATGGGTGTTCTTCACAGAGAACGCTATGGCCGGTTTTCGCTTGTGCTGGATTTGATGGAAGAGTTCCGGCCGATTCTTGTCGACCAGCTTGTCATTTCCCTGGTAAATTCAAAACAATTGAGAAAAAAAGACTTCATCGAGACGATCGATCGAGCTTATATTCTCACAGACGCTGGAAGAAGGCAGTTTATCACAGCCTTTAAAAACAGGTTGATGACGAAGCACTATCATGCCCTCTTGAAGAGTTCGGTCGAGTATATACGCATCATCGAAGCTCAGGTTAAGATCTTCGGGAAATGCGTGCTGGGGGAGCTCCCCACCTATTTCCCCTTCGTGCAGGAAAAATGAGCGCTCCGTACCTTATCATTTACGACATTTCAAGCACCAAAAGGAGAAACAAAGTTGCAAGGCTGATCGAACAGGTTGAAGTGAGGATTCAGTACAGCTCTTTTTATTGCTTTGTTCCGAAGACCACGCTTTTCGAAATCCTTACCAAATTGTACCAACTTATCGATAAGCGCACCGATTCCATCGTGGTGGTACATCTTCCTGATAATTGGGAGAAATACGTCATCGGAACCTTGAAAAATCCCATCAGCAATTCGAGGAAAACGGTACTCTAATTCGCAAGAGCCTTTTTCTTTCAAAACCCGGTTATACTGCGGGAAGCTTATGAATTGGGGATTCCCGGTTAAAAAAAAATCCTTTTTCGAGAAGAATTTTTTTTCGTTTTTACGACCCTGCGGACTTGACCGATGAAAGCACCACGGGATATGATATAGTAAGGTTGGGTGTTAAAAAAGCAAATTCCGTAAGACGGAATTGAAACGTTACTGCGCTCTTTAGCTCCGTCACCGTAACGACTGTTAAAAAAGCAAATTCCGTAAGACGGAATTGAAACACACCACCAAAAGTTCTTGCCATTGATGAAACCTCCGTTAAAAAAGCAAATTCCGTAAGACGGAATTGAAACAAGTATGTATGCGCCATTCCTTCCTCACTGGCACCATATGTTAAAAAAGCAAATTCCGTAAGACGGAATTGAAACACTACTCTTTTCTGTTTTGTCAACACTCTTTTTGGTTAAAAAAGCAAATTCCGTAAGACGGAATTGAAACCTACTATCTGTATCGGTCGAATACCATAGGATATGGATGTTAAAAAAGCAAATTCCGTAAGACGGAATTGAAACGATATGTGCCTTCAACAAGCTCATAGCAAAAAAGATGTTAAAAAAGCAAATTCCGTAAGACGGAATTGAAACAGGGTGCGTAAATATGTCTCGTCCGAACCTACTTGCAGGTTAAAAAAGCAAATTCCGTAAGACGGAATTGAAACGTGGTAGAGCAGTCTTCTCACACTACTACATTGACGTTAAAAAAGCAAATTCCGTAAGACGGAATTGAAACATGTAGCAGGCTTTAGCGGTGGTTTTGGTACAGTAGGTTAAAAAAGCAAATTCCGTAAGACGGAATTGAAACTATACTGAGATAGCCAGTAGACCTTCATGGTATCACCGTTAAAAAAGCAAATTCCGTAAGACGGAATTGAAACTGGCAATATAGGTTGGTAAGGAAGTGGGTTGAGGAGGGTTAAAAAAGCAAATTCCGTAAGACGGAATTGAAACATACGTGATTTCGTTCCAAATGCCCGCCGCATTGAGTTGTTAAAAAAGCAAATTCCGTAAGACGGAATTGAAACGGATGAAGGGTTGCCACAGCATAGCACCCAGCCTCTTCGTTAAAAAAGCAAATTCCGTAAGACGGAATTGAAACTATATCCCGAGTTTTGTTCATCGCTAACATAATCTGTTAAAAAAGCAAATTCCGTAAGACGGAATTGAAACCTTGTTGCTCGTCCAAAAACTTAAGCAGAAGCACCTTAGGTTAAAAAAGCAAATTCCGTAAGACGGAATTGAAACCTTGTTGCTCGTCCAAAAACTTAAGCAGAAGCACCTTAGGTTAAAAAAGCAAATTCCGTAAGACGGAATTGAAACCTTGTTGCTCGTCCAA